>OLWB01002992.1_pt1 | contig 12778 bp, 9 predicted proteins | sample 1673331 | NCBI WGS metagenome assembly OLWB01 (sample SAMEA3178943, study PRJEB25190) | human gut metagenome | biome: human gut; feature: human-associated habitat; material: faeces | place: Austria | collected 2013
CCGTGACCTTGCAGATACCGTAGATGGTCGTCGGCTGCATGATCGTATCCTGCGGAGTCTTGTCCTTGGGGGACGAGGGGCCGAAGGCACCGATCGAGCTGGGCGTGAAGAGGGCGCAATGGTGCTGGCGCGCCACCTCGAGCGAGTTGTTGAGCGCCCCCATATTGACGTTCCAGGCCATCTGCGGGTTACGTTCGCCCACAGCCGAGAGCAAAGCGACCAGGTTGAAGATCGTATCAATATGGTAACGCGCCACGACCGAAGCCATTGCCGTCGCATCGAGCGCATTGAGCACTTCGAAAGGGCCGGCCTCGCCGAGGGCCTTGCATTCGCGCATGTCTGTCGCCACGACATTGTGGTCACCGTAAATTTTGCGCAGATAGACTGTCAGCTCGGAACCAATCTGGCCTCCGGCACCTACTATTAGTATACGTTTCATGAGCATGGGTTATAATTCAAAAGTAAAGGTAGAAAATAATTGTGAATTTTTCACAATTTTTTGGTCTTTTCATTTTTCTTATGTACTTTTGCACCACTCGAACGGGAAATGTTGCTGTTGTAGCTCAGTGGTAGAGCACTTCCTTGGTAAGGAAGAGGTCACGAGTTCAATCCTCGTCAACAGCTCTGAAAATCAAGCGGTTGCCAAAACAAGGCAGCCGCTTTTTTCGTGCCGATCGGTGAAGAAATAACAGGCAGAACATACTGATTAGACGCTTGGACTTTTGGAGGCATTAGCCGAATAATACCACTTAATACAAAGAGTTACATAAATTTGCGCAGGGGGGGGGTAACTTTTGGATATCCATGGATAAAATAGTATATTTGACAGAATAACCATTCAAGAGCATGAATGACATTATTGCACAGGTAATTGCCATTATCGGATACGGCAACGATTATTTGCAAGTGGGTAACTTGCTATACGATTTCGATTCGAATTGTATTTTCCAATATTGTAAATCTGTCGACTTTATATATCAAAAGAAAAAAGGCCTGTTTTCCAAGAAAGTCGAGATGCTGATAGCTGATAGTCCAACCGGATGGTTTAAATATCTTAACGAAAAAGGATGCTTGAAACTCAGGCTGCACTTCAAGTCGCAAAGGCCGGACGATTATATGACGGCAGGTTTTGTCGGAGGTGGAGGGATTTGGTTAATAGAAACTGTTTTCGAAGATCATTCAGACTTTTGGAATGCCGAATGGAGTAGTATAAATCAAAATGCACCCGACAATAAAATATGGCAGGTAAAATACAAGTGCATATCTAAGGATCGTCCGACGATCGACAAACAATATGACTTATTAGAAATTAAAACCCGACTTAAGAATTCTTTGACTCGAATTGAAAGTTTCGCTCTTGAAGAAAATTTGGAATATTGGGGTAAGTTATTTGAAAGCGCAAGACGGCTATTAGATGAAAAGAACCCATATAAGGATTCATATTTGCAAGATATACTACCAAAGAATAACTATTCAATCGACGCGCTCCAATTATTATTCGCGGCATTTTCTTCCTTTGTTTTCGGAGGAATGAGGTCATGGAATGATGGAGTTGCAAAGAACCACAAGAAACATAAAGAGCTTTCAAAAATCTTATACGAAGATATTGTCGATGCAATAGTTAGCGCAGTCAATTCATTCTGATAAATAGTAAAATCCTTGTAACCTGGGTTACATGGATTTTTTCTTTTTCGGCGACAAGGTGAAATGCCAGACCATGCCGCCGATTTACAACTAAAATGCAACCATCATTCGAACGGCGGCGCCACGCACCTTCCGATAGCAATAACGTGTAAAAACCGAAAAACAAATGACCGGGGTAAAACAGATCTCAGTCACGACTGCCGCTAATTCTGCCCCACCTCTTGAATAATTAAGTAAGGAATCCGATATTACCCGGTATGATACCGGCTACGACCGGCAAAACCGACGATCGGCACGCCTTTTTCCATCTATTTCACCAATATTATTCCCAAACTGGACTATACGGGAACAGTGTTTGCCGTAACTTTGCCTGGTAAACGGACGCCATCATGAAAATAACGGTCAATCCCGCAATACGGCACGTGCAACCCTTTATCGAACGGCTCCCGGAGGTTTTCCACGTCTCGGGCGAGGTGCTCCACGACGGGCGCAACCAGATCCGGGCTTTCGACATCGGGGGCGAACGCCTTGTCGTCAAACGCTATAAGCGCCCCAATGTGTTCAACAGGTTCATGTATTCGTTCTTCCGCAAGAACAAGGCCTGCCGCGCCTACGAGCACGCCCTGCGCCTGCGCGGGATGGGCTTCGACACCCCGGAACCGGTGGCATGGAGCGAATACCGCAAGGGCGGCCTGATCGCCGACGCCTATTTCGTTTCCCGCCGGTCGGAGCTCACCCCGCTCCCGCAGACCATGAAACAGTTCCCGGCGCCGGACACGCTGCCCGTACTCGAAGCCTTCGCCCGCTTCACCGTCCGCCTCCATGAGCAAGGAATCTGCCACGAGGATTTCAACCAGACCAACATCCTCTGGGAATACGACGGCACGGCAGGCAACTACCGCTTCCAGCTGATCGACATCAACCGCATGAGATTCCACGCACGGCCGCTGCGCCCCGACGAATGCATGATCAACCTGCGGCGGCTGAGCTGCCCGGCCGTCCCGTTCCTGTACATATTGGATCGCTATGCCGACATACGCGGGTGGGACATCAACGACACGCTGCTGCGGGGGACTTTCTTCCGCCTGCTCTTCGGCCGCCGGCAGCAGTTCAAAAAGCGGTTCCGGGAACGGAAATCGGCCGCAGCAGGCAAAAAACAGGGCTGAGAATTTGGATTCCGCAAATATTTTACTACATTTGTCGCTGTTAATCCCCACAAGAGATGAGACTTTACGGTTTTGCATATTACTTTTTTTACTTTTTCTTTTATAGCAGGAGGAAGAGCGGGGTTATATGCAATTAGCTGTATGATACGATAGAGTGAAAACACGAAGGATCCCGTTCTGCAAAGAGCGGGATTTTTTAATGCCTAAAATTCGATTATGAAACGCATCACCATACAGGGACAACCCGGATGTTTCCACGAGACCGCAGCCCGGTGCAGTTTCCCCGGCGAGCAGGTCGAAATCCTGCCCTGCGACAGCTTCGACCAGCAATTCGCCCGCATGGCCGCCGACCCGACGCTGCTGGGCATCGCGGCCATCGAGAACACCATCGCCGGCAGCCTGCTTCCCAACCACGAGCTGCTGCGGCGCAGTTCGCTGGCCGTCATCGGAGAATACAAACTCCGCATCTCGCACGTACTGGCGGCACTGCCGGGGGAGGCGCCCTGCGACATCGGCGAGGTACACTCGCACCCGATCGCCCTGATGCAGTGCGGCGACTACCTGAAAGCCCATCCGGCGATGAAAGTCGTCGAACGCGACGACACGGCGGGCAGCGCCCGCGAAATCGCCGAGCAACGGCTCCGCGGCACGGCCGCCATCTGCGGCGCCGGGGCGGCGGAGCTCTACGGGCTCGAAATCCTGGAATGGGGCATCGAGACCAACAAACACAACTTCACGCGCTTCCTCCTGCTGGCCGACCGCAGCCGCGCCGCAGGGTTCACCGACCCGGCCCGCACGAACAAGGCATCGCTGGTCTTCTCGCTGCCCCACACCCAGGGAAGCCTCTCCAAGGTGCTCTCCCTACTCTCCTTTTACGAAATCAACCTCTCGAAAATACAGTCGCTGCCGATCATCGGCCGCGAGTGGGAATACCGCTTCTACGTGGATGTCACCTTCGACGACCCGGTGCGTTACCGGCAAGCCATCGAAGCGGCGAGGCCGTTGACAAGCGACTTCCGCATCCTGGGCGAATACGCCGAATGTCCCAACCCGGCAATCTGACAAGGAACAAACGATAAAAACGAAAAACATAAAACCATGAACGACTTACAACCCATCAATTTCCCGGGGCTCGACCCCCGCCGGCCGCTGGTCATCGCGGGGCCGTGCAGCGCCGAAACCGAAGAGCAGGTAATCGAAACAGCCCGCGAACTGGCCGCGGAAGGCTTCAAGCTATTCCGCGCCGGACTGTGGAAACCACGCACCAAACCGGGCGGGTTCGAGGGCGTAGGCGTCGACGGCATAGCCTGGCTGCAACGCGTAAAACGCGAAACGGGGATGTACACAGCCACGGAGGTCGCTACGCGCAAGCACGTCCTGGCGGCGTTAGAAGGCGACATCGACATGATCTGGATCGGGGCCCGCACGACAGCTAACCCGTTCGCCATGCAGGAGATCGCCGACGCGCTGCGCGGGCACGATATCCCGGTGCTGGTGAAAAACCCCGTGAGTCCCGACCTCGAATTGTGGATCGGCGGCGTGGAACGCATCTACAACGCCGGCATCCGCCGCCTGGGTGTCATCCACCGCGGGTTCACGTCGATCGACAAAAGCCTCTACCGCAACCACCCGATGTGGTCGATCCCCATCGAGCTGCACCGCCGCCTCCCGGGGCTGCAGATATTCTGCGACCCGAGCCATATCGGCGGGCGCCGCGAGCTGATCGCCCCCCTCTCGCAGCAGGCCATGGATCTGGGGCTCGACGGACTGATCGTCGAGGCACACTGCTCGCCCGACTGCGCATGGAGCGACAAGGCACAGCAGGTGACGCCACAGGGACTGGCCTACATCTGCCGCAACCTCGTGATCCGTGAAACCAACGCCACGACCGAAAGCCTGACCGAACTGCGGTCGCAGATCGACAAGCTGGACGACGAACTGCTCGAACTGCTCTCGCGGCGCATGCGCGTCTCGCGCGATATCGGGCAGTACAAGAAGGAGCACAACATGCCCGTGTTGCAGGCGCAGCGCTACGAGGAACTGCTGGCCCGGCGGGCGGATCAGGCCATCCGGATGGGTATGGATCGGGAATTCATGCGTTCCGTCCTGCAGGCCATCCACGAGGAGTCGATCCGGCAGCAGATGGCCGTGCTGGGTGAGTGAGAGTCTGTTACATTTCGGTTAAATATGCGGCACGGGAGGTGCAAAAAGCGGTTTGTTACGTACTTTTGAGCCGGATTCCAATCCGTAACAGTTATGACAAAGTACAAAATCCTGGTAGTCGACGACGAAGAATCGCTGTGTGAGATTCTGCAGTTCAACCTCGAGGTCGAGGGCTATGAGGTCGACGTGGCTTACAGCGCCGAACAGGCGCTCGACATGCATCCCGAACGTTATTCGCTGATCCTGCTCGACGTCATGATGGGCGAAACGAGCGGATTCAAGATGGCGCGGCAGCTCAAGTCCCGCCCCGAGACGGCAGGCGTGCCGATCATTTTCTGCACGGCCAGGGACACCGAGGACGATACGGTGGCAGGACTCAACATCGGAGCCGACGACTACATCGCCAAGCCCTTTTCCATCCGCGAAGTGCTGGCACGCGTACGCAGCGTGCTGCGCCGCACGGCACAGCCGGCCGCCGAAGAGAAGGCCGTGGCGTTCGAAGGGCTGCGGATGGATCTCACGCGCAAGGTCTGCACGATCGACGGGAAGCCGCTGGCGCTGACCAAAAAAGAGTTCGAGATCCTGGCGCTGCTGCTCTCCTCGCGCGGCAAGATATTCTCGCGCGAAGAGATCCTGCGGCAGGTGTGGAGCGACGAGGTAATCGTGCTCGACCGCACCATCGACGTGAACATCACGCGCCTGCGCCGCAAGATCGGCCCTTATGGGGAACACATCGTAACACGCCTGGGCTATGGCTACGGTTTTGAGGAGTAGGTTTTCCTACCACAGGCGGCTGTTCCTGCTGCTGCTCGCCTTTTCGTGGGCGCTGGTGGCCTGCTTCGTCACCTTCCAGTACAGCCGCGAAAAGCGTTTCAAGGCCGAGCGGCTCGATGCCCGGCTGCAACTCTTCAACCTGCGGCTGCTCGACGCGCTCGGCGAGGGCACCGCACCCGGGGCATTCCTCGCCGGTCATCCCCTTCCTTACGGCGACCTGCGCGTAACGGTCATCGACGACGACGGGGGCGTCCTGTTCGACAACTCGGCCGACTCGCTGCCCGCAGCCAACCACCTCGGGCGCCCCGAAGTCATCGAGGCGCTCGCCCATGACACCGGTTACACCATCCACCGCCACTCGGAAAGCACCGACCGATACTATTTCTATTCGGCCATGAAGGGCGACGGGATCATCGTCCGCTCGGCCGTCCCTTACTCCGTTTCGCTGCGCGAAGTACTCGCGGCCGACTGGGAATTCCTGTGGTTCATGCTGGGCGTCACGCTGCTGATGAGCATTGCGGCTTACTTCACGACCCGCCGCCTGGGGCACAACATCACACGCCTGAACGAATTTGCCGAGCGCGCCGAGCGGGGCGAGCGGATCGACGAGCGGGAGACCTTCCCCCACGACGAGCTGGGCGACATCTCGAACCACATCATCCGCCTCTACGCCCGCCTGCAACGCACGACGGCCGACCGCGACCGGGAACATGCCCTGGCGCTGCACGAGGAGCAGGAGAAAATCCGTATCAAGAAACAACTCACCAACAACATCAACCACGAGCTGAAGACCCCCGTGGCCGCGATACAGGGTTATCTGGAAACGCTGCTGGCCAACCCCTGCCTGACGGCGGAGAAACGCACGGCGTTCCTCGAAAAGAGCTGTGCGCAGGTCGAACGGCTGCGGCACCTGCTCTCCGACGTGGCGACCATCACGCGCATGGACGAGGGCAGGGAGCTCATCGGCAAGGAACCCGTGGTGCTGAACGACCTGATCGACGAGGTCAGGGCCGACATGGAGCTGCGCCCCGAAGGGCAGCGGCTGCGCGTGAACTGCGATTTCCAAGGCCCGGTCGAGGTCGAGGGCAACCCCTCGCTGCTGAGTTCCGTCTTCCGCAACCTGGCGGACAACGCCGCGGCCTACTCGGGCGGGCGCGACATCTTCATCCGCCTGCTTTCGGACACGGCAGAGGCATGCACGATACTTTTCGCCGACAACGGCATCGGCGTCGACGAAGAACACCTCCCGCACCTCTTCGAGCGGTTCTACCGTATCGACAAGGGGCGCTCGCGCAAGCTGGGCGGCACGGGACTCGGGCTTTCGATCGTCAAAAACGCCGTCGTGATCCACGGCGGGACGATCACCGTACGCAACGGCGAACGCGGCGGGCTGGAATTCGTTTTCACCCTGCGCAAACATTCATAAGGGCGCAACCGGACTGTAACGTTTTTGTAATATTTGTTTCAGACCTTTACGGCGGAAAAATCCAGAAACAAAACAAACCATGAGTCCCCTATTCACTTGTATCGTAATCATCATGGGCCTGCTGGCCGTGATGGGCATCGTCGTGGGCGTGGCCAACGACGCGGTCAATTTCCTCAACTCGGCCCTGGGGTCGAAAGTCGCCCCGCGGCGCGTCATACTTTGGATCGCGGCCGCAGGCATCCTCGTCGGGACGCTCACGTCGAGCGGCATGATGGAGGTCGCCCGAAGCGGCGTATTCTACCCCGGGCAATTCTCCTTCCAGGAGATCATGATGCTCTTCCTGGGCATGATGCTCGGCAACATCCTGCTGTTAGACCTCTACAACACGCTCGGGCTGCCGACGTCGACCACTGTGTCAATGGTCTTCGGGTTGCTGGGCGCCGGGGTCGCGGCGGCGCTGTTCCATATTTGGGGCGACGCCGGGGCTTCCATAGCCGACCTTTCGCAATACATCAACACGGGCAAGGCCATGGCCATCATCGCGGCCATCCTGCTCTCCGTGGCGCTGGCATTCGCCGCCGGGTCGCTGTTCATGTACGTCTCGCGGCTGATCTTCTCGTTCCGCTTCGCACCGGTGTTCCGCCGCTGGGGAGCCGTATGGTGCGGCATCTCGCTGGCGGGCATCCTCTATTTCGCCCTGTTCAAGGGACTGAAAAGCTCGGGGCTGATCCCCACGTCGGTGGCGGACTACGTCGGGGAGCACGTGCTGGTAACGCTGCTGGCATTCTGGGCCGTATCGTCGGTCGTGCTGTGGCTCCTCCAGCGCATGCGGCTCAACATCATGCGCATCACGATCCTTTCGGGCACTTTCGCGCTGGCGCTGGCATTCGCGGGGAATGACCTGGTGAACTTCATCGGTGTGCCGCTGGCCAGCTACGACGCATGGCAGATCGCCCGCGAGGCCGGCAGCGAGTCGATCATGATGAGCGAACTGGCCGAACCGGCACGCGCCAATTTCCTGCTGCTGCTGGCATCGGGGCTGGTGATGGTGCTGACACTGTTCTTCTCGAAGAAATCGCAGCATGTCACCGAGACCGAGCTGTCGCTCGCCTCGCAGCACGAGGGTGAAGAGCGCTTCGGCTCGACGTTCATTTCGCGCAGCCTGGTACGCGCCACGCTGGTGCTCAACACGATGTGGACGGGGCTGATCCCCGTCCGCATGCAGAAGGCCATCGACCGGAGGTTCGAACCGCTGCCCGCAGAGGAGCGTTCGTCGGCGCCGTACGACATGATCCGCGCCGTCGTGAACCTCACGGCCGCATCGATCCTGATCGCCATCGGCACTTCGTACCAGCTGCCGCTGTCGACGACCTATGTGGTATTCATGGTGGCCATGGGTTCGTCGCTGGCCGACCGCACCTGGGGACGCGAGAGCGCCGTATACCGCATTACGGGCGTGATGGCCGTCATCTCGGGCTGGTTCATCACGGCGCTCGGCGGATTCCTGATCGCCTTCGGCGTGACACTGCTCCTGCTGTGGGGCGGCTGGATCGCCGTGACGGTGCTCGTCGCACTCTGCGCATGGCTGCTGGTTCGCAGCCACCGCAACGTCGAGCAGATCAAGGCCGCCGAAACCAAGGAATCGCCCGTCGTCAGGGCCGAGACCCCGGACGAGGTGCTCTGCGTCTGCATCGGCGAGGTCTGCACGACGATGGAGCACGTGACGCGCATCTACAACCGTACGCTGGTGGCGGTATTCAAGGAGAACCGCAAGGTGCTCAAGGAGATGGTACAGTCGTCGGACAAGCTCTTCGAAGAGGCGCGCGACCGCAAGTACGGCATCATGCCTACGCTGCGGCGCCTGCAACAGTGCGACATCGACACGGGACATTTCTACGTACAGGTGGTGGATTACCTCTCGGAGGTGACCAAGGCGCTGATCCACATAACACGCCCGGCATACGAGCACATCAACAACCACCACGAGGGGCTCACGAAGGAGCAGATCGTAGACCTGATGCGCGTGAACGACCAGGTGGAAGCGATCTTCGACAAGATCAACGACATGCTGCGCACCAAGGACTTCTCCGACCTGGACATGGTGCTGGAGATGCGCGACAAACTCTTCGACACGATCGTCGAGGCCATCAAGAGCCAGCTGCGCCGCATCAACGGCGACGAGACGGTGAGCACACGCGCCAGCGTCCTCTACCTGACGATCCTCAACGAAACCAAAACGATGATCCTGCAGGCCCGCAACCTGCTCAAGTCGCAGCATTATTTTTTGGAGCACAAAAAATAGCACGGGGCTCCTATACGAAATCCACCCGAATCCTCCTTTTCGAAGGAGGGTTTTTTGAACGCCCCGGCAAACGCAGCCGGAATACGACAGGCCGCCCCGCAAAAGCGGCACCCGCAAAAAGCGGCCGGCAATCCGCCCCGCCGGAGGATTTTCCCGGACAGGGCGGCATTTGTCGCCGGAACGTAACGGGGCCGTCATTCGCCCGTAACGACGGCCCCGTATCTTTGCAACGTGGGAACCGGAAGAAGGTTTCCAAGTTGGTTTTAGGTTACATAAGTAGGTTAGTGGGAGATGCAGTGACGGGATGTCGCGGCATCTTCGTTTTTTCAGGGATATGGCATGGGAAGCGGAACCGCCGCGGTCATAGGGACAATTCCCCGGTGTCTCCCTGTGGAAAGGGAGGCCAGCGCGCAACCGGACAAGACCGGCGAATTATTTCTCCATGTCGTGCAGGTGGATCTCCAGCGCACGCACCGAAATCTGGATTTCCCAAATCGACACGCCGAGCGACCCGATCAGCAGCAACAGCGCCGCACCGAAGACATAGGCGGAAAGGAGAATCAGGCCGACGTAGAGAAGGAACATCGTCACCACGCACAGGAACAGGCTCGTGACGCCCAGGATCTGCATCGTACGCGTGAGGTGCAGGCGGCGGCGCAGGTTGTCGATCTGCGCACGGGTGACTTTCGAGGGGTGTTGCAGGTGTTGTTCCTTGAGCGTGCGAACCAGCTGGGCATAAGAAAGAAACCGGTTGGTATAGGCCAGCAGGATCAGCGAAACGGCGGAGAACAGCAGCGCCGGGGTGGTAAGTGTCAGCTCTTCCATAACGGGGATATTTTACTCCCGCAAAACTACGCAATAATCCCGCCCCGTGCAAACCCGCGGGCGGAAGCTCCCTATTGTTAGGTATTTTTTAAGTTTTTTTAAGAAAATACTCCGAAGATTTCGGTATTGTGATAAAAATAACATACCTTTGTGGCTCCCAAATACGACAATTTTAATCTCATTTTGAATAACATTCTATGGAATTGAACAAAACCTTTATCGACGGGCTTTGGAGCAAGGAAATCAACGTCACGAGCTTCGTGCAGACGAACATCACCCCCTACCTGGGCGACGCCACTTTCCTGCAGGGCCCTACCGAACGTACCAAGCACATCTGGAACCTCTGCCTCAAGGCGCTCGAAGAGGAGCGGAACAACAACGGCGTCCGCTCGCTGGACAATGCCACCGTCTCGACCATCACCTCGCACAAGGCGGGTTATATCGACAGGGAACAGGAGCTGATCGTGGGCCTGCAGACCGACGAGCTGCTCAAGCGGGCCATCAAGCCCTTCGGCGGCATCAACGTCGTATCGCGCGCCTGCAAGGAGAACGGCGTGGACGTGGACGAGAAGGTCAGGGATATTTTCACCCACTACCGCAAGACGCATAACGACGGCGTGTTCGACGTCTACACCGAGGAGATTCGCTCGTTCCGTTCGCTGGGCTTCCTGACGGGCCTGCCCGACAACTACGCCCGCGGCCGCATCATCGGCGACTACCGCCGCCTGGCGCTCTACGGCACCGACCGCCTGATCGAAGCCAAGCAGCAGGATTTGCGCAACCTGACCGGCCCGATGACCGACGCCCGCATCCGCCTGCGCGAAGAGGTCGCCGAGCAGATCAAGGCGCTGAAGGAGATCCGCACGATGGGCGAATACTACGGGCTCGACCTGAGCCGCCCGGCGCATTCGGCACAGGAGGCCGTGCAGTGGGTTTACATGGCTTACCTCGCAGCCGTGAAGGAACAGGACGGCGCCGCGATGTCGCTGGGCAACGTGTCGTCGTTCCTCGACATCTTCATCGAATACGACCTGGCGCACGGCACGATCGACGAGTCGTTCGCCCAGGAGCTGATCGACCAATTCGTCATCAAATTGCGTCTGGTGCGTCACCTGCGCACCCCGGAGTACAACGAGCTTTTCGGCGGCGACCCCACCTGGGTCACCGAATCCATTGGGGGCCGCTCCGCAGACGGCAGACACATGGTTACCAAAATGTCCTACCGTTACCTGCACACCCTGGTAAATTTAGGGCCGGCGCCCGAGCCTAACATGACTATTTTATGGAGCCGCCGCCTTCCGGAAAACTTTAAGCGGTTCGCCGCCAGGCTGTCGATCGAGACCTCCTCGATTCAATATGAAAGCGACGACTTGATGCGGAAAAAATTCGGAGACGATTACGCCATCGCCTGCTGTGTTTCCGCTATGCGGGTAGGAAAGCAGATGCAGTTCTTCGGCGCCAGAACCAACCTGGCGAAAGCGCTGCTGTACGCTATCAACGGCGGCCGGGATGAAATTACCGGAGAGCAGGTCGCTCCCGAATTTCTGGCCTGCCGTGGTAAAAAGCTGGAATTTGACGACGTAATCAAAAAATTCGACGCCATCTGCGACTGGCTCGCTAAGCTGTATATCAACACACTGAATATCATCCACTATATGCACGATAAATACTGCTATGAGAAAATTCAAATGGCTCTTCATGACGACGAAATCCTCCGCACCTGCGCCTGCGGCATCGCCGGACTGTCGGTAGTGACGGACAGCCTCTCCGCCATCAAGTACGCCAGCGTCAAGCCGATTCGGGATGAACGGGGGCTGGCGGTGGATTATCAGGTCACCGGGGATTATCCGAAATTCGGCAACAACGATCCCAGAGCGGATGAAATCGCCGTGCAGGTGGTTAAAATGTTCATGAACAAGATCTCGAAATGCCCCACCTACCGGCACAGCAAGCCCACCCTCTCCATTCTGACCATCACCTCCAACGTGGTATACGGCAAGAAAACCGGTTCCACGCCGGACGGCCGCAAGCGGGGCGAGCCTTTCGCTCCCGGAGCCAATCCTATGCACGGCCGGGATCAAAACGGCTGCATCGCCTCCATGTCGTCGGTGGCAAAGCTTCCCTATGATTACAGCGAGGACGGCATTTCCTATACCTTCTCTATCGTACCGGGAGCTTTAGGCAAGAACGACGACGAGAAAGCCGCCAACCTCATCGGGCTGTTAGACGGCTATTTCAAGGAGGGCGGCCACCACATCAACGTAAATGTTTTGAATCGAGATGTTTTGCTTGACGCTATGGAGCATCCGGAGCTTTATCCCCAGCTTACTATCCGGGTATCCGGCTACGCGGTGAATTTCATCAAGCTGTCCCGGGAGCAGCAGCTGGATGTCATCAGCCGGACTTTCCACAGCGCCCTGTGAAAATGGGACGGATTCATTCCTTTCAGAGCCTGGGTACGGTGGATGGCCCCGGCGT
>OLWB01002995.1_pt1 | contig 12775 bp, 8 predicted proteins | sample 1673331 | NCBI WGS metagenome assembly OLWB01 (sample SAMEA3178943, study PRJEB25190) | human gut metagenome | biome: human gut; feature: human-associated habitat; material: faeces | place: Austria | collected 2013
CAAAAAAGGTCGTTCCCGAAAGAGGAACGACCTTTTGCAGTTATCGTTTTTACGATTAAGTCTTAGAAGAACAGGTAACGTGTATCTTTTACGTTTCCTTTCAGATACAAGTCATTCATCAGACGGCTTGCGAAGCGTGCGTGCATATTAGTCAACGTAGCTTCTTCATCTTTTGCGTTGAATGTATCGTTCAGTTTGTCCTTGCCATATACTTGCAGAACAAATACGCCGGCATTACCTTTGATCGGAGCGCTCAATTTATTTACTTCAGCAACAGAAGCATAAGCGCCAACCAACGGTTCGCTACTACGCAAAGCAGATACATAAGCCGGAGCAGCAAACGTTACCATTTTCAAAGAATCGCTGACAGCGTTCGGCATAGCCTTGTACTGGTCGAGTGAGGTTGCGTTGGCAGCCTTCATGTCAGCCATAATCTTTTCAGCTTTCTTATCTTTCACGATCTCAGCTCTCAACTGTTCCTGTACGGCTTTCAATGGACGGTATCCTTCCGGCTTGATGTTTACCAGACCAACGACCATCATGTGATCGCTTTCGCCACATTCATACAAGCCTGATACTTCACCCGGTTTTGCTTTATCGAATGCCCATCTCAACGCTTCTTTTGTACCTCTCACACCACCGATACCATGTTCGGAGCTATACAAATCAGCTCTGTCAAGCAATTTGTATCCGGCTTCTTCGGCGTTAGCCACCATTTTCTCAACAGAAGGATTGGCAGCGATAAACTGGCTGAAGTCATTGTAAGCACGGTTGTATGTTTCCTTGCTGAATTCAACTTCACGCTTCACCACAGCTACTTTATATTTATCCTTCACCGCTTTCTTGTTAGTCACCTGAAGAATAACGTTAGCTTGGCCCAACGGCAAGTTTACCAGTTCGTTCACACCTGTGCTATTAATAGCAGAAATAAATTTCAAGTTGTCACCGTCAATTTGTGCACCTTCGTACTGTGCAGCAGTCATCCAGTTGGAATCACCGGTCTGACCGTATTTCTTAGCAAGATCTACGAAGTTAGCACCACCTTTGATAGCATTGTAGATACTGTCGGCCAGAGTTTTCGTCTTAGCTGCATCTGCCGCATATACCTGAATCTGACGGAACTCAACAGAATCGGCAGCCGCAGTCTTGGCTACAATTTTGAATGAGTTGATCGTATTATCGCCACCATTATAGTAAGGACCATAAACAGAACCAACAGAAGCAGAGTCCAAACGTGCAACTACATCCGACGGGAAAGCAGTCTTGTTGTAGAACAAGTCTACATAAGGAGCTTCCGAACCAACCGAACGAATGAAAGAAGTATAATCATCCGTTGTAGTAGCCAACTGTTCAGTAGCTTCGTCCACTTCCTTCTGGATAGCGGCGCGATCGGCAGCACTGGCAGTTACCTGTACGTCGATGTATTTGATATCACGAGTTTCCTGGTATTGCTTGAACTGTTCTTTTTTCTTGTTATACAAGTCTTTCAGTTCCGATTCCTTCACTACGATTGTAGAATCTACCACAGAAGAATAAGGAACGGCAGCCAGCAACATATTGTATTGGTTTACTCTTGCGTCGAAAGCATCCTGTGCTTCCACCGGGTTAGAGATAAGCGCTTTGGATACCAATGCCTGATACTTTTCAGCCAGACGGCTCTGAATCAGAGTTTTCTGAATGAACGACCAATATTTATACATATTGTTGTACTGTTCAGCATACTGTGCCGGCATTTGCGATTCGTTCATTTTGGCATATTCTACCAGGAACTTGTTCAACATATCCTTGTCGAAGTTTCCGGTTTGCGGATTCTGGAAAGGAGTCTGTCTCAACAAAGGATGAACGCCAGCTTTCAGGATGTCCTGAATTTCAGCAGTAGAAACAGTCAGTCCCAGTGCTTCAGCTTCTTTTTCAATCAGTTTATTGTTAACGTAGGAACGCCATACTTCATCGCGTACCTGACTGGTTTGTTCGTCATTCAAGGCGGTCACTCCACGCATGAGTTTCACCACTTCGGTATATTCTTCTACCAAGTTCTGATACTCCTGAGCGGAAAGAGCGTCTCCGTTCACCTCACCAACGTCATGTGCCTGGTGCGGCTGCATCACCTTCCATGCGTCACCCGCAATGAAAGCAAACAGCGCCAAGCCGATAACAATCACCAATAGAGGTCCTTTCGACCTAATGTTTTGTAATGTTGCCATTTTGATTAATACGATTTATGTTTATTATTATTTCTTCTAATTGTCGTTTTAGCGCACGAAGATACAAAAAATGCTAATATGCTTCTATTTATTGGCTAAAAATTTCTCGGTATTCGTCATTATTCCATGACTTTTAGGCGAACCAGTTCTATTTTCGTCGCCGTCACCTTGATTATCTTGAACTGATAACGTCCTACCCGAATCACTTCATGCAGTTTCGGGAAACTCTGATATTGATTCAGAATCAGTCCTCCCACTGTCAGATATTCGTCGGATTCAGGCAGGTCAAGACCGAACGTTTCGTTGACTTTCTCAATCTCCAGACGGCCGGACAATACATATTCATGCTCGTCTATCTGCTTGCTGATATAGGAAGTGTTATCATGCTCGTCTTCTATATCACCGAAGATTTCTTCTACCAGATCTTCCAATGACACAATACCAGACGTTCCGCCAAACTCGTCCACCACTACCGCAATTGTCTTTTTCTGTTGCATGAACAGTTTCATCAGCTTATTGGCGGACATTGTTTCGGGGACAATCGGCACTTGCTTCACATTCTCGTGCCAGTTGGTCGGTGCGCGAAACATCTCCGAAGAGGGGATGTAACCGACCACATTGTCAATATTACCGTCATATACGATAATCTTGGAGATACCCGACTCTATAAAACGGCTTTTCAGTTCATCCAGCGAAGTTGTGAGATCAACCGCCACCACCTCAGTACGGGGAACAATACAATCGCGTATTTTAATATTCGAGAAGTCAAGTGCGTTCTGGAAGATTTTCACTTCCGTATCCAGTTCTTCCTCATTCTCGGCATTATCAATGCTACTCTGCACAAAATAATCAAGATCCACCTTTCCGAAAGCTTTGTCGGACGCATCCTTGTTTACCTTCATGCCGAAAATGCGCAGGAAGATGCAAGACAAACCGGAAGACAACTTGGATATAGGATATAAAACAACGTAACAAATAAAAAGTGGAACGGCGAAAACGTTCAATACCATATTGGGATTGATCTTGAACAATGTTTTCGGGAGGAACTCTCCGGTCACCAAAATAATCAAGGTAGAAATGACAGTCTGTGCCAACACCATTAGGAAGTGATTGTCAATAAAGCCGGCCAGCAGATTTTCACCAATGATCTGAGCCATCAGGATACCATAGATAACCAGTGCGATATTGTTACCCACCAACATGGTAGAGATAAACTCGTTCGGGTTCTTGAAAAAGATAGAAAGGATGCGGGAAGTAATGCCCCCTTTGCGTTCCATTTCAAAACGCAGTTTGTCTACCGAGACAAATGCAATCTCCATTCCCGAAAAGAAAGCGGAGAAAAGCATGGTGATTATTAGAGAGATATAAATATTCATAGCTTATTTCACAGAATCTTTTTTCACAGAGTCCGGCAGGGCTTTTGTTTCCGGTTGTGGCGGAGCAGTCGCCTCGTCGTCGACGTAGAATATACCTTCAATATTATGAATCGTATAAACGGTCATTTGCTGATTGGAATCGAACCCATGTCCGGTGATAATCCGGTCCGGTTGCTGGATACGAATAAACTTGTCGGAATACACTTTCTGCGTAGCTTCATTCCAGTAAAGCAGTTCCGTATTGAAACGCTCTCCTTTCCGGTTTTGTATATCCACGTTTCCTATCAGTTTCCAGAGTCTTTCCTTGTCATAGTAGTAGGCAGTATCCGCTTTGATACTGGCTTCTATATGAAAGATCGAATCGAACTGTTCAAGATACACTCCTTTTTCAAATGCCCAATAAGACGGCTTCTTGCGGTCGAAAACCAGCCACTCCTCCGTATTCACCCGATAGCGGGTCACTCCCGAATCGGATATAAGGGTTGTCACTCCGGATGTCTGCATCACTGCCATGGAGTCACGTTCTGTAATAGCGTCCCCCGTTATTTTCTTTTTGCCACCACAGGAGGGAAATAAAAGAAGCATAACAATTGTCCCTAAGACAATTGTTATGCTCATGCTTTTATGCAACAAACGGTTCTTTCGTTTTCGCAACATACGTTTATCTAATCGTTGTAGACTCTCCGATCCAGCCACCGATAGTAATACGGTCGCCAGCCTTGTAACCCAACATAAACAGGTCTTTTGCTTGCGGAGTGTGTGCAGAATATCTGCCGATCAATTTGTTTGCTTCTTCAGCTACACTCGGGTCTACTTGTTTTGCGCGTTGCAATTTGTCAATTATAACAAAGTAAGTACACTTGTTCAGTGCAGACTCGTCACTCCAGTTAGGACTCATTGCATAAAGGTTGGCAATCAAAATATACGGAGCGCCATAATTTTCATTGAGACCGATAGCTTTCTGACAGTAAGTTCTTGCCTGTGACAATTTCTTAGCAGAAGCCAACACAGCAGCAGCAGCGTATGCTTTTTCCGCTTTCTTTATATTGTCAGTTTCCAAGTTGATAGCTTCATCAAAGAATTTCACTGCACTGTCGATATCACCTTTCTTGAATGCCTGATATGCACATCCGGTAGCAGCCTCTGCTGTCGGTTCCATTTTATAAGCATAGAAAGATGCCTGCAAATAAGCTTCACTTTCCGTACATTTCATCATTTTCATGATGTCGATTACTTTCTTCAAATAAGCGAGGTCAGTCTGATTAGCTTCTACTTTCGGGCCATAAATACCTTGCAGTGATTCACAATCAGCAGTACCACTGTTTACAAACAAGGCAACCAAGTTATCTTTGATACCCAGCAGACCTTTCTTCTTTGCTTCATTAGTTTCAGCAGCAATGGCAGCATCAGCATATTCGGAAGCAGCCAGATAATCCTGAATAAATTGTTCCTTATGAGCAGGATCAGCTTTCAGTTTATCCAAAGACATCTGCAGGAAATAGAAAATAGTAGCTCCGGCAGACTCGCCTTTTACAGCATTAACCGATTGGCTCAGCCATTGATAAGCCTGATTCACATCCAGTTTCGGAGCCAAGGCGATATAGTCTACAGCCTTGATACCCAAAGCTTCATCAGCAGAAGATACCTTCGTACCTTTAGCCAGGAATTCATCAGTGTATTTGATACGCAAGTCATGCGTATTCATCAGTTCATTAAAATATTTCTGATATTCCGGATTATTTCTGTCCTTAATCTGTGCCATTAAACCTTTCAGAATTTTATATCCGTCAGTAAAAGTGTAGAAACGGAGTGTCGGACAGTTTTCCAACACAGCTTTCCAAGGAGTATACGCATCTTTAAAGTTACCTGCACGCACAGCTTCATGCGAGATACTACTGTTTGAATTACAGTTAGTCGCATCCTGTGCTACCACAGTAGTCGCCCCTGCCGAAAGGAACAACATAGCTACAAGCGTTTTAATTTTCATTGTATCTAAATTTTAGTTGTTAGTATAATATTATAGTCGTCTATTCTCTTCTCTTTTTAATTCTTACATTACTCTACTCTACGCTTGAAGAACCAACGTTCGTTGAACGTCAATCCGATACTTACGCGGAAGATATTTTCGTTCACAAAAGTCGCTTCTTGTCCACTGATACGAACAAACTGTCCGCTGATACTGAGGATAGAGCGTGAACGGGGAACAGGCAGACCGAAACCGGCTGTTACACCATATTCGCGGGTAGCCTTCTTGCCGTTGATCTTATAATACGGGGTCGTATAATAAGCTCCCAAACGATATTTTATGTGAGCAAGATAAGAACGTCCCAGCAAGTTAGGGATATATTCCGCACCCACAGATATTTTAGAACGGTCGCAATAAGCATAAGTTTCATCAAAATCACCACGTATGGATTCATCTGTTGTCCTTACACCAAAGTCTGCTTTCGACCATTGTTGCAAACTGTAATCCACTCCAATTGTCAGGCGTTTGTCATAGTTATAGGTAAATCCGACACCATACGTATTAGGGAGTGCCAATGTAGCATCCGGCGCCACGCTAGTTGAAGTTTCAACCGTACCTGTACTATTAGAGACCAACTGTGTGGTCACATCATAATCATTCCCCAGTTTTATTTTTGGAGAATATACAACACCAAGCGTCACTGAATGTTTCTTATCTATATCCTTTGTATACTGTGCTCCAAAGTCCAGCTTATAAGATGATACAGATGCAGTCGCCTGTTGCACAAAATTATAAGCCCCCGACACATTCGGATAATAAATAGTCCGCGAACGGGTTATATCCCCCCAGAAATAAGAAGCATTTACACCCACTGAAAGATCTTTGAATACCTTCACACCCAATCCGACATATAGTTGGTGTAAACCTCCGTCGCCTGTATAATTTCTGGCATAAGCTGTCGTATTACCAGTTGCGGGATCTGTCGCAGTCTGAGTATCCGACACCGTATATCCCACATTGGAGAACGGCAGCAAACCGATACTCATCGCTAGTCTCCTATGTAACCGGAATTGCATTGCCAGATAGTCGAAACTAGAGTTTTTGGCGTTCAGCTTCACGCCACCGCCACTAATATTCATATTTTGAAGACTGACGCCCCCTTCAAAGAGGAAAGTCAACGAGTCAATGGCTGTATACGAAGCAGGATTCAACGGATTGATCTGCGCTCCGTCCCGGAGTCCGAAAGCAATTCCTCCCATTGCCTTACTGTTTCCGAAGTTCTGGTCAGACAAGTCGCCATAGCCATATCGTGTATAAGGAGAGTTTGTATTATTTTGAGCGATTGCCATTCCGGTAACCATTGTGAGCAATAGCGCCCAAAGCGTGTGTTTAAATCCTACCATTATTATAGTTTAAAATTCTATTTAATCCTTTCAACACTAAAAATCTATCTGCAAAGATGATACTTTTTACGCTGCTATCAAAAGAAAAATCATCTCCGCCCGTTAAAAAAACCAAAAGTTCAGGATATTTATGCTTCATAGACTCAATATAACCTGAAATTTCGTATTCCATACCTTTCAACACCCCGGCGCGTATAGCCGTTTCGGTATCCCGCCCCATGGGGAGTTTGCGCCCGTTGGAGTCAATAAGAGGCAAGCGTCCGGTAAACTGGTTGAGTGCCTTGAAACGCATCTGCATACCGGGAGAAATATTACCACCATGATACTGTCCTTTCGAGTCTATAAACTCGTAAGTAATGCAAGTTCCCGCATCAATCACCAATATATCTCTACGAGGATATTGCTCATTCGCTCCCACCACAGCAGCCATTCGGTCGTATCCCAGCGTTTCGGGAGTTTCGTACAGGTTGGTGACCGGAAGCGGAGTCTTCGAATCGAGCCACAGCAAAGGGAAAGGCAAGGCGACCAAAGCCGCAAGCACCCGTTCGCTTAAATCAATCACGGTAGCTACAATTCCCTGCTCAACCGGGTATTTGACACAAAGAGCTTCCAGGCAATCCAATGACTGATTGGACTCGGTCAGCACTTCCACCATTTCCCCACCGTCAAAGAGGGCAACCTTCGCAGCGGTATTTCCTATGTCGATAATTAAATTCAATGCATTCTTATCTTTTAGCGGGCGCAAAGGTAAAGTAAAAAAAGAGAAATCGAAACATCTGAGAGAAATTATCTTCTTTTTTGGCTCTTCTTCTGTTCTCTCTCTCAAAAAAGTGTGTCGGGCGAACTATATAATATAGAATAATATATATTTTTATTTATATATGCACGGTTAGTGGCACGCCTCCATTTTTCAGCAGAAGATAAATCACTAATTCACAATCAATTATACATGCAAAAGGGGTAGCACGGTTAGTGGCACGCTTTTACGTGTATAATTCCGGTAAAACAGAGGCTCTATTTCACCCAAATGAAGGCTCTATTTACCCCAAACAGAGGCTCTATTTTGATAAAACAGAGCCTCTGTTTCACGAATCCAACAATTCTTTGTATATTCGCTGCCAAAATAAAATGAACCTACTAATGAAACGGTCTTTTTTATATGTAATCTTCTCTCTTTTCCTGTTGCTCCTGCCCATTGGACAAACAACTGCCAACAGCAATGACTCTATCCGTCTTAGCCTGCTGACTTGTGCTCCCGGAGAAGTGATATACACCCTGTTCGGACACACTGCCATTCGTTACGAAAATCCCTCACAAGGGATTGACGTCGTATTCAATTACGGCTTATTCAGCTTTGACATCCCTAACTTCGCTCTCCGCTTCTCACTCGGAGAAACGGACTACCGACTGGGAGTGATCGACTACCCTCATTTTGCAGGAGAATATGCCTATTTCGGACGCAGCGTATGGCAACAGACACTTAACCTGAACAATGAAGAAAAGGCCGAACTAATCCGCTTGTTACAAGAAAATTACCGCCCCGAAAACCGGGTGTACCGTTATAATTTCTTTTACGATAATTGTGCCACCCGTCCCCGCGACAAGATAGAAGAAAGTATTGCAGGCAAAGTGATTTATCCCGTAGAACCGCAAGACGGTTCACGTACCTTCCGCGAGATCGTCCACCAATATTGCAAAGGACATCCGTGGGCACGTTTTGGCATTGATCTATGCATCGGAAGCGAAGCCGATCGGCCTATCACGCAGCGACAGATGATGTTTGCCCCGTTCTATCTAATGGATGCATTTGCCGGCGCACAAATTACCGGTGATTCCATTCAACGCCCGCTTGTAACGGACAGCGAACTGATTGTGGATGCCACTCCCGAAGAAGGTGAAAGCTTTTGGATACCCACTCCGCTGCAATCCGCTCTTCTCCTCTTTATACTTACCGCCGCCGCTACCATTTACGGCATCCGCCAACGGACAGGACTCTGGGGAGTCGACCTCATATTGTTCGGTACGGCAGGTATCGCAGGATGTATCCTTGCGTTCCTGGCCCTCTTCTCCGAACACCCGGCTGTCAGCTCCAATTTCCTGTTATTTGTCTTTCATCCGGGCCAGCTTCTTTTCCTTCCTTACATCATATATTGTGTCCGAAAAGGGAAGAAATGTTGGTATTTGACCTTAAATCTTATTATTTTAACACTTTTTATAGTGCTTTTTCCGGTAATTCCGCAAAGATTTGACTTTGCTGTTGTACCTTTGGCACTCTGTTTGCTGATACGTTCAGTGAGCAATCTAATTGTGACATCTAAAAAGAAATAATGAAAGGACTACTAACTTCCCTTATCACCGTACTGACCTTCACCGGGCTGCAAGCCCAGTCGCTACCTGCCGCCCCTAAATTAGTGGTGGGACTGACGATCGACCAATTACGTACGGACTACCTGGAAGCATTTTCGTCACTTTACGGCGAGAAGGGCTTTAAACGTCTTTGGAAAGAGGGAAGAGTGTTCCATAACGCCGAATATACTTTCAGCGGTGTAGACCGCGCTTCCGCCATAGCTGCCATTTATAGCGGTACGACGCCCTCCATGAACGGAATTATCTCCAAACGCTGGATGGACGCCGCCACCCTCCGCCCCGTCAACAGCACGGACGACACGGCATTTATGGGATATTACACCGATCAGACGGTCGCCCCCACCAAATTGCTGACTTCCACCATTGCCGACGAGCTTAAAATAGCTACACAAGGCAAGGGACTTGTATACGCCATTGCCCCCAACTGCGACGCCGCCATTTTTGCCGCCGGACATGCCGGAAACGGTGCTTTCTGGCTCAATCCCAATACCGGAAAATGGAGCGGGACAACCTACTACGGAGAATTTCCCTGGTGGGCAAGTCAATACAACGACCGCCAGGCTGTCGATTTCCGTATCGCCGGCATGACATGGGAACCGGTTTTCCCGCGGGGGATGTACACTTTCCTGCCAGATTGGCGGGATATGCTTTTCAAATATAAATTTGACGACGACCGCAACAACAAGTTCCGACGGTTCATCGCCAGTCCCTTTGTGAACGATGAAGTCAATGCACTCGCCGAAGAAGCGCTCAACAAAAGTTCTATCGGTATGGACGATATTACTGACTTATTGGCACTGACTTATTATGCAGGCAACTACGCACATAAATCCGTACAGGAATGTGCTATGGAAATACAAGATACATACGTACGTCTCGACCGCAGTATCGCCAACCTGCTCGACGTGCTCGACAAGAAGGTAGGACTACAAAACGTGCTTCTTTTCGTCACCTCGACCGGCTATACGGACAGCGAATCGCCCGATTCGGGATTATACAAAATCCCCGGCGGGGAGTTTTATCTCAACCGCTGCGCCGCCTTGCTGAATATGTACCTCATGGCTACATACGGTGAGGGAAAGTACGTTGAAACCCACCACAACCAGCAAATCTATCTGAACCATAAATTACTGGAAAAGAAAGAACTGAACTTGACGGAAATACAGCAGAAGTCCGCCGAATTCCTGATGCAGTTCAGCGGAGTGAACGAGGCATATTCCGCCAACCGGCTTCTACTGGGTTCATGGACTCCGGAGATCTATAAAATACGCAACGGTTACCACCGCAAACGTTCGGGAGACCTCGTAATCGACGTCCTCCCCGGGTGGACAATCGTCAACGAGAATGGCGGCGAAAACAAAGTGGTACGCCATTCTTATATTCCTTCGCCATTGATTTTCATGGGACATTCCGTGAAACCGGCCGTTATCCAGACACCTGTAACAATAGACCATATCGCGCCTACACTGGCACATTTTATGCGCATCCGGGCTCCCAACGCCTGCACATCTGCTCCTATTACCGGCCTGCGGTAAAAGAAACCTCACAAAAACAGGGCGCAAAACATAAATAAATCAGCATTTTAATGTAACTTTGCGCAAACTATTTTAATTCGATAAATAATAAACATACTTATACAAATGGGATTCAATGAATTTTTAAGCTCGATTTTCGGAAACAAATCCACGCGAGACATGAAAGAAATCAAGCCCTGGGTGGAGAAAATCAAAGCTGCTTACCCGGAGATTGAGAAACTTGACAACGACGCACTCCGTGCCAAAACGGAAGAACTCAAAAAATATATCCATGAGTCGGCTACCGCCGAACGTGCGAAAGTGGAAGAACTGAAAGCGAGTATCGAAAGCCTGGAACTGGAAGACCGCGAAGAAGTCTTTGCACAAATCGACAAGATAGAAAAAGAAATTCTGGATAAATACGAAAAAGCACTGGACGAAGTACTGCCCGTTGCTTTCTCAATCGTCAAGGCTACCGCAAAACGTTTCACGGAAAATGAAGAAATCGTAGTTACCGCCACTGATTTCGACCGCCAACTGGCTGCTACAAAAGACTTTGTACGCATCGAGGGTGATAAGGCCATTTATCAGAATCACTGGATAGCCGGTGGTAACGATACGGTCTGGAACATGGTACACTACGATGTACAGTTGTTCGGTGGTGTCGTTCTGCACAAAGGCAAGATTGCGGAAATGGCAACCGGTGAAGGTAAGACATTGGTGGCTACCCTCCCCGTATTCCTGAATGCACTGACCGGAAACGGTGTGCACGTGGTTACCGTGAATGATTATCTGGCAAAACGTGACTCCGAATGGATGGGCCCTCTTTATATGTTCCACGGTTTGAGCGTAGATTGCATCGACCGTCACCAGCCGAACTCCGACGCACGCCGCCAGGCATATCTGGCAGACATCACGTTCGGTACCAACAACGAATTCGGTTTCGACTACCTGCGTGACAATATGGCGATCAGCCCGAAAGACCTTGTACAGCGTCAGCACAACTACGCTATCGTCGATGAGGTCGACTCCGTATTGATCGATGACGCCCGTACTCCGCTGATTATCTCCGGTCCCGTGCCGAAAGGTGACGACCAACTGTTCGAGCAGCTCCGTCCGCTAGTAGAGCGTCTGGTAGAAGCACAGAAAGTATTAGCAACCAAGTACTTGTCTGAAGCAAAAAAACTGATCGCATCCAACGATAAGAAAGAAGTGGAAGAAGGATTCCTCGCCCTGTACCGCAGCCACAAATGTTTGCCGAAGAACAAAGCATTGATTAAGTTCCTGAGTGAACAGGGCATTAAAGCCGGTATGCTGAAGACGGAAGAAATCTACATGGAGCAGAACAACAAGCGTATGCACGAAGTGACTGAGCCGTTGTACTTCGTCATCGAAGAAAAACTGAACAGTGTAGACCTGACAGATAAAGGTATCGACCTGATCACCGGTAACTCTGAAGACCCGACGCTGTTTGTTCTTCCGGATATTGCCGCACAACTTTCCGAACTGGAAAATCAAAATCTGACCAACGAACAACTGTTGGAAAAGAAAGATGAGCTGCTGACCAACTACGCTATCAAATCGGAACGCGTACATACCATCAACCAGTTGCTGAAGGCTTACACGATGTTCGAAAAAGATGACGAATACGTTGTTATCGACGGACAGGTGAAAATTGTAGACGAACAGACCGGACGTATCATGGAAGGTCGCCGCTACTCCGACGGATTGCACCAGGCAATCGAAGCAAAAGAACGTGTGAAAGTAGAAGCTGCCACACAGACTTTCGCCACGATCACTTTGCAGAACTACTTCCGTATGTATCACAAGCTGTCCGGTATGACCGGTACTGCCGAAACGGAAGCAGGCGAACTCTGGGACATCTACAAGCTGGATGTAGTCGTTATCCCGACTAACCGCCCGATCGCACGTAAAGATATGAATG
>OLWB01003002.1_pt1 | contig 12751 bp, 12 predicted proteins | sample 1673331 | NCBI WGS metagenome assembly OLWB01 (sample SAMEA3178943, study PRJEB25190) | human gut metagenome | biome: human gut; feature: human-associated habitat; material: faeces | place: Austria | collected 2013
TAGATGGAATAAAATGGATTAGATTTTTATATGCATATCCAGAAACAATAACAGAAGAGTTGATTTACGAGGTAAAGACAAATCCTAAGATATGTAAATACTTTGATATACCAATGCAACATATTTCAGATAATATGTTAAAGAAAATGAATAGAAAAAGTACAGGAAAGAGTATAAGAGACTTGATAGAAAAATTAAGAAAAGAAATTCCAGGAGTAATCATAAGAAGCACATTAATGGTAGGATTTCCAGGAGAAACAGAAGCGGATTTTGAGGAAATGTATGAATTTGTAAAATGGGCAAGGCTAGATAAACTAGGGTGTTTCATGTATTCAAAAGAAGAAGGAACAATAGCATATAAAATGGAAAATCAAGTACATTTCATGACAAAAAAGAAAAGATATAATAAGATTATGAAATTGCAACAAGAAATTTCAAAAGAAAATATGAAGAAAAATATAGGAAAAACCTTAAAAGTGTTGGTAGAAAAAGAAGACATTGGAAGAAGCTATATGGATGTACCAGAAATAGACGGAGTTATATACTTAAAAGGAGTAAAAAATACAAACACATTTGAAGAATGTAAAATAACAGATGTAACAGATTATGATTTGATTGGGGAAATAATATAAATAGGAGTAAAATAAGAGATAAAAATGGACAAAAATATGAAAATATTAATAGTTATAGATCAATATGATAATTTGAGTAATGGAACAACAATTTCAGCAAGAAGATTTGTAGAAGGACTTAGAAAAAAAGGGCATGAAGTAAAAGTATTAAGCACAGGTAAAAATGAAAATGAAGAAGAAGGATTAAAAGCTTATAGATTTCCCAAAATAATAGATAAATACTTTAAAGCAAATGAAATGGTATTTGCAAAGCCAAATGAAGAAATAATGAGAAAAGAATTTGAAGGGCAAGATATAATACATTTTTATATGCCCTTTAAACTATCAAGAGAAGGCGTAGAACTTGCAAGAAAAATGAAAATACCGCATACAACAGCTTTTCATGTTCAACCAGAAAACATAACATATGCAGTTGGGCTAGGAACTAATACATTAATTAATGATAAGCTTTATTCACACTTTAGAACTTATTATAATAAGTTTAGACATATACATTGTCCAAGTAATTTTATTGCGAAGCAATTAGAAGAACATGGATATAAATCTAAACTGCATGTAATATCAAATGGAGTAGAGGAAGATTTTAAATTAAATAGGAGTGAAAAGCCTAAGGATTTAAAAGACAAAATAGTAATTTCTATGGTAGGAAGATACTCACCAGAAAAAAGGCAAGATGTTTTAATAGATGCCATTAGCAAAAGTAAATATAGTGATAAAATACAGCTTATTTTAGGTGGAAAAGGACAATGTTATGAAGAATATAAGAAACAAGGTGAAAAACTAAAAAATAAGCCAATAATGAAATTTTATCCTAAAGAAGAGCTAATAAATATGCTTTCATATACAGATATATATGTTCATAGTGCAGATGCTGAAATAGAAGCGATTTCTTGTCTAGAAGCAATAGCTCTTGGAAATGTTCCAATAATATCAAATAGTAAGGAATCTGCAACAGTACAATTTGCAATGGATAGCGAAAGTTTATTTGAACATGGTAACTCTTTAGACTTAGCAAAAAAGATAGACTACTTTTTAGATAATCCAGAATATTTAGAAAAAAAGAGAAAAGAATATTCAGAATTTGCGAAAAATTTTAAAATAGAAAAAAGTATAGAATTAATAGAAGAAATGTTTAAGGAAGAGATTAGAGATTATGAAAAAGAAAGATAGAGGCGATTTGCTACATCATTCAATAATATATAAAATATTAAGTAGTTTACTTTATATAATTGCATATCCCATATTATTTGTACTTACAAAATTAGTACATGGACTAGAAATAGAGGGGAGAGAAAATCTAAAGAATTTAGAAGATGGATATATTGTAACAGCAAACCATATAAATATGTTAGATTGTGCAATGGTAGTTTTATCATTATTTCCTAGAACTCCTTACTTTTTAACATTACAAACTAATTTAGAAATTCCATTTATAAAATATCTAGTTGCACTGTTTAGGGCATTTCCAGTACCAAGAAAATACGGTGACAAGGTAAAGATGGTAAATACAGTAGATAAATTATTGAAAGATGAAGAAATAGTTGGAATTTATCCAGAAGGTGAGTTAATACCATATTATAATGGTGTAAGAGAGTTTAAAGATGGAGCATTTAATTTTGCAGTGAAAAATCAAGTACCAGTATTGCCAATTGTATTTACATATAGAGAAGTCACAGGATGGAGAAAATATTTTAAAAGAAAACCATTTATAACTTTAAACATATTGGAACCAGAATATCCAGACGAATACTTTAATAAAGAAAATGTAAGAAATTTAAAGGAAAAAGTACATAGAAAAATGCAAAATCCAAATGTAAGAAAGAAAGCCACAGATGGAGAACTCGAATCCTTGCATTATGTGAATTAGTATGCTATAATTAAAAGGTAGAAAAAAACTTAAAAAGTTTTTATGCTTTAACAAAATAATTTTTGTAGGAGGAAAAAATGTTACAAGATAATGAAATTAGAACAAAAATATCTCCATTTGCTATGAGAGAGCAGGAGATAAAAGTATTTGATGGAAAAGATGGATATGTATCTATGAATCAAATAATACAAAAAATGAATTTAGGACATATTACAGAAGTCCATTTTAAAATATTGAACCTTATAAATAAATTTGAATTTTTAACATCAAGACAATTATTCTTTTTATTACAATTGGAAAAGGTTGATATTGCCTCACAGGATAAATTAAACACAAAATTGGAGCAATTAATTAAATGTAAAATTCTTACTAGGTACTATTTTCAAGCAGTAGATGGAAGCGGAATTTATAGAATATATTGCATGGAAAAGATGGGAAAATATTTATTAAATTCCAGAGAAATAGAATGCAAATGGCAACCAACAGATAATGCAAAGCCAGTAGAAATGATAAAGAAAAAATTAGCTGGAAATCAAGTTGTAATAGCATACCTTAGAAAGTCTACTCACTTAGAAAGTTATGAGCTTAAACCATTAATTACAGACAAGGTTACAGGAAAAGGATTTAAACCAATAGCAAATATAAAATTTGATTTAAATGGAAATAAAATAAATTTCGTGTATGAAGTAATAAGAAGAAACGAAAATTGGAAAGAAGAGCTTGTTGATAGGATGCAAAAATGGAAGAACTTCTACAAAAATTTTGTACCAGGTGATTCAGGATTCTTCTCAGTACCACAGCTAATATTCGTATGTGAAGATGAAAAGCATATGGCAGAAATATTTAAGGAATTGGTAATGAAAAATTTACAAATAGATAAAATAAAATTTTATTTCACAACAGACTTAGAACAAAATAAAGATGTATTAGATAAAAGTCTATTTGAATTTGTGGAAAAGGACGGAAAATACCAAATTCAAAATGTAGTAGCAAAAATATTATCATAGGAACAAAAGAAACATAATAAATAAAAAAAAGAACTGCCTCTTTAAGCAGTTCTTTTTTTTATTTATTCAGATTTTTTTCCTTTTTTAAAAGTATAAGTAATAGCATCATCATTATCTATTAAAAAGTTTGAATTTGTAATATCTGTTTTTATTGGCTCATTTTCTAATTCTTCATCACTAAAATGAGAATTTTTTAGTGAAAACTTTTTAGTTTTTTTATTTTCGCCTTCTGAAATACCATTAGTAAATTTCAAGAAATTATAAGTTTTTATAGCTTGAGCTTCTTTATATTTAGAACCTAAGAAGTCCAATTTAGCAGTACCATTTTCAATTTTACCTTTTACATTTTTTATCTTATACATGCAGCTCTTAAATTTAAGTGATTGTACTTTGCCTGGTTGATATTTTAGTTTATATCCATATTTTATACCAGTATATTTAGGATCATATTCACCTTTTGCAGTATCATATGCGTTTGTAAATGACCATTCTTTTTTCTCACCAAGTTCTTTAGACCACCATTCATTATCTTCAGGAGAGTTATTTCCAAATACTATTTTATTTGAACAGTTTGAAATAATTATATTAGCTAATTTTTCTCCTCTTCTTCTTAATTGATCCAAACTTTGTGCAGATACAACAGTTGCAATTTTATATTTTCTGTAAATTGTAAATATAGATTCTGTTGCTGAACATATAAAATCAGGAAACTCATCAATATATAAGAAGTGAGGGATACGAGTACTTTCGCTGCCAGGTCTTCTTAATACAGAATATTGCATAAGAAGTAGGAAGAAAAGTCCAAATGCTTTATGAGCTGACTCGCCCAAATCACCACGTCTAGTACAAACTAATGTAACTTCACCATTTTTTAAAGCTTTATCATAATTAATATTATTAACTCTATTGCATAATATAGATTTTACTCCAGGATAACGAAGAAGTGTATCTAATTGAGCAATAGGAATGGCTACAACTTTTTCCATTTCAGCCCTATTAGGACTATCAGAATAGAAATTCTTTTTAAAATAAGTAAGTTGCATATTATACTTTTCAGCAAGTTCTGGATCACTCTCTAATATTTTACACATTTTTTCAACTAAATCAAAATTACTTAACAATTTAAATAAGTCTTCTATATTAGGAAGTTTTCCTTCATTCATTTTAGGATATATTAACTTTAACAAAATAGTTAAATTCTCTAAAATTTGACTAGTTAAGTTCTCTCTATATGCTGCTTCAGTTTCTGGATTTTTATCTGTATATAATCCTTTTAAAACAGTTGAAATTGCAATAGCTGTTTGCGTTGGATCATCAAATGCGAAAGGATTTAAGCCAAGAGATGCTGAATCATCAGGATCAATTATATTAACAGGAATTCCAAAATTCTTAGCAACTCCTCTTACCTTATCAATTGTTTCAACATCTGGAGCCATATAAGTGATTCCTAAATCTCTATATACTAAATTTGAACCAGAATCAACATAAATTAGATTTTTCATATATGATTTATATAATTTAGCTCTTGAAGGTACTGGTTTTAACATATTTAATGTAAAATGTGAATTTATATAATCATTATCATATGGCGCATCTAATGTTGCAAGACCTGTTCTTAAAGATGCAAAAGCCATTGACTTAGCCATTTCTTTAAAGAAATATTTTTTATCAATATCTTGTGCAACCCATGGCTCAAATATAAGAGATGTCTTTCCAGAACCAGATATACCAACAACAAGTGTTGATTCAAATCTTTTAGCCTCAGGGATTTTTACTGCATTACCATGATCTTTGTCTGTACCTATAAATATTTCGTTTGTATATTGTCCCCATCCAACTGTTTTATCAGATAAATTGATACCTTCGTAATCAAAAATAGAATCTCTTATATCTTTAGTATCATTAACCATTGTATACAATTTTCTAAAGAAAAAGCTTATAGTTGTAAGTGGTAAGTACAATGCTATTGAAGAAAGAGCAGGCTTTATTAAATATGAGAAATTAGTTGCAATTTCAGAATATCCAGGAAGTGAAATTAAACCTAACCAACAAAGCTCATTACACCATTCTGTAAGCATTGTAATAAACAATATGTAAAGAGAAATACAATAAGCATAAAACCATCCCATTTTATCATCATCGCTTTTTATGAATTTTGATGAACCAGAAAACAAAAAAGCAAAAATTGGACAAAGAAGTGCAAAAGCATAAGCGATTGGACCCCAATAAGTAGAAGAGACTCCTGTAAATACTATTAAAAAGAATTCTACTAATCTATCCACTAAAATAAAAATGGTTATCAAAGATAAAGTGTATGTTAGAAATGTATTTCTATCTGTTTTTAGCCATTTTAGAAATTTATCAAATATTTTCATATCAATGTCCCTTTCAAATTTTCATATATATATTATCCTACAAAATGAAGAAAAAAACAAGTAGTAAGGGGAATTTTTTTACTATAAAAACATATAAATTAAACATGAAAAGAAAAAAGGAAACATTTATACAAAGTATAGTGGCACTAATGATGTCACAAGTAATTGTAAAGGTATTGGGGCTTTTATATAAACTATGTTTAACTAATAAAGAAAGCTTTGGAGATGAAGGAAATGCTATAACAAGTGCAGCGTTTCAAGTATATTCATTACTTCTTAGTTTAACCTCAATTGGAGTGCCAGGAGCTATTTCAAAAATGGTAGCAGAAAGAGTTTCAATAGGGGATCACAAAGGAGCATATAAGATTTTTAAAATAGCATTAGCACTATTTTCAATCATAGGAATGATAGGTAGTTTTGTTTTAGTTGCATTTTCTAAAAAAATAGCGATAGATTTTTTAGGAATGCCAGAAACGGAACTTTCTATAATAGCATTAGCACCATCTGTGTTTTTAGTAGCGGTTATATCAGTATATAAAGGATATTTTAATGGAAGAGAAAACATGAAAACAACAGCAAAAGCACAAACATATGACCAACTTACAAAAACATTTATTACAATAGTTATTATAGAAATTTCTGCTATTGTATCTAAGCTTTCAAATACAGAGATAATTTGTGGAATAGCAAATTTGGCAACAACATTAGCAAATATAGTAGAGTTTGGATATTTATACAAATTTTATAGAGAAGAATTAAATGAAATAAAATATGAAATAATAACAAGTGTAAATTATATACCAATAAGAACAATGAAAATAATAAAAGAAATATTGTATGCTGCAATTCCTATGTCATTATCACCTTTCATAGGTACAATAGGAAAAAATATGGATTCTACTACAATAATGGATGGACTTCAAAATACAATGAATTATGAAGAAGCAAAAGTACAATATGGAATCTTTAATGGAAAAGTAGATACGTTAATAAACTTACCATTATCATTCAGTGGAACAATATCAACAGCATTAATTCCAGGTATTGCAGCAGCTAAGGCAAAAAATAAATTAAATGAGTTAGAAGAAAGAATAAATTTATCTTTATTATTAGGTCTTATAATAGCACTTCCAACAGCAGGAATATATATTTTTTTTGCAGAAGAAATATTAAAACTACTATTTCCAAATGCGTCTGCAGGAGGAGTAGTACTTTCACTTAGTGCAAGCATAGTAATTTTTATAAGCATAGAACAAACAATAAGGGGAGTTTTAATAGGAGTTGGGAATAATAGAACACCAATAATTTCAACAATAGTTGGAGTTGTTTTTAGGTATATATTAAACACAATATTAATACCAATAAATGCTCCATTTGGAGGAATAAATGGAGCAGCGATTTCAAGTACAATTTCACATTTTGTAATAATGATGATATGCTATTCTTGGTTAAAAAAAGAAGTTAATGTAAAAATAAGAAAAAAGAATATTCTAAAACTATTATTAGCAGTTACAGTATTTATTTTTGTATCAAATATCTTTATAAAGTTACTAAATATAGTAATTAATAAAAAAATTGCAGTAGTTTTAGGATTAGTAATAGGTGCAAGTATTTATCTAGCAATAATATTAGCTTTAAAAATAGTAAACGTCAGTAAAATAAAGGGATTAAAAGCTTCTAAAAAGAAAAGATGAGATGAAGAATAATTGGCTATTTTTAGCAAAGAAAACGAGGAATGCTTAGAGCCCCAAAGACTTTAACGAAAAAAGTATAAAATTTAAGAAGGATTTTGTCATTCTTTGAAGAATAATAGTAATAGTAGATTCAAAAAAGTCTACAACATTCGTTCTTTATAGGAGGTAATAGAAAATGAACAAATCTGAATTAATCGCAGCAATCGCTGCTAAGACAGGAGACACAAAAAAGAATGCAGAAGCTTCTTTAGATGCATTTGTAGATGTTATTACAGAAAGCTTAGTAAAAGGTGACAAGGTACAATTAGTAGGCTTTGGATCTTTCGAAGTTAGAAAAAGAGCAGCTAGAAAAGGAAGAAATCCACAAACTAAAGAAGAAATCAAAATACCAGCAAGCAAAGCTCCAGTTTTCAAAGCAGGAAAAGCTTTAAAAGATACAGTAAATGCATAATTTATATATAAAATATATGAATTCATATAAAGATGGGGAAAATCCTCATCTTTTTTTACATTTTTTTGACAAATTAAAGAACTTGTGGTATAATAATTAGTACGCACTAATAGAAGCGTCTTTCAAAAAATGGAGGACGCTAGGTCCTCCAGAAAAAATAGGAGGAAATTATAATGAACAAAAACAAAGAATGGGGAAAAGCTGATTGGGAAAAAATAACAACGCAAGTATCCAATGAATATGGATGTTTTATTGGAATGGCAGATGTAAACAAGTTCGTAAGCTATAATTGCCGTATTATTGCCCAAAAGACGGGAAAAAGCTATCAGGATGTGGCAAACGCTGTAAAAGAAAGAAATGAAAAGTTTTTTAACGAAATTGAAAAATTTTTCAAAGAATTCGACGGCTTCTCAAAAGGAAGCGAAGAGTTTAAAAATTTACAAAAACTGTTTGAAGTGCCATTAATGGCATAAGCAATCCCAAAAAAAGTTCATTAAGAAAATACAGCTGTATGCTCTTGCATATGGCTGTTTTTTCTTAATATAGTAATTTGCTAATTTATTTGCCATTTACCATTTTTGTGATTATTTAAGTTATGAGAGTTAAATAATCTGAAGAAAAATAAAAAGAAAATTTTAAGAAAAATATATCAAATATGGCTTATTAAGGTTGAAATTTAGTAAAAAATATAGTAGACTAAAAGTAGTTTAAACCAAATAAAATTCAATAAAATTATAACTTAGAGCTTAAGAAAATTGAAATCTAGGGAATTCCCCAGCGAAAAAACTCATACAAAACTTTAAAAAAGAAAAAATACTGGGGAACAATTAAAAGCTTGGATGGAAGAAAATAAAGATAAATAAAATTAGGAGGTTTTTATGGGAAATTACCCACCATATACTATTACTGATAAAATATTAAACTATGTTTCAGATATTATGAAAAAAGTTGGCGAGGCAAATTATTTCGAAAGCTTAAATAGATATCCAGAATTAAGAAGAAAAACAAGAATTAAATCGATACACTCTTCTTTAGCAATTGAAAACAACCAATTATCAGTATTTCAAGTAGAAGATGTGATTAATGGAAAGCCAGTAATTGGAGAACAAAAAGATATACAAGAAGTAAAAAATGCTTATGAAGCATATGAACAAATTGATAAAGTAAATCCTTATTCAGTAGAAGATTTAAAAGAAATACACAGAATATTAACTTTTTTAATTGAAAAAGATGCAGGTAAATTTAGAAATCATGGAGAATGTGTTCGTGATGGCGATAGAATAATATTTGTAGCACCACCAGAAAATATGGTTAATATTTTAATGAATCAATTATTTGATTGGATGAAAAAAGCTAAAGATACTGTAAATCCATTAATACTTTCTTGTATATTCCATTATGAATTTGTTTTTATACATCCTTTCCACGATGGAAATGGAAGAACAGCAAGATTATGGCAAACAGCAATTTTAGCACATTGGGAAAAAGCATTTACCTATTTACCGATTGAAAGTATGATAAAGAAAAATCAAGAAGAATATTATACTGTTATTCAAAATTGCAATAATGCTGGAAATTCAAATGAATTTATAGAATTTATGTTAAAAATTATAAGTGAAACTATTGATGAAATGATGAATTCAAAAGAAATGAAAGATAAATCTCATTTACTTCTTTCTGAAAACGAATCTAAAGTTTTAGAATGTATAAAAAGAAATGTTATTATTGGAGCAAAAGATATTATTGAACAAACTGAACTATCTGACAGTACCGTTAGAAGAATATTAAGAAAATTTCTTCAAGATAAAAAAATTGAAACTACTGATAATAATGAAAAATCACCAAACAAAAAATATAAGATAACAGAGTAATGACAGAGCAATGACAGAGTAACGACAGAGTTGTTAAATTAATAATTATTTATAAATTATGTAAAAGTTATTTAATATATAACGGATACAAAATACTATTAAAGGGGGATATTGATATGGAAATAGAAGATTTAAAAAAAGAAATAGAAAATATTAAAGAAAGGAATAAAAGAGTTGAATTAGATAAAAAATGGGAAACAAGTTGGACTAGAAAAATATGTATTTGCATATTAACTTATATTGTTGTAATTATATATTCTTATGTTGTCAGAAATTATGATAATATATTTTTAAGTTCATTAGTTCCTGTTATTGGTTTTACATTATCGACCTTATCATTAAGATATATAAGAAAAACATGGGAGAGAAAAGTTAAATAAATATAGTTTATCTAATTTCACAAATTGGTTATTTGGTAAGTGTATGTGATGTAAGTATTTGATCCAATATCTATATTTTTTTATGGAGTTTTAATGGAATTATACAATAATAAACAAAACATGGAACCTTTACATATTGCAAAAGTACCACGTTTTGTGAATTGCCGAAACTCATTTAAAAAGCTTAGAAAATAACATTTTAAAGAGGTTCGGCTGTTCTTGATTGGTTTTGCGTTCTCCAATTCCAGAAACAGTTAATCTGATACACTTGCCATCGATTGATGTTGCAAAACAAATGTCGTTCATTACCATTTCCGTAATTTCGCCATTAAACATTTTGGTGCGAATCCAGTTTTTGTAGAAGTCCATTGGAATTCTACCTACATTGCCGATGACCTCTCCATCATTCCGATAGAAGTAGAACACGTTTGGGTCTTCACTTTCTGAGAATGTGAATGTGCCGTCTGTCATTGCCTTGAGTTCATTGGACATTAGTTAATACCTCCCATTTTTTTATTTGGGTGTATACATACATTTACTATTATACAATATTTTACATAAAATTGCAAAGGCTCTTAACTGTGAATAACATAAAAAAATTTAAAATTTTTCACAAATAATGAATTTCCAAAAATCATTTGACATATAATAAAAAATATAGTATATTATATTTAGCTTAAGCAAGAGAATAAATCGAAGAACTTGAATGTTCACCTCCTTTCTCAAAGATTTACTTTGGAAAAGGAGGGATTTATTATATTTTAATTTTATTTGAAAAACAATGCTTTTTCTACAATTTCAACAATTATTTTTAATCAGCTTTATTTTTATTTCTACTTTTATATACATTTGCTTGATTTCTACATTGGCTACTATCATATTCAGCTTTAGGATTTTTAGCATAAAAGACTTTACCGCAATGCTTACATATTCTTAAAGGATTCTTTTCACTACAAAGCATAAACCCAAAAGCCATATCTATTGCTTGTTTTAAAGAATTAGGTTGCCAAGATATTTCTGGAGTATTTCCATACATATTAATTTTGTATGGTATTCCAGAAAAATAGTAATCACTTATAGTTTCTCTTGCTTTATATTCATCATAATTATTTACACTATTATTTGATAAATCTACATATTTTTTAAATATTTTATACATTTTTTTTGCATATTCAATTATCCAATCTATTTTTTCACAATAAAAACTAGAATAAATTAATTGATTGCTAAGTGATGTACGATTTAACATTCTTTGTAAATCAGAATTTGTTTCTATTTCTACTTTACCATTTGTTACTGTATAATTCATTTCAGTATCTTTGGCAAATGGAAAGAATAAATCAAAATATTCTTTCGTTCGCATTACACAATTTTTATTAATAAAATTACTTTCTTTTAATGTTACCTCTTCATTTAATAGAAAATCTGCATTAATTGGTGCTTCAACCATAAAACCTAGTAAACCATATTGCTCTACAAAGAAATATGCACAAGTAAACTTAGTTTGATCATCTTCTGAATCTATACATATTCTTCCTATATTTAATAAATCCACCAATATTGAATCCATTTTACTGAACATGTCATATAAATCTCTAATATTTATACTAGCTTCTGGATTTGGCACAATATAATATTCTTTTCCTTTATATCTTCCTTGATAGCCACCATATCTCATATATGAATATGCACTGTTACTTTTAAAATTAAATTCCATTACTTTATTCTCCTTAAAATTTTTCAAGAATTTAATTGTAATATATTGACATATTACAATTATTACTTTATAATAATATCAAATATTAATAGTTGAAATATAATAATATATTACATCAATTAATATAAAATGTCAAGTACTATAATTGTATAAAAAATATGTAGACAGAAATTTTACCAAATTGTTTGAAAGGTTGTGATTACTATAGATAACAAGAACTATATACTAGATAAGTATTATAATGAACATGATAAACCAACTAATATTGCAAAAGAATTAAATGTTAATTCATCTTATATAACAAAGATAATTAAAAACGATACAAGATATATTCAAGAAAAAGAATATAGAGCTCAAATAAGTAGAGAAAATCGTAAAATTGCAAAAAGAGAATGGATTAGAAACAAAAGACAAAGTGAAACTGATAAACAATTATATGAATTTGTTAAACAGCAACATATTGAAGCAAGTAAAGAATTATCTTATTCTTCTGAAATGAGTGATTTAGCATATAGAAAATGGAATGCAAGTGCTTATCATAGGAATAGTAAAGGTAATTTAGTTATAGATAGAAAACTAAAAGTTGGATCAGACATTCCTAAATCAATAAATATGAATATTAAACTACCAACACAGAAATATAAGAAAAAGTATTGTTATAGTATTTAATTAGTTCTATTGATGAATAGGACTTTTTTATTTTAAATTTTTGCAAAGGAGGTACAGAACTATGGCTGATATGAAAGAAACTTATACT
>OLWB01003008.1_pt1 | contig 12735 bp, 10 predicted proteins | sample 1673331 | NCBI WGS metagenome assembly OLWB01 (sample SAMEA3178943, study PRJEB25190) | human gut metagenome | biome: human gut; feature: human-associated habitat; material: faeces | place: Austria | collected 2013
ATTCCTGCCTGCTTATCCTACACGACTGGTCGAGCGCTATCAACCTTGCCGACAAGGAAATTGACAAAGAGCGTGGCGTTATCCGCGAAGAATGGAGAAGCCGCAACAGTGGTATGCTTCGCATCATGACTGATGCACAGTCGACTCTGTATCCGGATTCTAAATATTCAGACTGTATGCCTATCGGAAGTATTGATGTTATCAACAACTTCCCTTATCAGGATATCCGCGATTATTATGCGAAATGGTATCGTCCGGACTTACAAGGAATCGTTATTGTAGGTGATATCAATGTAGATGAAATTGAAGCTAAACTGAAAAAGGTATTTGCAGATGTAAAAGCTCCGGTAAACCCGGCCGAACGTATCTACTATCCAGTGGCAGATAATCAGGAACCGCTTATCTATATCGGTACAGACAAGGAAGTGAAGAATCCTTATGTGAACATCTTCTTCAAACAAGACGCTACACCGGATTCTTTGAAAAATACCATTGCTTATTATGCTACTCAGTATATGGTCAGCATGGCTATGAATATGCTGAACAACCGTTTGAACGAACTCCGTCAAACCGCTAATCCTCCTTTCACTAGTGCAAGCGCAGAATATGGAAACTATTTCCTTGCCAAGACTAAAGAAGCACTCGCACTTGATGCAAGCAGCAAAATAGACGGTATCGATTTAGCAATGAAAACAGTTTTGGAAGAAGCTGAACGTGCACGCCGCTTCGGATTTACCGCATCAGAATATGAACGCGCACGCGCCAACTATCTGCAAGCCGTAGAATCTGCTTACAACGAACGTGAAAAGACTAAAAGTGGTTCTTACGTCAACGAATACGTTAACAATTTCCTTGAAAAAGAACCGATTCCGGGAATTGAAGTTGAATATACACTGGTAAACAAACTGGCTCCGAATATCCCTGTAGAAGCTGTCAATCAGGTGATGCAACAACTAATCACTGACAACAATCAGGTGGTTTTGCTGGCCGGTCCGGAAAAAGAAGGAGCAAAATACCCTACTAAAGAAGAAATTGCTGCTTTATTGAAACAAATGAAGTCATTCGATCTGAAACCTTATGAAGATAAAGTTTCTAACGAACCGCTGATCTCTGAAGATATTAAAGGCGGTAAGATTGTTTCTGAAAAAGCTGGCGAAATCTATGGTACGACTAAGTTGGTACTTTCCAACGGCGTAACCGTATATGTGAAGCCAACTGATTTCAAGGCTGACCAGATTGTAATGAAAGGTGTAAGCTTTGGTGGTACCAGCGTATTCCCGAACGAAGAAATTATCAATATCTCTCAATTAAACGGAGTAGCTCTAGTAGGTGGAATCGGTAATTTCAGCAAAGTAGATCTGGGTAAAGCTTTGGCTGGCAAACGTGCAAACGTAGGTGCGGGTATCGGCAACACTACGGAAACTGTTTCCGGTAGCTGTGCTCCGAAAGACTTTGAGACAATGATGCAGCTTACTTATCTGACTTTCACATCTCCGCGTAAGGATAATGAAGCATTCGAATCTTACAAGAACCGTCTGAAAGCTGAACTTCAAAATGCAGACGCTAACCCGATGACTGCTTTCAGTGACACTATTACAAGCGTACTATACGGCCACCATCCACGCGCTATCAGAATGAAAGAAAACATGGTAGACCAGATCGACTATGACCGTATTCTTGAAATGTACAAAGACCGCTACAAAGATGCAAGTGACTTCACTTTCTTCCTGGTAGGAAACGTAGACTTGGCTACAATGAAACCGTTAATCGCTAAATATCTGGGAGGTCTGCCATCTATCAACCGTAAAGAGACTTTCAAAGATAACAAGATGGACATCCGCAAGGGAGAGATCAAAAATGTATTTGCAAAGGCACAGGAAACTCCGATGGCTACCATCATGTTCCTTTATAGCGGCACTTGCAAATATGACTTGCGCAACAATGTCCTGCTTAGCTTCTTAGATCAGGCTCTGGATTTGGTTTACACTGCTGAAATCCGTGAAAAAGAAGGAGGTACATACGGTGTAAGCTGCAACGGAAGTCTTGGTAAATACCCGAAAGAGGAACTTGTTCTTCAGATTGTATTCCAAACTGACCCTGCCAAGAAAGATAAATTGTCTGCTGTTGTTGTAGAACAACTTCACAAAATGGCAAAAGAAGGTCCGTCTGCCGAACACATGCAGAAGATCAAAGAATATATGCTGAAAAAATACAAAGATGCTCAAAAGGAAAACAGTTACTGGCTGGGTAACCTGGACGAGTACTTCTACACAGGTATCGACTATACGAAAGACTATGAAACGTTGGTTAACAGCATCACAGCAAAAGATGTACAAGAATTCCTTGCTAAATTGATGAAACAGAACAACGAAATCCAAGTCATCATGACCGTACCTGAAGAAGAAGCTAAATAAACATCTTATAGCATACCAACAGTATGATGATATTCAACGAATTACGCAAACATGGACGGCTTGCCTCCAAACGGCATCCGATGTATGAAAAGAACAAAGTTGCCAAAATATTCGGATATATCGGGGTTGCCTTTTGGGCAGGATACCTGATCTTCTTCGGCACAACGTTTGCATTCGGCTTTGCAGATATGGTTCCCAACCGGGAACCGTATCATGTAATGAATGCAGTTGTCCTGATTTTTATTTTAGCACTTGATTTCTTGTTGCGTGTTCCGTTCCAAAAAACACCGACGCAGGAGGTAAAGCCTTACCTCCTGCTGCCGGTAAAACGGAATCGTATTATCGATTTCCTGCTCATCCGTTCGGGATTAAGCCTCTTCAACCTGTTCTGGTTGTTTATGTTCATCCCTTTTTCCTTCATTACTATTACCAAGTATTTCGGTATCTTAGGTGTATTCACCTATCTCATAGGCATTTGGTTATTAATCGTAGCCAACAACTACTGGTACCTGTTATGTCGCACACTAATTAATGAACGTATTTGGTGGGTGCTGCTCCCTATCGCTTTTTACGGTGGGCTCGGCTGCCTTGCCTTTATTCCCGAAGACAGTCCCCTATTCTACTTCTTTATGGACTTGGGCGACGGATACATTAACGGGAATATTCTCTATTTTCTAGGTACTATACTCGTCATAGCCATCTTGTGGCTGATCAACCGCAAAATCATGTCCGGTCTTATCTACGCAGAATTAGCCAAAGTAGATGACACTCGCATCAAGCATGTTTCAGAATACAAATTTTTCGAGCGATACGGAGAAGTTGGTGAATATATGCGGTTGGAGTTAAAAATGCTTTTACGCAACCGGCGTTGTAAAGGTGCGCTACGAAGCGTCATTCTTGTCGTCATCGCTTTTTCTTGTATACTGAGCTTTTCAAGCCTTTATGACAGCAGCACAATGACTACTTTTATTTGTGTTTACAATTTTGCCGTATTCGGCATGATCATTCTTTCACAGCTTATGTCCTTCGAAGGCAACTACATTGACGGCCTAATGTCCCGCAAAGAATCTATCATGAGTCTGTTGAAAGCAAAATATTATATTTATACTATTGGCGAAGTCGTTCCCTTTGTGCTGATGATTCCCGCCATAATAATGGATAAAGTACCTTTATTGGGTATTTTTGCCTGGTTCTTTTACACCACCGGTTTTATCTATTTCTGTTTCTTCCAACTGGCTGTTTACAATAAACAAACTGTAGCTCTAAACGAAAAAGTGTCAAGCCGCCAAACCAATAGCGCCATACAAATGGTTGTCAACTTCGGAGCTTTCGGAGTTCCCTTAATCTTGTATTCTACATTAAATGCACTTTTGGGTGAGACTGTAGCATACTCTATCCTGCTCGTCATCGGACTCGGATTCACCATTACTTCTCCGCTTTGGATCAGAAATGTTTATAAGCGCTTCATGAAACGAAGATACGAGAATATGGAAGGCTTCAGAGACAGTCGCCAATAAGAGATTTACAATTGAACCGATTTACCATTTTACGATAAAAATACCAAGACAATGATAAGCATCAATAATCTTCAAAAGAAATTCGGCGAAAAGATGGCCGTGAACATAGACCACTATGAGATCAATCAAGGCGATATGCTCGGATTGGTAGGAAACAACGGTGCTGGTAAAACAACACTCTTCCGGTTAATGCTCGATTTGCTGAAAGCGGATAATGGCAATGTAGTCATCAACGATATTGACGTCAGCCAAAGTGAAGACTGGAAAAACGTTACAGGTGCTTTCATTGACGACGGATTCCTAATCGACTACCTAACTCCGGAAGAATATTTCTATTTCATAGGGAAAATGTACGGACTGAAAAAGGAAGAGGTAGACGAACGTCTTGTACCGTTCGAACGTCTGATGAATGGAGAAGTAATCGGGCAAAAGAAATTAATCCGCAATTATTCTGCCGGCAATAAACAGAAAATCGGCATTATCTCCGCTATGCTTCATTACCCTCAACTGTTGATACTCGATGAACCGTTCAACTTCCTTGACCCCAGCTCGCAGTCTATTATCAAGCATATGCTTAGGAAATACAGTGAAGAACATAATGCAACAGTAATCATTTCCAGCCACAATCTGAATCATACGACAGATGTATGTCCACGTATTGCCCTGCTGGAGAATGGTGTCATTATCCGGGATATTATTAATGAGAATAATTCTGCAGAAAAAGAACTGGAAGACTACTTTAACGTAGAAGAATAAAGCAAATTACGATACCTGATGAAAGATAGCCGATGAGAGTAAAATTCAAACTTATCCTCATATTGACAGGACTGATCTTTATCCTTAGTTCCTGCCGTACATCCGCTCCCCGTTTGGATTATCAAGCACTGGCACGTGCTTCCATCCTGCTGGGTGTAGATATTAATATGGAAGATGACCATAAACTCTATTTGGAATCAGCCGAATGGATAGGTGTTCCTTATCGTGGAGGAGGCAATTCAAAACGTGGCACTGATTGTTCGGGACTTACTTACCAGATATACCGGAAAGTTTACCGTATGCAAGTCCCGCGGAACTCTGAAGACCTGAGAAAAGAAAGCACTAAAGTAGCCAAACGAAATCTACGAGAAGGAGACCTCGTATTCTTTAGCAGTAGCCGTTCCAAAAAGAAAGTAGCTCATGTAGGCATCTATCTTAAAAACGGGAAATTCATTCATGCCAGCACCAGCAAAGGAGTTATTGTCAGTCGTCTGAGTGAAGACTATTACACCAGACACTGGATATCCGGAGGAAGAATACGCTGATTACCAACTAAAAAGATATAGAATCATGAAATCATTTATTGGAGCAATCATATTTATCTGCGTAGCATTAAGCGCAAATGCACAACTTTTATGGAAAGTTTCTGGAAACGGACTTAGCAGCCCCTCTTACATCATGGGGACTCACCATCTTGCTCCGTTAAGTATCAAAGACGGTATCACCGGACTACAGAAAGCAATGGATGAAACGCAACAAGTATATGGAGAACTGAAAATGTCGGAGATACAATCTCAGGCTACCATCCAAAAGATGCAGAAAATGATGATGATCGAAAGCGATACGACTCTAACCACTCTCCTTTCACCGGAAGAATACGAAACAGCTAATAAATTCTGTAAAGAGAACCTGATGATGGACCTGAGTATGGCACCCAAAATCAAACCAGCTTTCTTACTGAACAACATAGCAGTGGTGGCATACATCAAACATATTGGAAACTATAATCCTCAAGAACAGCTTGATACTTATTTCCAAACTCAGGCAATACAGAAAGGAAAAAAAACAGATGGGCTGGAAACCCCGGATTTCCAATTTAACCTATTATATAATGGACTATCCCTGCAACGCCAAGCACAACTGCTCATGTGTACCCTCAACAACATCGACAAAGAAGTGGAAAGCCTCAAAAGACTGACGGACGCCTACATGAAACAAGATTTAGAAACCATGCTTAAGATCAACGAAGAACGCAAAGGGAATCAATGTGACGCACTTCCCGCAGAAGAAGATGCCATGATTTACAACCGTAACAAAACATGGGCACAGAAATTGCCGGCAATCATGAAAGCCGCTCCCACCTTTGTTGCAGTCGGTGCTTTGCACCTGCCGGGTGATAAAGGATTATTAAACTTACTGAAAAAACAGGGATATACAGTAGAAGCAGTGAAATAAAAAAGGTGTTCATTATATTTGCCGAAAACATCTTCCCATGAACTATAAAACTTATTTATTTGATTTCGACTATACATTAGCCGACTCATCACGGGGTATCGTTACTTGTTTCAGGAATGTACTCAATCGCCACCAATATACGAACGTCACTGACGAAGCGATCAAACGTACTATTGGCAAAACACTGGAAGAATCTTTCAGCATACTGACCGGAGTCACCGACTGGGAACAGCTCACAGTTTTCCGACAAGAGTACAGACTGGAAGCAGATGTTCACATGAACGTGAATACCCGTCTTTTTCCTGATACACTCTCTACTCTGAAAGAGCTAAAAGAACAAGGTGCCCGCATCGGTATTATCTCTACTAAATACCGTTTCCGTATACTTAGTTTTCTGGATGAGTATCTGCCGGAAAACTTTCTCGACATAGTGGTAGGCGGAGAAGATGTGCAAACTGCCAAACCTTCACCGGAAGGAGTAAACTTCGCTCTCGAACACCTGGGCAGTGCTCCGCAAGAAACTTTATATATTGGAGACAGTACAATAGATGCCGAAACAGCACAAAATGCAGGAGTAGACTTTGCAGGTGTCCTTAATGGGATGACTACCGCTGATGAACTTAAAGCCTATCCCCATCGGTTTATCATGGAGAATTTATCCTGCTTGCTACAAATATAATTATTGAAGTGGACGAAGACAAAAGATACTTCAAAAATTCATGTGAAAGCTGTATCTCCAAAAGGAAAACAGAGTATATGTAAAATGCTTTAATAAGAAACAGCAAAAAATAAAGTTGAAGAATTTATTTCTAAAGATAAAATTAAAAAAATTGAAAGTAATGGTTTAACAGAAAATGCAAATATACAATCATATGATTTTATAATAACAACAACAAATGACGAAATTGTTTGGATATCAATTTCGCAAAAAGGTGGTCATATAATTTCTATGAACTACAATAGAGATGTAACTACGGAAATATTATCACAAGAAGATATTGATAAAGTAGCACAAAATTTCCTTGAGCAAAAAGGCTTTAAAAATATGAAAAAAACATATTTTACTAAAAGGGATGGAATAGAAACTATAAATTTTGCGTATGAACAAGATAATGTAATTGTATATCCAGATTTAATAAAAGTAAAAATTGCATTAGATAATGGCGAAATACTTGGTATTGAAACAACAGGATATTTAAATTCACATACACAAAGAACAATGTCACAAATAAAAGTAAGTAAAGAAGAAGCAAAAACAAAAATAAATAAAAATTTACAAATTGAAAGTGAAAGATTAGCAATAATTCCAACAGAATTTCAAACAGAGATAATGTGTTGGGAATTTAAAGGAAGAGTTGATGACAGAGAATTTTTAGTTTATATAAATGTTGAAACAGGAAAAGAAGAAGATATTTTAGTAATATTAAATAGTGATGAAGGAACTTTAACAATGTAAAAAATTACTATTATAAAAAAATAAAAAAAGCACAAAATAGTATTGAAAAACAAATAAATAATAAAAAAAGATTAAATTTTAGTTTTAAATAATCATTAATTAAATAAAATTAATTTTTATGAATTATTTTTATGAATTATTTTTATGAATTATTTTTTATAATAAAAATTTAATCAATGTTTATTAAATACAAGTTTTTCAAAGGAGGATTTTTGTTATGTCTAGGAAAAAGACAATGATGTCTGAAGCTTTAAAAGAAGAGATAGCAAAAGAGCTTGGAGTATATGAACAAGTAAAAAAAGATGGTGGATGGCAAAATGTTTCATCTAAAGACTGTGGAAATATTGTTACTAAAGCTATAGAAATTGCAAATAGAAAAGTTGAAGAATAAAAATAAGGACGAAAATTTAAATTTTCGTCCTTATTTTTATAAATATTTTTTTTATACTGTTTAGAATTACATATAAAATATATTTACAATTTATATTGTTTAAGGAATTGTTTTAAAGATATTATTAGCATTATATTTTTTCATAAAAACTTGTAAATTTTTTATATAGAGCATATAATTTAAAAGAATTTTTAGGAAGGGAGAGATAATCCGATTATTTACATAGTATTTTAGTGGGATTATACGTGATTTAAATGAAAAATTTACAAGTAAGAGATATAATAGAGCAATGTAATGGAAAATTAATAATTGGTAATGTAAACATAGAATGTGTAGACTTTTGCACAGATACAAGAAAAATAAAAAAGGATGACACATATGTTGGTTTAAAGGGGGAAAAATTTAATGGTAGTGAATTTTATAAAACTGCTCTTGAATTAGGAGCAAAAGTTTGTATATTACAAGATGTAACAATAGATGAAGAAACATTAAAAAAATATAATGATAGAGCAATAATATTGGTACAAGACACATTAAAAGCATTACAGTCAATTGCAAAATATAAAAGAAGTTTATATAACATACCAGTAATAGCTATTACGGGAAGTGTAGGAAAAACAAGTACAAAGGATATAATAGCAAGTGTTGTATCAACAAAATATAAAACACTAAAAACAGAGGGGAATTTTAATAATCATATAGGAGTTCCATTAACAATATTACGTTTGAAAGATGAAGAAGCAATGGTAGTAGAAATGGGGATGAGCAATCTAGGTGAAATAAGTTTACTTACAAATATTGCAAAACCAACAACAGCTGTGATAACAAATGTAGGAACAGCACATATTGGAAATTTAGGCTCTCGAGAAAATATATTAAAAGCAAAAACTGGAGGCTTAATTGTAATTGGTGATACAAAGGAAGTACTTGATTTAGTAGATGGAGGATTTAATTTGAATGTTGATTATACACCTTCAAGATTATATGAACTTGCAAAAATGGATGGAGCAATAGTATTAAGTGCTGATTTAAAAAGAATTTTATATGCAAATGCACAATTAATTCCATCTCCAGAAATTTCAACAAATGAAACAGGAACAAGACACAGAACAGCAGAACGTACAGCAAAGCAAACCGGAGAAATAGTAATAAGTGTATCACAAAGAAGAAATGTTATAACTATATTTAAAGGAGACTTAAGATATGTGTTACAAGATAGTTCAAAGGTAATAACAAAAGCAAATCAAGCACTTCAAACAGCAGAAAAATATAAAAAAGTTTTTGATGATAAATTAAATTTATTGAATGAATATGAATTTAATGATATAGTTACATTACAAAATGTAATTGTATGTATTCAAAGAGCAGAAATGGTATTAAAAGTTGTTGATGAAGTAAAAAGAGCAATATATGAACTTGGAGAAGAAGGTAGATTATTTCAAATGCAACTTGACGAGTTATTTGGAAATTTAGCAATTGAAGAAACTTTAATTATCAAAGATTATATAATATCAAGTAAAAAACAAAACTCAGAAAAAACAGTAGATAAAGCATTATCAAGTATACGAAAACTTGAAAGAGAAGATCTAATGAAATCACAACTAATAGCTAAAATTTTAGGATATGAAGATTTTGATAATTATGAAGAAGTAAATGTGTTTACAAGAGGTTACAGAATTTTAAGTAAAATACCAAGAATGCCAAATAATATTGTCGAAAATTTGGTAAAAAGCTTTAAATCATTTCAGCACATTATTCAAGCTGACATACCAGCACTGGATGAAGTTGAAGGAATTGGCGAAATAAGAGCAAAAGCAATAAAACAATCACTAAAAAGAATGCAAGAGCAATTTATTTTTGATAATTTAAGTTTATAAATTATAAAGCAAAAGTAAAATAAAAAACGAAAGGAAGAATGATAATGAAAGACAAAAGTAAATTATTATTAATAATAGCAATAATAGCTATAACAGCAGTAATAGCATATATATGCTATGGAGCATTAAAAGGGGAGAAAAAGCCAGTAGCAACAATGGATGTATCATATGTTGATAATGACGGAAATACACAAACAGGAACAATAAAAATAGAGCTTAATCCAGATGTAGCTCCAGAAACCGTATCAAATTTCATACAATTAGCTAATAATGGGTTTTACAATAATTTGACATACCACAGAATTATATCTGATTTTATGATTCAGGGTGGAGATAAAAAAGGTAATGGTTCAGGTTCAGCAAGTTTAAGCGACTTAGATAAAAAAATACAAGCAGGAAGTGAATCTGACCATACATACTCAATAAAAGGAGAGTTTTCTGCAAACGGAGTAAATAACAATTTAAAATTTGGAAAAGGCGTAATAGGAATGGCAAGGTCAGATTTTAGTTCATATGGGCTAACATCAGAAGGATACAATTCAGGAAGTTCACAATTTTTTATTGTAACAACAGATAACCAAGAAACATTAAATTCTTTAAATGGAAACTACGCTGCTTTTGGTAAAGTAATAGAAGGTTACGATATTGTTGAAAAAATAGCAAATGTAAAGGTTAAAGAAGCTGATTCAGAAGGTGGAGAAGCTTCAACACCAGAAAGTGCACCAGTTATAACTAATTTAACAGTAGAAACATATGGAGCAAATTATGGAATGCCAAATACAATAAATTATGATGATATACAAAAGAAAGTACAACAATATCAACAATATTATCAACAATTAATGAATTCATACTCAGGTAATTCAACAACATCAGCAGAAGGTACTTCAGAAACAACAACTGAAGGGAAATAAAAATAGGGGGCCGGTTAAAATATATCTAACCGCGCCCCCTATATAGTAATAAAAAAAGATATCCAGCCACCTAAAAGATGGCTGGACAAGGTAAAAAGAATAAGGAAGTTAGAGGAAGTCGATCCATATGAACTTTTGCTAAATCTTTTACCAAAATTAAGAAGGAATAAAACCTTCAAAAGTAAATTTAATATTGAATTTTTTTCTGAATATTTCAATATATTACTACAAAATTGCTATAAAATCAATAGAAAACTTTAAAAAAATAAAAAAGGAGAATTTATAGAAATGACTATATTTGGTTATGATATACGAATGTATTTTTTATTATTTATGATTTATGCAATATTAGGCTGGTTAATGGAAGTTACATGTAAATTAATACAGTATAAAAGATTTATAAATAGAGGATTTTTAATTGGTCCATATTGTCCAATTTATGGATATGGAGCTTTATTAATAACAATATTACTTCATAAATATACAAATGATCCAATTGTTTTATTTATAATGGCAATTGTGGTATGTGGAACATTAGAATATTTAACAAGTTATTTTATGGAAAAAATATATAAGGCAAGATGGTGGGATTATAGCCAGAAGAAATTCAATATAAATGGAAGAGTATGTTTAGGTACAATAGTTCCATTTGGTTTATTAGGATTATTAATAATGTATGTGCTAAATCCATTTTTCTTAGGACAAATTGGAAAATTATCTGAAGTGTGGTTAAATATATTATTTTGGTCATTACTTGCAATATATATATGTGATAATGTAATTTCAGGAATTGTTGTAAGAGCAATAAAAACAACTGAAAAAGGATTTGGAAAGGAACTTGACAATACAGAAGAAATCACAAATAAAGTTAAAGCTATATTGAGACAAAAATCTATATTACACAGAAGATTAATAAATGCATATCCAAAAATTCAAGCTGTAAAATTTAAAATAAAAGAAAAAAAGCAAGAAATAAAAAAATATAGTGAAGAAATTCAAAACAACATAGAAGAAAAAAGTAATTTAATAAAAGAGCAAATAGAAGAAAAAAGTAATGAATTAAAAGAAAAAATAAAAAATGATGATTTAAAAAATAATCAAAAATAGGATATCAAAAAAAGATAAATGATAATTGTTCATTTATCTTTTTTGATATTAAATATATTGACCTATTTTTTATAATTTGATACTATAAAGCAAGCAAAAGGAGACAAATATGATTGCAGAAATTATAATGAATAGTAGTGTAAGAAATTTAGATAGAACATTTGATTACAGTATTCCAATTGATATGGAAGAAAAGGTACATATAGGTAGTAGAGTTTTAGTAAAATTTGGAAATATTAAAGAATTAAAAGAAGGTTTTGTTATTAATATAAAAGAAAAATCTGAATTTGAAGTAAAAGATATAGCTAAAGTAGAAGAGCGAGATTTTATAGATGTTCCAAAAGTAAAGCTAGCCAATTGGATGGCTAAAAGGTATTTTTGCAATGTATCAGATTGTATAAAATTAATGTTACCACCAGGAACTGGTACAGATAAATTTGCTAATAGAGCAAAGGAAAAAACAGAAAGATTTGTAAAATTATCAAAGGAAATAAATGAAATAGAATTTGATATTGAAAATAAAAAAATAAAATCTGATAAACAGAAAAGAGCTATAGAATTTTTAATAAAAAATAACGAAATATCATCAAAAGATTTAGAAAATTTTGCAGATGTTTCAACAAGTATATTAAAAACATTGGAAAAAAATGGTTATATAAAATTTTATGAACAAACAGTTGAAAGAAATCCTTTTATACATAAGGTTATAGATAGTAGTTCAAAATTAAATTTAAATGATGAGCAAAAATCTGCATATGATGCTGTTGAAGAAGCAATTGATGATTGTATGAACTCAGAGTTTTTATTATTTGGTGTAACAGGCTCTGGCAAAACAGAAGTATATTTAC
>OLWB01003018.1_pt1 | contig 12691 bp, 12 predicted proteins | sample 1673331 | NCBI WGS metagenome assembly OLWB01 (sample SAMEA3178943, study PRJEB25190) | human gut metagenome | biome: human gut; feature: human-associated habitat; material: faeces | place: Austria | collected 2013
AACAGATAGCATGGGGAATTGACGCGCTCGGAGTCAATGAACTATGGGACACCAGCGTAAGCCCTATGCAGTACACTTATAAGCCTACTGGACAGAAAATCATATTCAGAGGACTGGACAAGGCAAAAAAGACTAAATCTATTAAATACTTTATTTTTTGAAGTAAAACTAAGGGTACTAATTTTAAAAAAGATACCCATTTTGTTTTTTTATGTAGATAACATAAAGCTTAAGAGACTTTTACTAAAAAGATATGAAAAGGATATTAAAAAGCACAAGGATATAAAAAAGAAGCAAGGAAAAATAAAAAAACTGATGATGAAAGTAGCAAAAGAAGGAACATTAAAAGAAAGTGACTTTAATATGCAATTTGGTTTAGAAAATGCATCAGCTACTGCGATATTAAGTACTTGGATATGTATAATTTTATCAATGCTTATTTCCAAAAGTTATGACCAAACCAAAATTAAAAATATAAATTATAAGGTAGAACCAATTTATTTAAATAAAGATGTATTTTTTTTACAATTTAGTTTCATAATAAGTATAAATATAATACATATTACAAGGGTAATATGTGAGAAGGAGGAAAAGCAATAATATGAGTGAATATCCAATTGAAGGTTTAATGAATACTGCGATGAATAGTATTAGAGAAATGGTGGATGTTAATACAATAATAGGAGATCCAATACAAACATCAAATAATGTAGTAATAATCCCTGTTTCAAAAGTTAACTTTGGTTTTGCAGCAGGTGGAAGTGAGTTTAAAGGAAAAACTATTGATATAAATAAAAGAGAAAGTCAAAACCCTGGGCAATTAAAAGAAAGACTCCCATTTGGTGGAGGTTCTGGAGCAGGAGTGAGCATTTCTCCTATTGCATTTATTGTAGTACAAGCAAATGGAGTAAAACTATTACCAGTAGAGCACTCATCTTGTATGGATAAGCTGCTTGATTTAGTTCCTGACTTAGCAGAAAAATTAAGTGAAATGTTAGGAAAAACTGTAAATAGTATGAAGCTAGGAAAACTAGAGAAAGAAGCAATAAAAAATGGTGCAAATAGTGAAGTGAAAATAACAAATACATCGAGTGGTACAACTACTGAAATAAAAAAAGATAATGGATTTGATGTAGAATATGATGAAACAGATATGTAAGAACAAAAGCGGGCTTTTTAAATTTTTTTATTATTTTAAATTTATACCGCCCGGCGTCTTTGTAAATGAAAAATGGTATGATTGCATACCGTTTTTTCTTTGTATTTTTGTATTTGTATGAAGAAAATGATAATTAATAGCTTTTTTATTTTTTTGGTATTATTTAAATTTTATAAAAAATATGTTAATATATTTAGAGTTAAATATACTTTAGAGCATATAAATGGCTTGAGAGTGGAAATAGAAAGGAAGTAAACTTACTATGTCAAAAATATTAATTGTAGAAGATGACAAAAAATTAAGAGAAGAACTTATAAAATATTTAAGAAATAATATGTATGAAGCAGAAGGGCTAAATAATTTTTCGAATTCAATAGAAGATATATTAAAATTCAATGCCGATTTAGTTCTTTTGGATATTAATCTTCCAAATATAGATGGAGAATATATATTAAAAGAACTTAGAAAAGTTTCAAATGTTCCAATAATTATGATAACAAGCAAAGATACAGAACTAGATGAACTAATAAGTTTAAATTATGGCGCAGATCAATATGTAACTAAACCATTTAATTTGCAAATTTTACTTGCAAAAATAGCAAGTCTATTAAGAAGATCCGCTTCTTTTTCATCAAATCAAAACAAAATAGAAATGCAAGATTTCATTTTGAATTTATCCAAAAGCTCGCTTGAAAAAGGTGAAAAAGAGATAGAGCTTACTAAAAATGAACTAAAAATATTGCATTTCTTAGTATCAAAAAGAGGACAAATAGTATCAAGAGAAGAAATAATAAACTATTTATGGGATAGTGAAAGTTTTATTGATGATAATACTCTTACAGTGAATATGACAAGACTAAGAGGAAAACTAGAAGAAATAGGGCTAGGAAAAAATATTGAAACTAAAAGAGGACAAGGATATATTTTTAGATAAAAAAATTTAGCGCTAAAGTTAATGTTATATATTATGTTTGTTAGTTAAAGAAAGGAAAAGTTAAGATGAAATCAAAATTAGTATATTTAAGCATATTAATAATTATAGCATTAAGTATTATAGTAATTTTACTACCATACAACATAAATCCATTGATAATAATATACATATTTTTAATGCCAGTAATATCATACTTAATTTATGCAATTACAGATAATAAAATAAGAAAAAATTATTATGCTAAAGTAAAAGCAATTTTAGATGATTTAGATGAGAAATATTTACTTACAGAATTACTACCAAATGGTACTTTCGAAGATGCAAAAATATTAAAAGAAATATTAATAGATACAAATAAGTCAATGATTGAAAATGTAAACAAATACAAATTTGAAATGGCAGATTATAAAGAATATATTGAAATGTGGATACATGAAATTAAACTTCCAGTAGCTACAACTAAACTTATTATAGAAAATAACAGAAATGAAACAACAAATAGTATAGAAGAAGAAACAAATAAAATAGAAGATTACATAGAACAAGTTCTATATTATGCAAGGAGTAGTAGTGTAGAAAAGGACTATCTAATAGATAAGACATCGCTGAAAGATATTGTAAATGCTGTAATTAGAAAAAACAAAACACAAATTGTATATAATAATATAGAAATAAACTTGCATGACTTGAATATGCATGTATATACAGATTCTAAATGGTGCATGTTCATAATTAATCAGATTGTACAAAATAGTATTAAATATTTAAAAGACGATAATAAACAAATAGAAATTTATGGAGAAGAAGCAAAAGAAAGCACTAGTTTATATATTAGAGATAATGGAATAGGAATCGATGCCAAAGATATAGAAAAAGTATTTGAAAAGGGATTTACTGGTGCAAATGGAAGGATTATAGGTAAGAAATCAACAGGAATAGGTTTATATTTGTGCAAGAAGTTGTGCAAAAAACTCGGAATATCAATTGCTTTAAAATCTAACTTAAATGAAGGAACCATAGTAAAAGTAACATTCCCTATAAATAGCTATAATAGTTTTAGAAAATAAATAAGAAATATAAATGTTGTTTAGGGACTTAAATGTTTTCGTTTTTTATAAATATTAGTTTGTGGGGATAAAAAGGCCATTGATAGCTTAACACTATCAATGGCCTTTTTATTTTGAAAAAATACTAAAGATCAAATGTCTTCAACTGTGATTTTGATTTTTTTGTGAGCAAAAAGCTGGAGTATTTCCGCTTGTTCTTCTGGGCTTAATTTTCGAAATTTGTTAAGTAGTTTCTCTGCATTTGTCTGCTTAGGAACTATTAATGAGTAAAACATTTTTGCATAAACACGCCCCTCATCTGAATGATGTTTCTGACTATCCTGCATTAAATGTTTTGTTAATTTGAAAAAGTCCTGGTTTTGTTTTTTAAATAATTTTTCAACATCATAATAAGATACGCCAATTTGGGAGCAGATTTTCTTAAATAATCCTACTGCTTCTGCATTTAAGATTTTACCAGCAGTATGTGCGCCGTAAAATTCATCCTTAGCAAATGAATAACCAAGTTTTACTAGCTCATCACTAGATACGTAATCCCATTCAAAATGTGTAAGCATCCAGTTTTCTAGTTCTAAATTCCGTTTTTTAAAAAGCCTCATAGTATTTCCTCCCGATATAAGAATATTGGTTTATTAGTTACATATAACAAATAATATTATACCACATAAATAGCCAAATGTCTAGAATATGATTTTACGTAAACTAATAACCTTACGAAATTGTAAGCTATTGTAAGGTTAATCGATGGAACAATACAAAAAAATATATTATACTTTTAAATGAAAGGAGAAAAATCATGGAAAAGATTTTAGAAGTAAAAAACATAGAAAAATATTATGGAGGAAAAAGTAATCTTACAAAGGCTATTGATAATATTAGTTTTAGTGTAGAAAAGGGAGATTTTTTAGGAATAATGGGAGCATCTGGTTCAGGAAAGACAACATTACTAAATTGTATTTCCACAATAGATAGGGTTACTTCTGGACATATTTTAATAAACAACAAAGATATTACAAAATTAAAAGGTAATGATTTAAGTAAATTTAGGAGCGAAGAATTAGGTTTTATTTTTCAGGATTTTAATTTGCTAGATACTCTTACAATATTTGAAAATATAGCACTAGCACTTACAATTCAAAAAGTAAAACCAGATAAGATAGAGTCTAAGGTAAAAGATATAGCAGAAAAGCTTGGAATAAGTGAAATATTAAACAAATATCCATATCAAGTAAGTGGAGGGCAAAAACAAAGAACTGCAGCAGCAAGAGCAATGATAACAAATCCAAAATTAGTTCTAGCAGATGAGCCAACAGGAGCACTTGATTCAAAATCTGCAAGACAATTATTAGAAAATTTAGAATTCTTAAATGAAAAATTAAATGCAAGTATATTAATGGTTACACACGATGCTTTTTCTGCAAGTTATGCAAGTAGAATTATCTTTATAAAAGATGGAAAAATATTCAATGAATTAGTAAAAGGAACTGATTCTAGGAAACAATTTTTTGAGAGAATTATAGAAGTACAAACACTTCTAGGAGGTGATTTAAACGATGTTATTTAAATTATCTATGAAAAATATCAAAAAAAGTTTTAAAGATTATGCAATATATTTTTTAACTTTAGTATTAGGCGTAGCAATATTTTATATGTTCAACTCATTAGATGCTCAAGAAGCAATGCTAAAAGTATCAGAATCTACTAGAACACTAATTACTCTAATGGTTAATATGCTAGGACTAGTTTCAATATTTGTAGCTGTTGTTTTAGGATTTTTAATTGTATATGCAAATAATTTCCTGATTAATAGAAGGAAAAAAGAATTTGGTATTTATATGATGCTTGGAATGAAAAAAAGGCAAATATCTAAAATACTACTTTTTGAAACTATTTTAATAGGAATAATATCTCTAGCCGTTGGCTTATTTATTGGTGTATTTGCATCTCAATTTATGTCAGTTTTAGTAGCTAAACTATTTGAAGCAGATATGAGTGAATTTATATTTGTATTTTCAAAAGCTGCTTGTATAAAAACTTGCATTTACTTTGCAATAATGTATATTGCAGTAATGATTTTTAATACAATAACTATTTCTAAATATAAATTGATAAATTTATTAAATGCTAGTAAGAAAAATGAAAAAATCAAAATAAAAAATCCTATAATTGCAATTATAATATTCATACTATCAGTATGTACTTTATCATATGCATATTGGAAAGTAACAGGTGGAGTTAATACATTAGATACTATCGAAAAAATTATTCCGCCAATTATATTAGGAGTTATCTCAACTTTTGGGATATTTTGGTCTCTATCTGGATTTATCTTAAGACTTATAATGGCAAGGAAAAAAATATATCTTAATGGTACAAATATGTTCGTGTTAAGACAAATTAACAATAAAATTAATACTACGGTAACAAGTATGAGTGTAATTTGCTTGATGCTATTTATGACAATTAGTATTTTATCTAGTAGTTTATCTCTTCAAAGAACAATGTCTAAAGAATTAAAGGAGATGACACCGGTAGATATAAATTTGTATAAAACTGCTAACTTACCAGAAAGCAATTTAAACAAATATACGGGAAAAACTATATATTATACTGATGTTCAAAGAAAAGATTCAAAAGTACTAGTATCAGAGACTCTAAAAAATAATGGATTTGACATAAGTAAATTTAAAGATATGGTAGAAATTCCAATATATGCGATTCCGGAATGGACAATGGAGAAAAGTCTAGGAAGTTCATACGAAAAAGCAAAAGCTAATTACCCTATGATGAGATTTGAAACACCTGAAACAGTGATAAAGGTTTCAGATTATAACAAAATAGCGTCTTTGTATGGATTAGAAGAATATAGTTTAGCTGAAAATGAATATATTGTACTTTGTGACTTTGATTCGATAGGAGCCATCAGAAATGAAGGACTTAGAGAAAATAAAGATATAGTAATTGAAGGAAAGAAATTACACCCTAAATATTTGGAATGTAAAGAAGGATTTATTGTAATGTCAACTAGCCATGTTAACTCTGGAATTATTTTAGTACCAGATACTTTCAATTTAAAAGAAGAATGGAAAGAACAATATTTCTTAGCTTCAAATTACAATTCATCTTCCGAAGAAGAAAAAATTGAAATAGAAAAAGAACTTGTAGATGAGGAAAGTAAATTGGTTAAAACCTTAAAAGGTAAGGCAATAGAGCTAGATGGTATAAGCAAAATCACTATTATGGAAGGAAGCAAAGGAGTATCTACTATGATTGTATTTATAGCAATTTACCTTGGAATTATCTTCTTAATAGCAAGTAGTGCAATACTAGCATTAAAACAATTAACTGAAAGTTCAGACAATAAGCAAAGATATACAATTTTAAGAAAAATAGGATGTAGTGAAAAAATGATTAATGGAGCGTTATTCAAGCAAATAGCAATATTTTTTACATTACCATTGATATTAGCGATTATTCACTCAATATTTGGAATTCAATTTGCCTTAACAATGATGTCTGCTCTAGCTTCAGCAGAAGAGCTATTGCCATCAATAATAGGAGCTTTCGTTATAATTGGATTAATATATGGCTTATATTTTATAGCAACATATTTAGGAAGTAAAAGCATAATAAAAGAAGAATAATACTGAAGTGCACCATATAATAGTGGACAATTAATGCAAAAAATCTTTTTTAGTCATTTTAAAGTCATAATTATTTGGTAATATTATTTTAAGGTAGGTTTCTTACATGACCATTAACTATGTATAAAACTCCCCTTTATAAAGAATATATAGCTATGGGCCATGTAATAAGCCTATCTTAAAATAATAAAAAGGAGCAATAAATGAAAAAAATAATTGGAAAAATACTTATAATATTTCTTATTTTACTTGCGAGTATAGGTTTATTCGTAGTAGGTTCAGGTTATGATATGTATAAAAAAGCAGTAGAAAAAGTTCCTATCGAGACGCAAGTTAAAAAGATAGAAGCCAAAGAAAATTATACTGAATTGGAAGAAATGCCACAAATTTATAAAGATGCTGTTATTTCAGTAGAAGATCATAGATTTTATGAACATAATGGAATAGACATTATTGCAATTGCAAGAGCAATTTTTAATGATATAAGGACACTTAGTTTTGCAGAAGGAGGAAGTACAATTACTCAGCAATTAGCAAAAAATATATATTTTACTCAAGAAAAAAAGATAACTAGAAAAATAGCAGAAGTATTTGCTGCATTTTATATAGAAGATAAATTAGAAAAAAATCAAATATTAGAGCTTTATTTAAATACAAGCTATTTTGGAGATGGATATGATACTGTTAAAGAAGCTTCAAAAGGATATTTTAATAAAGAACCTATTAACTTAAACGACTCAGAAGCAACAATGCTTGCAGGAATTCCAAATGCACCTTCAGTATATGCACCAACGCAAAACTTAAAGCTAGCAAAGCAAAGACAAAAGCAAGTATTAGAGCAGATGTGCAAATATGGAAAACTAAAAGAAGAAGACGCAAATAGAATATTGGAGACAGGAAATAAATAGTTAAAAGCACCTTAAGATATTCTTAAGGTGCTTTATTTTAGGGAAAAATTGTAGTATAATATTTTTGAAAAATAAATAAAAAGGAAAAAATTATGAGTGATAAAAAAAGAGTTAAAATTTTTAAAATTATATTAGCAATTTTAGTAATATTAATTTTAGTACTGGCTACAATATATTTAATGCCACTATTTAAAAATATAAGTACAGTAGAAGGACAATTAGCATTTAAAGAAAAAGTGCAAGATGCGGGTTTTTTAGGAATGCTTATGCTATTTGGACTTCAATTTGCGCAAATTTTCCTTGTAATTATTCCAGGAGAACCAATAGAAATTTTAGCTGGTATGTGTTATGGGACTGTCGGAGGAGCTATATTTGTAACTGTATCTGCATTTATTATATCTAGTCTTATATTTTTTGCAGTAAGAAAATTTGGAAGAAAATTTGTATATAGTTTTTGCAACCAAGAACAGGTAAAGAAAATAGAAAATAGCAAAATATTTCAAAATCCTCAAAAAGTAGAATGGATAATGCTAATATTATTTATAATTCCAGGAACGCCAAAAGATTTACTTGTCTATATTGCAGGACTTTTACCTGTAAAGCCACTTAGATTTATTCTAATTTCGACTTTTGCAAGATTTCCATCAGTTATATCTTCAAGCATTGCTGGTGAAAATTTAATAAATGGAAATATAGGAGTAGCTGTCTTTGCATATATTACAACATTTGCAGTAGTTGGATTTTTAATTTTTATTATGAGAAAATTAGATAAGTCAAATACTACGAAAGAGGCTCTTGAAGTTTTTCAAAAAGAAGAAGGGGCAAAATAATAATATAAAAGGAGTAAGACATGAGCGAACTAGCTTTAATAAAAAACAAAAAAGAAAAGGTTAGAAACTTATTTATATATTTTTTAATATATGCCTTTTTAGGATGGATATTAGAAAGTACATATGCATTTATAATACACAAACATTTTGTAAATAGAGGATTTTTATTTGGACCTCTTTGCCCAATATATGGGTTTGGTGCAGTTATGTTAATAGTACTCTTGCAAAATGCAAAAGGAAAACCAAGTAAAGAATTTTTTATAGCGGCATTTGCCTTTACGTTATTTGAATATATTGTTTCATTTATTTTAGAGGCAGCATTTGGTCTTAGGTGGTGGGATTACACAGGTGAATTTTTGAATTTACAAGGAAGAGTTAGTTTGGCATATTCTGTAATCTGGGGAGCAATGGGAATACTCCTTATAGAATGGATACATCTATGGATTGAAAGTAAAATAGAAAAAATAAGACTTCATTTAAATTCGAAAGTACAAAATGCAATAATTATAATAGCTATTTTAGGAATAGCCACAGATTTTATAATGTCCTCAGCTAATTATTTGAAATAAATTTAGCCTACTTGCATAGTATTAAGTGTAAAACTTTACAAATAGGACACAATATAGTAACAAATTTAGAGTATATTTAATTATAGAAATGAGGTGATTAAAACAGAAAATTTAGATAGTATTAAGGAAAATAATCTGTCGCAACGAGGATTAGTACCACTAGATACGAGTAAAAAAGAATTCGAAATGTTAATTTCGTTATATAAACTGGCAAATGAGGATATACTAGAAAAGATAAATATTATAAAAGATTACTTAAAACTTACATTTGAATATGATGTCATAAATCATGTTAAGAGTAGAATCAAAACACCAACTAGTATTATAAATAAGATGAAAATGAAAAAGTACAATTTAACATACGAAAATTTAATTGAAAACATAAATGATATTGCAGGAATTAGAATAATTTGTACATTTAAAAGTGATATAGAAAAAGTACTTAAAATTATTAGAAAAATTCCAAATACGAGAATTATAAATGAAAAAGACTATATTTTGCATCCAAAAAAGAGTGGGTATAGTGGATATCATATTATATTAGAAGATTTTATAAAATATGAGGAAGAATACATACCAGTAAAAGTAGAAATACAATTAAGAACAATGGCAATGGACTTTTGGTCAGAAGCGGAACATAAAGTAAAATATAAACCTAAGTCAAAAGTTTCTGCTAAAGATTCTAAAAAGTTAGAATGGTATGCTAAAATAATAAATATAATTGATGATAAAATAACAAAGATATATCAAAAACAGATTAATTAGAAGGACTGGTCAAAATTATTGACCAGCTTATTTTTTTACTATATCATATATACATGAATAACTAAAAATCTTAGTGAAATAAGAAAGGAATTTAAAATGAAAAAAAGTAATATTAGAGAAGCTACAAAATTTGACGATATAAGAGAAATTATATATAATTCTGCTAAAATTTATTCAAATAACATTGCATTTGTTACCAAAATAACAAATGGTAAAGAGATTACATATAAAAATACAACATATAAAGAGCTTTTAGAGGATATAAACTCTTTAGGTATATCATTATATAAGTTAGGGTTAAAGGAGCAAAGAATTGCTATTTGTGGAAGAAATAGATATGAATGGGCACTTACTCACTTAAGTTGTCTTATGGGAAATATGATTTCTATTCCAATAGATAAAGAACTTCAATTAGAAGAACTAGAAGACTCTCTAATTAGAAGCAAAGCAAAAGCTATTGTATTTGACGAAAAGTATGTAGATAAAATACAGGAAATAATAAAAAGAAATAAAACTCAAATTGAAACATATATTTGTATGGGTAATATATCTGGATTTAAAAGTATAAATAACCTTATAAACGAAGGAAAAATTTTAGATAAATCAGAATATACAAATTGCAAGATAAATAATAAGGATATGAGTATATTATTATTTACATCAGGAACTACTTCTAAATCTAAAGCTGTAATGTTATCTCAATATGGAATTGCTGTTAATGTATATGATATGCAATTGGTAGAAGATATAACTTCTAAAGATACTAATATTGCATTTTTACCATATCATCATATATTTGGTTCTACTGCAATGGTTGTTATGCTTGCATGTGGTGTAAAAACAGTTTTTCCAGATGGATTAAGATATATACAAAGTAACTTAAATGAATATAAAGTTTCTCTATTTGTAGGAGTTCCACTATTAGTTGATAAAATGTACCAAAGCATAGAAAAAACAATTGAAAAGCAAGGAAAAACAAAGTTAATTAAGTTTGCTAAAAAAGTAAGTCAGTTTTTACTAAAATTCAATATAGATATTAGAAGAAAATTATTTAAACAAGTAATAGATGCATTAGGTGGAGAGCTTAGATTTGTAATCTCAGGAGGAGCCCCTTTAGATAAGAGAGTAGCAGAAGGATTTGAAAGCTATGGAATAAAAATGGTTCAAGGATATGGTCTTACAGAAACATCTCCTGTTATTGCAGCAGAAAATGATAATGCCAAAAGATATGGTTCAATAGGTGTTCCTATGAAAGATGTGGAACTTGAGATTTACAATAAAGATGAAAATGGAATTGGAGAAATTAGAGTAAAAGGTCCAAATGTAATGCTTGGATATTATGAAAATGAAGAAGCTACAAAAGAAGTTCTAAGAGACGGATGGTTTTATACAGGTGATTTAGGATATATAGATAAAGATGGATTTATATTTATTACAGGTAGAAGTAAAGATGTAATAGTTTTAAAAAATGGAAAAAAAGTTTTTCCAGATGAATTAGAAACACTAGTAAATAGACTTGAAGAAGTAGAAGAATGCATCGTTTTTGGTTTACCAGAAGCGGAGGATAAAAATGATGTTAAGATTGCAATTAAAGTTGTATATAATAAAGATGCTTTAGACGGAAAAACAGAAGAAGAAATATATAATTTAATATGGGAAAAAATCAAAGAGATAAATAAAACATTTCCAAAGTATAAATATATAAAACATCTAATTATAACAGATGAGCCTCTTATAAAAACTACAACACAAAAAGTAAAAAGAAAGTTAGAGATCGAAAGAATATTAAAAGATGTAAAATAACATTTCTTTATAAAATTTAAAGTTATTAAAATAAATGAAAAAGTTACTTTGGAAAAAAATAAAAATTTCTAGACTTTTAATATAATATATGGTAAAATTAAAAAGTATAAGTAAACTAAGTAATCGCGCATTGCCAATGTCGAAAGACGGCGTGTGAGGAAAGTCCGGGCACCAAAGAGCAATGATGCTGGATAACGTCCAGTGAGGGAAACCTTAAGGAAAGTGCAACAGAAAATAACCGCCTAATATTTAGGTAAGGATGAAAAGGCGAGGTAAGAGCTCACCGTAGGTGTGGTGACACACCTAGCCGTGTAAACCCCATCTGGTGCAACACCGAGACTAGGAGGCTAAGACTGCTCGTCATCTCCTTAAATTGGTGGCATGAGATATATAGTAATATATATTCTAGATAAATGATTACTCTAGACAAAACCCGGCTTATAGGTTTACTTATACTTTTAATATATTAAGCATATCTTGAGGAATAGGAGCATAAATTTCTATTTCTTTTTTTAATATTGGATGTATAAATTTGATTTTATATGCATGAAGTGCTTGCCTATTAATTAAATCAGATTTTACCCCATATAAATCATCTCCTAAAATAGAATGGTTTATACTAGACATATGAACTCGAATTTGATGAGTTCTGCCGGTAAGTAAAATACACTCTAATAAAGAAAGTTCTTGTCCTTTTTTAAAATTTTTTAATACTCTATATTTAGTTAAAGATTTATCACCTAAAGGATTTATTTCCCTTTCTATTATGCTTCCATTTTTTCTAGAAATCGGCTTATCTATTAATCCAGAACTTTCAAGTTTTCCAGCTACTATACATAGATATTTCTTTTCCAGAATATTTATAGAAGAATGAGCAAATTCATTTTTAGCAAAAATAACTATTCCTGATGTATTTTTATCAAGCCTATTAACAGGTCTTATTTTACGTTTTAAATTCACAGGGCCGTCCGGGCCGGTTTCGAGGGCAACCGCACGATCAATGACGATCATG
>OLWB01003020.1_pt1 | contig 12672 bp, 9 predicted proteins | sample 1673331 | NCBI WGS metagenome assembly OLWB01 (sample SAMEA3178943, study PRJEB25190) | human gut metagenome | biome: human gut; feature: human-associated habitat; material: faeces | place: Austria | collected 2013
CTTTGCGGTAGGAGCATCCAGTCCCATCTCTGCAAGAACAGAAGCAACGACTTCTTTGATCTCTGCTTCATCCATCATCTTAGGAGCATACTGTTCCAGAACTGCAAGACGCTTATTGCATTCTTCGATGATCTCTGTACGGTCTGCAGGAGTCATATCGAGTGTCTCTTTTGTCTGCTTGATCTCTTTTAAGATAACCTGAACTTCTTCTTCTTCGGTAAGATCGGCACGTTTGTCGATGGCTTTGTTCTTAAGGGCTGCAAGAAGAGCAGATAATGTCTCTTTTGTGTCCTTATCCTTTGCTTTCATGGCTGCGACCATAGCGCTTCTTACTTCATCAATTTTACTCATTGTATATTCCTCCAAACTTGAGGCAAAATGCCTGTCTGCACTTTATTGTAGCAGATGGGAAAAGAATTTTCAATCTCTGGAAGAGGAAAACTTGGGTGGCTATTTTTCAAAAAGTGCGGTATACTGATAGGAATGAATCAGGGATAGATGAGAGGTTAAGCGATAGGATGAGTGGCTGTACATTATGTCCGCGGATGTGTGGGGCGGACAGGGAGAATGGGAAGACAGGTTTTTGCGGAGAGACAGGGGAGATCCGGGCGGCGAGAGCGGCGCTTCATATGTGGGAGGAGCCCTGTATTTCTGGAAAGGCGGGATCCGGAGCCGTGTTTTTTTCGGGCTGTACGCTTGGCTGTGTGTTCTGTCAGAACCATGAGATTGCGGGAAGCAAGGTTGGCAAAGTGATCTCAGAAGAGTGGCTGGCGGAGATCTTTCTGGAACTGCAGGGGAAAGGTGCGAATAATATCAATCTTGTGACGCCGACGCATTTTGTGCCGCAGATCATCCGGGCGCTTCAGAGTGCGAAGGAGCAGGGGATGTATTTGCCGGTTGTTTATAATACAGGCGGTTACGAGAGAGTGGAAACCTTGAAAATGCTGGATGGTCTGGTGGACATTTACCTGCCGGATTTCAAATATTTAAATACAGATCATGCGAAAAAATATTCGATGGCGGAGGATTATCCGGAGATTGCGAAGGCGGCTCTTGCTGAGATGGTAAGACAGACAGGAGAGCCGGTATTTGATGAGCGCGGAATGATGAAGCGTGGCGTGATCGTGCGTCATCTGCTTTTGCCGGGATGTCTTGCGGATGGAAAAAGAGTGGTGAAATATTTGCATGAAACTTATGGAAACCGGATTTATATGAGCCTGATGAGCCAGTATACGCCACTGGAGAGTCTGGATGCGGTAAAATATCCGGAGCTGAACCGGAAAGTGCCGGAGTATGCGTATGAGAAACTGGTGGACTATGCGATCTCGCTTGGTGTGATGCAGGCGTTTATACAGGAAGGGGATACGGCAAAGGAGAGCTTTATTCCACCGTTTACACTGGAAGGAGTATAGGAAAGGAGATTGATATGAAAAGACAGGTGACAATGGAAGAAATTTCAGATGGAAAATTATATACCAGCAATGATCTGGTAAAAGCAGACTGTGGCGATTGTGAGGGATGCCACGCCTGTTGTACGGGGATGGGAAGCTCAATCGTGCTGGATCCGCTGGATATTGTCCGGATTTGCAGGGGAACAGGAGCGGCTTTTGAGACTTTGCTTGCAGGAAAGATTGAACTGAATGTGGTAGACGGAATCATTTTGCCGAATCTGAAGATGGCAGGAGCGGAAGATGGCTGTGGTTTTCTGACTGAGGAAGGAAGATGTGGGATTCATCCATTTCGTCCGGGAATCTGCAGGCTTTTCCCGCTTGGAAGATATTATGAGGAAAATGGTTTCCGCTATTTTCTTCAGGTACATGAATGTCAGAAAGAGAACCGGGCGAAAGTAAAGGTCAAAAAATGGCTTGATACACCGGATCTGAAAAAGTATGAAACGTATATTGCCAGATGGCATGGATTACTGATTCAGTTACAGGAATTCATTGCAGCACACCCGGAGAGCGCAAAAGCGGTCAGCATGGATGTACTGCAGAGATTTTACCTTACTCCGTATCAGACGGAAGAATTTTACAGTGAATTTTTCCAGAGAATGGACGAAGCAAAAAAGGCATATTGTTAAATACAATTGAAATAATCGGCAGCCAGAGAGTATTGAGCTGTCAGAAATTCTGGAAAGGGCCACGGAAACCGGAACCTTGCGGCAAAAGAGCTGGGGATCAGTACGACGACGCTCTGGCGGAGGATGAAGAAATATGGCGTGGAAGCAAAGTATGATGAATAGCTGATGAGAAATAAAGAATAAAAAAAGATAGGACAGACTTTTTAATACCCGTTGTGAGGGTGAAGGAAAGGCTGTCCTGTTTTTTGACGAAAATCTGTAAGTAAACTTATCTGTCAAGAATATTTTCTTATATAGGCAAACCTGTACACGGATATGGAAGATGTGTGCACAGGAATCCGTGTCTGGGATTTAAAAATATCACAACTGCAAGGCAAGATATAAAAGCACCGCATCCTTGAAAACACGCGGATTCAGCCCGCATTTCTGATAAATATGATTCAGCTTGTACTGCACTGTGTTTTTGTGAAGAAACAGCTTCTGGCTGGTTCCGAGAAGAGACATATTTGCTTCAAAGTAAGTCTGAAGCAGATTTCTTTCTTCATCAGAAAGTGCAGAGATCGTTTTTTTCAGATAAGCATTTTTTTCCTGCTCCGAGATGGAAGAGAGCAGAATTTCCAGTGTCATATCATCGAAAAAAGCAATTCCGTTTTCCGAACTCCGGCAGTATTTCAGCGCAGTGAGTGCAGACTGGTAAGAAAGAGAAAGCTGGAAAAGCTGACATTTCTTTCCGACTGCAATGGAGAGCAAAGCTCCACAGTCTGCGGTAAAATCAGCCAGTATCTGATAGAGAGCGGCTTTGCCGGAGTTTTCCAGCACGGCAAGATATTCATTTGGATAATAAAAGGTATAAAGAGTAATACCAAGCGTGCCGAAAAGTCCGATGATCTTCTCCTCAAGGGAAGAAGAGTTGTTGTGTCCATCCGGTGATGACTGGATGATCAGAAGCCGTTTCTTTGTCCCTGGATTTACCTGAAGATCTGAAAGGCAGGTGTCCAGATAATCCGGATCAGCAATTTCATTCCGGATCAGGGCATCGATAACAAAGTGTTTTTTATCTTCTAGAGAGCGGCTCAGTCGGTTCAGCTCTTTTTCACGGATCAGCAGATGGGTAATCCGGTCGGCAAGATGGACGTACTGGCGGATCTGGTCCGGTTCTCCGGTAATTCCGATCACTGCAAGAAAACTGCCGTGATAATAGAGTGGCATATTGATCCCTTTTTGTGTTCCGGGAAAATCATTATCTGAAAAAACTTCGATTGTCTGTTCTGTCTGGGCGGCTTTGTGACCGATGGCATGAAACGTACCAATCCGGTCGGCGTTGGTACTTGCAAAAATCATTCCCTGCTTATCGATAAAATTGATATCCTGTCCGCAGGTGTCTTTGATCGTGTTTACTACCTGAAAGGCAAGTGATTTGTCTAACTTCATTTTAAACATCCTCCGATTCTGGAAAAGAAGTTGCGGGAATGATGCAGATGCTTATCCATCATTTAACAGGATAAAGAGAACGGTATCATTACCACTTATTTAAGAATTGTAGCATTATTTGGAGAGAGGAACAAGGTGGAAAGGTACAAGGGGAAAATTGCATAAAAGAAGAACTGGAAAATGTATATGATTCACAAAAATGCAATATATGAATGAAAGATTTCAAAATATGAAATTGAACGAGTAGAGGAAAGATTAGTAAAGAGGTAACCAAATATGAGCGAATCAACTAGAATGATGCTGGGACTGGCAATCGGTAAAAAGAAAGAAGAATGGGCGCTTGCAATTACAGACTGGAAAGTGCCCCTTTATGGATAATATGTAGGCAATTTGCGTTATGGAAGTTGCCTGCATATTTGTCATTGCTTAAAACTACATAGGCGGATTGTTTACGGCAAAACTTAATCTGCAATATTTGCGATCACTGAGAGGTTTGCAGAGTCATCCAGAGAAATGGTAACAGAAGAACTGTTATCAATGGTTCCGGAGAATGTGTTAGAAAAGGATGTCCCATTTGCAGCTTTTCCGGAAACATGGATAGAATAAACACTGGATCGAGGAAGTTCTACAGTTTCGGAAGAACCTGCCTTCACAAGTGAAAGCTCTTCATTTGATGAAGAATCATTGTTACAGATGAAATGAAGATCTGTCAGGTCGTAGATCGTTGTGTTGTTGATGGTCAGTGTAGGAAAAGAAGAAAATCATAAAGAAAAGAGAGTATTTCTGTAAAAACTATACAAAAACACTCTCTGAAATTTGTAAATAATATTAAAACTATAACAGACGGAATACCTGTTCTACAGCTGCTGCCATATTTGATTTTGCATTTTCGGGATCCATTGCTTCGGCTAGTGTTGTGATCCCACGAACGATCGGGAAGAATGCATCGATTCCGGCCGCATTGCAGGCTGTTGCTTCCGGGGTGACGCTTCCGGCAAAAGCAACGACTTTGGAGCCGTATTTTTTTGCAAGTCTTGCCACACCGACAGGAGCTTTTCCCATAGCGGTCTGGTGATCGAGGCGTCCCTCGCCGGTAACAGTGATATCTGTATCTTCTAATTCTTTTTCCAGTTCGACAGCGTTAAGAATCAGATCGATTCCAGGAGTCAGCGTAGCATTTAAATAACTGAGAAATGCAAAGCCAAGACCACCTGCAGCACCAGCACCTTCTGTAGATGCATAATCATTATGAAGAAATTTGGAGGTAACAGAAGCATAATGATTCATTGCCTGATCCAGTTCTTCTGCTATTTCCGGTGTGACACCTTTTTGCGAACCATAAATATAGGTAGCTCCGTTCTTTCCGCAAAGTGGATTAGTTACATCACAGGCAATATGAAAACTGCATTCTTTGAGAATTGGGTTAGCTTTTTCTACTATAATAGAAGATACCCGTTCAAGCGCCTGTCCGCCTTCGCCGACATCCTGTCCATTTTCATCGGAAAATTGATAGCCAAGTGCCTTAAGCATTCCAATTCCACCATCATTTGTTGCGCTTCCTCCAATTCCAATAATGAAATTGCGGATACCGCGTTCCATGGCATCTGCGATCATTTCACCGACACCGTAAGTGGTTGCAGTAAGTGGATTTTTTTCAGATTCTCTTACCAGGATAATTCCGGCAGCGGTAGCCATTTCAAGGATGGCAGTATTTTTTTCTGCCAGATATCCGTAATGTGCATTTACCGGAGTACCAAGAGGACCAGTCACTGTAAGATCAATACGCTCACCACCAAGTCCTGCAATCAGGGCATCTGTGGTGCCTTCACCACCATCTGCAAGTGGTTTTACGACAACATTCGCATCCGGGTGTGCTCTTAAGATTCCTTCTTTTGCAGCCATTCCGGCTTCAATCGAAGTGAGACTTCCTTTAAATGAATCAATTGCAACTACAACTTTCATAATTTCTAATCTCCTTATCATTGAATTCATTTTATGATAAATCCAGTGTATCATGGATTGAAGAAAAAAAGAATGTTATAAGAAATAATAAAAAGAATAAATAAACATAAAAATATGTCCCTTATAACATTTGCAAAAAGTGGGATTTTGAGGTGTTCGAGGATTGCGGGAATTGCATAGCAATGGAGCAATCCGGTTACATCAGTGAGTGGCAAAATTTACTTTTGACACTCATATCACCGTATAAGAAGAATAATTGATTTAGAGGATGGTTTGACACAACGAACAAGAAACGTTCGAATGTGAGAAACCATCCTTTTTTCTGTGTTGCATGGTGAGGAAAATCATTTTATAATAAATAAGGCAAGGGATTCTATCTGAACATAAGAAAGTAATCAGAGTTCGGAATAAAAGAGAAATACAAGAGGGGAAATGTAAATGGAAGAAAAAGAAAATACAGAAAATGCGGAGATGGGAAAACGAAAACATTCTCATGATACAAAAATAGTAATAAAGTATTATTATGAAAGGATCCGACAGAACACGGGAAATTTTCTGAAATGGATGGGGCTTTCTGTTTTGACAGGTCTGGTTGTAGGCGGTGCGAGTGCAGTATTTGCAGGATGTATCAAGGCAGCAACGGAATACAGGGATACACATAATTGGATTTTTATGCTTTTGCCGGTTGCAGGAGTTCTGATTGTATTTATGTATGAGAAGATAGGAAGGCAGGATGGAGGAACGAATCAGGTACTTGCTACAATTAAATCAAAGGATGATGTTCCGTTTCTGTCAGCACCATTGATTTTTGTGTCAACATTATTGACGCATCTTACCGGCGGTTCGGCAGGAAGAGAAGGTGCGTCGATACAGTTTGGTGGAAGTATTGGAAATTGGCTTGGAAAACTGGCTCATTTAGATGAATTTGATCACCATGTGATGATTATGTGTGGAATGAGTGCAGCATTTGCAGCTGTGTTTGGAACACCGATGGCAGCAGCAGTTTTTGCGATGGAAGTTGTGAGCGTGGGGGTAATGTATTATGCAGCACTTCTTCCGTGCGTGATCGCATCTATTATTGCAGCAGAGTTTGCAACAGGAATGGGGATTGATCCGGAGACATTTCCGGTACATTCTATCCCGGGACTTACTGTGGAGACAGGACTTAAGATGGCACTGATCGCAGTGGGGTGTGGGATTTTAAGTATTCTATTCTGTATCTTGCTAAAAACAGTGGGGCAGTTGTATACAAAGTATCTGAAAAATCCGTATATTAGAATTGTTGTTGCAGCAGGAGTGATCATTCTGCTCACAATATGTCTGAATACAAAAGATTATATGGGAGCAGGTAGTGGATTGATTGCAAGAGCTATTGAAAAGGGTGAAGCAAGACCACTTGATTTTTTATGGAAAATGTTACTTACAGCACTTACGATGCGGGCAGGATATCGTGGTGGTGAGATTGTACCGGCATTCAGTATTGGTGCAACATTTGGATGTGTTGCCGGTGGAATACTTGGATTTTCACCGGAATTAGCAGCGGCAGCCAGCATGGTTGCACTTTTCTGCGGAGTGACGAACTGTCCGATTACGGCAATGCTGATTTCATTCGAACTGTTTGGATTTTCAGGAGCAGCATATTATCTGATCGCGATATCAATCAGCTATGCGGTTTCCGGATATTATAGTTTATATAAAGATCAGACGATTGTATATTCTAAATATAAAGCAAGATATATTAACCGTAAAACAAGATAGCAGAATATTGTATCAGAGAGATACGGACAGGATGACAAGAGCAATCAGTTAGTATGCGAAAAGGAGAGGCGTTTTGTATAGCCTCTCCTTTTTAGGTGTGCCTTGCGGCGCATCATTTACTTATTGAGTGGTACTTCCACCACTTCCAGTGTCGCTACCAGTAGTGCTGCCGGAAGTATCACCTGTAGTTGTTCCGGTTGTTCCACCAGAGTCTCCGCCGGCAGCGGGTTCGGTTGTTGTTCCACCAGAGGAAGAATCTGGTGATGATGTTGCTCCAGAAGAATCGGCACCTGTAGCAGGTGTGGTTTCATCAGAACTCTCGGTATCATCTTTCTCAGAGTATTCTGATGGCGCAAAATAGTGACCATTACAGCTCTTAGTCGGAACATTGTCTTTTGAGAAATACTCTGTAATGGCAGGACAACTGCTTGTGGCAAGGAGTCCTGTTTTAGTACAAACCGTCTTTTCTTCGACAGAGGATGGAATTTCAAAGTCCTTGTACTCAAGGCCTTTTGTATCCTGGATACGTTCCATGATATTTCTCCAAAGTTTCTGATGCCAGTTCTGGCTTAATCGATCCATTGTCTTATGCTCATCATATCCACCCCATACAGACGCTGTATAATAAGGTGTAAATGCTGAAATCCACAAGTCACGGCTTTCCTGGCTGGTACCTGTTTTAGCGGCAACAGGCATGTTGCTCAGTCTTGCAGAACCACCGGTTCCACCGGTACCGTTGACAACGTCTTCCATTGCACTTGTCAGAAGATAAGCAGTGGAGTCTTTTAAGACTTCATGTGTCTCAGGGTTTGTGTTATCGAGAAGAACATTTCCTTCATGATCCAGAACCTGTGTGTAAAGAATCGGTTTCATGTAAGTTCCACCATTGGCAATTGCTGCATAGGCAGCTGTCATCTCGATATTATATACACCGTTTGTGATACCACCAAGAGCTTTCGCCTGTGAATATTTATCATCTTCAGTCAGTGTTGTAAATCCAAAATCAAGAAGATAATCATAACTTTCCGTTTCACCAACATAGTCAGTTAATGTCTTAACGGCAAGGACGTTCATAGAATGTTCGATTCCATAACGGACACGTGTCGGACCGATATATTTTTTATCCCAGTTGTTTACGGACTGTCCGTTTTTATATTCATATTCTTCATCATCAATTGTTGTTGCAAGAGTGATCTTTCCTTCGTTAAGTGCCGGTGCATAAGCAGCAAGAATCTTGAAACAGGATCCAGGCTGTCTTGCAGAATCTGTGGCACGGTTTAGAGAAAGACTGGATTTCTTTTCGCCGCGTCCACCGACGATGGCTTTCACCTGTCCGGTATACTGATCCATCACAACAACAGAAGCCTGCGGCTGAGGTGAGAGCTCAATTCTCTCATCAACAGTGTCTCCATCAGCCTCATTGATATTGAGCGTTGATTTAAATGCATCAACTGCTTCCTGTGCAGCTTCTTCAGAACCGTAGAGAAGAGGAGTGTCATATCCCCATGCAGTCTGAATATAAGAAGCAAGTTGTTCTTTGCTGTAGTTCTCAGAAGAACCATCTGCCCTGTGGATAGTAAGTGCGTAATCAAGCCCATATTCTGTATCACCATTGAGATAATCCCCTACATTAGCAACTTCGTCATCACAGATGGCCTGAATATCAGCATCCTGTGTAACGTTGATCGTAAGGCCGCCGCTATAGAGCAGATTATATGCCTGTGTTTCTGTATAACTCTTCTCAGTTACAAGATCATCTACAACCTGATTTATGACAGCATCGATGAAATAAGTGTAAGGTTTGGATGCAGTTGTATTTGACGCTGTTTCGGAAATGCGGTCATATACATTATCAGCTATAGCCTCATCGTATTCATCCTTTGTGATAAAGCCTTGTTCCTTCATGTTTTTCAGAACTTTTTCCCGTCTTTTTGCATTATTCTCCGGGTTGCTGACAGGATTCAGATTTGACGGACTCTGAGTGATCGCTGCGATAACTGCACATTCAGAAAGAGTCAGGTCTTTTGCATCTTTATTAAAGTAACGCTGTGCGGCTGTCTGAACTCCGAGGCATCCCTGACCTAAATTGATTGTATTCATGTATGCTTCAAGAATCTCTTCCTTACTCATCTCTTTTTCAATCTTTAGTGCAAGGTACTGTTCCTGGATTTTACGTTCAATTCGCTGATACTTACTCTCATTGATGAAATTAGGGAATACATTATTTTTGATCAGCTGCTGGGTTAATGTGCTGGCTCCTTCTGTGAAATGGAAGCCATGTGCAACACCATTGACACCGGCACGGATAATTCCCTGGATATCAATACCATTATGCTTGTAGAAACGTTCGTCCTCGATCGCAACAAAAGCTTTTCCCATGTATGGTGAAATCTCGTCATATTTCTTGTAAACACGGTTAGAATCAGAGTCTTTGAGTTGCTCAAGCAAAGTTCCATTGGAATCGACAATATTCGTTGTATAGCCCTGTGGCATAATGTCCTTTGCTGTGACTTCCGGTGTATTGTCAATCACTTTTTTTACATATATGCCAACTCCGGCTGCCCCAATGACGATCAAAAGCAGAAAACAAATAATGAGGGCTTTGAAAAAACGTACGCCGACTCGCTTCTTTTTCCTTTTCTTTTTAGAAGAAATTCGCTTTTTTCTTCTAGAAAGATTCGATTTTCCGTAATTCACGTATAATATCCTCCTTTATTGACTTCTATGATTATATCAAATTTACCGATGTAAATAAAGGTAAATTTGAAAAGTTCAAATTTTCCTGAAAATCTTAAGAAAAAATACAGTTTTATATAGAAAAGCATGGTATATTAGATAAAGAAATATTTTCAAATCTAGCAAAAATAAAAAAAGGAATGGGAAACTGAAAAATGGAAATCTACCATACAATATATAAGGGCGGAGACGGAGAAATTGTTGAAAAGAAATCCAGATTTATTGCAGAAGTGCATCCGGTCACATCAGAAGAAGAAGCCATGGAGATTTTAGAGAAGACAAGAAAGCAGTACTGGGATGCGAGACATCATTGCTGGGCTTACATTATAGGAAGGAATCCGGCGGCAGAAAGAATGAGTGATGATGGAGAACCGGCAGGGACAGCAGGAAAGCCTATTCTGGAGGTGATCCGTGGGAGAGAACTGACGAATGTACTTGTAATTGTTACAAGATATTTTGGAGGTACGCTTCTTGGAACGGGGGGACTGGTCAGGGCTTATACGGCAGCAACGATCGAAGGATTGAAGAACAGTGAGAGCATTGCAAGGATTCATGGGGTGAAACTCGGAATTGAGACGAATTATACGGATTTGGGAAAAATTCAATATCTGATTGCAAATCGAAATCTGGATCAATTAGAACCTGTTTACACAGATAAGGTTGAAATGACAGTGTTTGTTCCAACAGATGAGATGGGAAGCCTGCGGGCTGAACTGATGGAAGGGACAAACGGTCAGGTGGTTCTGGATGAAGAGACAACCTGTTGGTTTGCAAGGACAGAAGATGGAATTAAGATTTTTGATGAAGAATGATTCTCATAGAAGATGTTGTTTTGTGAGATAGAAAGGACCCCCTGCCGGAATATCTGGCAGGGGGTCCTTTCCTTTAAGTGTGTGTCATATAACATTCAATAAATCTACTTATACTGAATAGATATGTTCTATGAGAATTCTGGTTCGATCAAACCAAATGAACCATCTTTTCTTTTGTATACTACATTGACTTCATCAGTCTCGGCATTGGAGAATACGAAGAAGTTATGTCCGAGAAGTTCCATCTGAACACAGGCATCTTCTGGAAACATTGGTTTAATACCAAACTTCTTTGTACGAACGATACGAACTTCATCGTCTTCTGTTGTCTCTTCTTCTGAATCAAAGAATTCTTTTCTGAAGCTGTTACCTGATGGAGCATATGATGTAGGATGTCCCTGATTACGAGCAACCAGTTTGTTCTTATATTTGCGAAGCTGGCGTTCGATGATCTCTTCTACAAGATCAATGGAAACATACATATCATTGCTTGTCTGCTCAGAACGGATAATATTTCCTTTGACTGGGATTGTTACCTCAATTTTCTGACGTCCTTTTTCTACACTGAGCGTTACATTGATTTCTGTTTCAGGAGTGAAGTACCTTTCAAGTTTTCCTAATTTCTGTTCGATAGCATCCTTTAATCCCGGTGTTACCTCGATGTTTTTTCCGCTGATAATAAATTTCATGCTGCTCAACTCCTTTGTTCAAATTATACAGAAGAATGATTAGATTACTTCTGTATCATGGTTACATTATAACATGAAAAAGATTTTCTGTATACAATAAATCGTCCTAAAATTATGAAAATTTTCAAAACTTTAGGACGATTTTAAAATTATCAGATAATTAATGAATGCTATTTTGATCGGCGAGCATAAGTTTCAAACACGAATATTATTTATTGATCGTGCTGCGTTTTCTCATTCTGGAATCCAGAATCTTCTTGCGGATACGCAGATTTTCCGGTGTTACTTCAAGAAGTTCATCGGTATCAATAAAGTCAAGTGCCTGTTCGAGGCTGAGAACGCGCGGAGGTGTCAGACGAAGTGCTTCATCTGCGCTGGAAGAACGTGTGTTAGTAAGATGTTTTGTCTTACATACGTTCAGTTCGATATCTTCAGCTTTACCATTCTGTCCGATAACCATACCGGAATATACTTTCTCACCGGCTCCGATGAAGAGAGTACCACGCTCCTGGGCACTGTACAGACCATAAGTTACGGATTCACCAGTCTCAAATGCGATCAGGGATCCCTGCTTACGATACTGGATATCTCCTTTGTATGGTGCATATCCTTCAAAGCTTGTGTTGATGATACCATTTCCTTTTGTATCTGTCATGAACTCACCACGGTATCCGATCAGTCCACGTGCCGGGATAAGGAATTCGAGACGAGTATATCCACCGTTTGACGGAGTCATATTGCGGAGTTCACCTTTTCTCTGACCGAGTTTTTCAATAACAATTCCAGTGAACTCATCAGGAACATCAATATAAGCAAGTTCCATAGGCTCAAGTTTTTTGCCATTTTCATCTGTGTGATACAGAACTTCAGCTTTACTTACTGCAAACTCGTATCCTTCACGACGCATATTTTCAATAAGAACAGAAAGGTGAAGCTCACCACGGCCGGATACTTTGAAGCTGTCTGCATTTTCTGTCTCTTCTACTCGAAGGCTGACATCTGTGTTCAGCTCACGGAAAAGACGGTCACGCAGATGACGGGATGTAACGAATTTACCTTCTTGTCCTGCAAACGGGCTGTCGTTTACGATAAACTGCATGGAGATTGTTGGCTCAGAAATCTTCTGGAACGGAATGGCTTCCGGATTCTCAGGAGAGCAGAGAGTATCTCCGATGGAAATATCTGTGATACCTGATACAGCAAC
>OLWB01003021.1_pt1 | contig 12668 bp, 9 predicted proteins | sample 1673331 | NCBI WGS metagenome assembly OLWB01 (sample SAMEA3178943, study PRJEB25190) | human gut metagenome | biome: human gut; feature: human-associated habitat; material: faeces | place: Austria | collected 2013
ATCTTCACAGTACGGTTTTTATCCGTCTTTTTACATTGTTCTGCGTACGGACATTCAGAACAATCTTCACTCTGATATACTTCTTCCTGACGTCCATACTGATTACCATAGATATGTTTGCGATAAAGAAATGTAAATGCTTTCCCATTGGGGCATCGCATAACGCCCTCTGCATCAAGAGGGAAATTTACGGCTCGGAACGGATTGCTGTGATAATCCTGATCAGTTGTCTCTTTTTTGAACATCGGAAATTTCATGTATTTTTCCATTCCATGCTGCTCACAGTAAATGTAATTGTTATAGGAACCATAGCCGGCATCCGCTACCGGATATTTGGGATAAAAACCATAAATTCGATGGAATTGTTCCATCAACGGAATAAAGCAGTCCGTATCAGCGCGGTAGTGATTCATATCCACCACAGCTATGTATTCATCTGCAACGCCCACCTGAACATTGTAGGCTGGCAGCAGCTGGTCATTCCTCATGTAATCGGTTTTGATTCGCATAAAGGTAGCGCTTTTGTCTGTCTTTGAATAGCTGTTTCTATCCTCCCCGCAGATAGTGATTTTCTCAACGTATTCTTCGAGTTTTTTCTTATATTTCAGAAGAAGTTCGTACTGTCTCTGCTGAACAGTTTTGTGTCTGCCCCTTCCATGAACAAAGGCCTGTTCATCGAGCTGCCAGAGTTCTGCATATTTGTCAGCCACCTCTGCCAGATAATCAGGAGCATACTCGGTGTTTGTTGAGATTTTTACTCCGCTCCACATAAATGCTTCATTCATATCATTGATCAGTGTGGTGATTTTATCGTACAAACGATAACGGGACTTCTCCGTTGCCTTTTTCCATACCCAGGTATACTTGTTTGCATTTGCCTCAAACTTGGAGCCATCGATGTAAATGTGCTGTAAATCAACATGTTCCTTGGCGAATATCGCTTTATTGATGTCATTGAATATGTCCTCAACAGAATCAGCCAGCACATCATTGATGAAATAGCCGAAGGTACGATAGGACGGAGTCTGACGTTCCATCAGATACATAAATCTGAGATTCACTTTGCAATGATCTTCCATTTCTCTGAGTGAACAATATCCTGATGTCATGAAGCTGAAAAGTACGGTTTTTAACATGTTAACGGGATTGTATCTGAGCCTTCCGGTTTTATAAGCCGGAATGTTTTTCAAATACTTTTGTACATCGATTTCCTCCATAAATCTGTCAAATGTAAAAACCGGATCCAGAAAATCTAAACAATCAGAAATAAATACTGGTAAAAAACCTTGTTTTGGGTTAGAATTGATGTTGTTTAAAATTTTCATTTCAAGTTAATTTTAACACAAAAGAAGGACCTTTGGCTCATTTTGAACCTTAGGTCCTTCTTTATTTTAGAGCTATGTTTTTTCACAGCCCCTTGCTCTCGTTAATTTATTTTTCTGTTAAATTATCTTTTATTTCCGCCTTGTCTTCCGTTTCCTCAAAAAACTCGTCGGTTTCTTCCGAATTTAATTCGTCAAAATAAAATTCAATACCCGCTACAGATGTTTCTTCATTATATATAGGAAGAACTACGGGTCCGTAAACCTCTTTTTCTTCGTCTGTCGCTTCTTCAAGGCTTAAAATCTCCGCCGTATCCGCAGCTGTTGACGCGCCACCCTTTATTTCGGCAAACTTTGTAAACTTATCTTTGTTTGCGGAAACAAATTCACTGTCGGCACCTGTAAAGTCAAGAACACCAAAAGTTTCTTTGTCAACGCTTGCTTTATATGCTCCGCTGTTTGAAAGCACAGGCTTTCCGCTTATATTAAGCGTAAGTGTACCGTTTATGCTTCCTCCGGAAAGTTCGCCTGCAAAGCCTTCTATGCAAACTTTTTCTTCTCCGCCCGAAACATTAAACATAACGTCTCCGTTTGTCTGGCTGTTTACATACGTTCCGTTAAGTTCAACTGTTGTCTGCTCATCACTGCCACTTACATTAACTGTAACATCGCCGTTAAATGTTCCTGAGAAATTTCCCGCATAAACTTCAAAATCTCCCTTTTCAACTGTTATAACGCAGTTATTGGCAGTTCTGTCCTCTGTTCCGCCCGCATATATTTTTCTTCCGAGCCAGCTTTTCTTATAGGTAATTGTATCTTTTACAGTAACACTGTGGCCGTTTGCATATACACGGGAAATATCGTATGTAATTCCATCAAACACAACATCAGACTGGGCATTTAAAATGTTTGCCGTAACCTTATAAGCGTTACCGTCTGCCGATTTAATTGTGCATGGTTTTGTCGGCATTACCGACTCATTGCTAAGTTCAACATCGTCATTAAGCACTATTGTTCCACCGTTTTCAATACCATTTATGGCGTTTACGGCATCATCCCATTTGCTGTAGTTTGTTCCGTTTACAACAAAGGCATTTTCTTTAACGCCCTTTAAGAAAGTTAAATCCTTTCTTGATGTTGAAGACCATTTTCCGTCTTTTTTTGCGGCGGCAACTATATAAAGTTTTCCTCCGGCTATGTTTTCAATATTAACCTCAAATTCGCCTTTATATATTTGTCCCGTTTTCGTAGGGTCGGAAACCGTATTTCCGGTTAAAGTGTTGCTGTTGTCAACCGTATAGTAAATTTCCGCTTCGTTTGTAGGTGTCTGAAGAGTAATTTTCACCTTATCGCCATTTTCATATGAAGCCTTTTCTTCGCCGAGGGTTATTGTGGGCTGTGACGGTATATATGCCTCGTCAAGAGCCTTTTTAACTGCCGAAAGTATTTCGTCACATTCCGTTTCGTGCCCCGAAATTTTTTCCACTCCCTCTGTATCCTGTTTAAGATATATTCTGCTTAAAAATTCTTCGGCAAAATCAGAATATTTCTTTTTGCTTTCATCGTCAAACTTTATATCGGTTACTATACGCCGGCTTGAAGAATTCGGGTCTTTCACCGTAACAGTAACTCCCGTATCCCCGCTTGTTGCCGTATAAGTTCCTGTTTTATAGGAATGTGAGGAATGAAGATTTGCAAAAACGAAATATTTGGTTACAGTGTCGCTCTTTTGTCCTTCGGAATTAAACGCCGCAACTTTAAGGCATATTATTCTTCCGTCAGGATATTTTTCAGGCTCCGCTTCAAACGCAACGCCATCCTTATCTCCAAAATATCCTATTTTGCCTATTTCCGCACTTTCTGCTGTAGGTTCTGTTCCGTCAAGAGTATAACGAATTGTTGTATCTTCATTGCCTGTTATAACAGCGTTCATTTTTTTGTTTGATGCATTTAAAACAACAAAGCCTACGCTTGACTCTGCCGAAATTACAGGAGCCGAAACAACACTTTCGCTTTCGCTTACAGGCGAAGAAATAAGAGCATTTATAACCGCATATTTTACAGAGTTGCTTGAAACAGTTGCACCCGAAACAGCGTCTGCGGCATAGCTTTCATCCTCTGCATAAGGTGTTGTTTTGGCATTTATAATCTGACGAAGATTTTTGCCTTTAAGTTTTGACGGCATGCCATCGCTTTCCATAACGCCATGACCATACCAAAAAGCATAGTCCCTTTCGCTTGTTATTGTATCCTCTGTTCCGTTATCCTCAATCTTTGAAATAACACCGTTTATTGTTGTTACCTTTACCTTTACGGTATATGGTGAACCGTCTGCCCCATCGCAGGCGGCACTGCCTTCATAAACTTTAGTGCCGCTTAAATCTGCGTCAGAGGGAATTTCAATAAACTTAATTTTCTTCGATGTTATCGTTGATTTTTTTTTTCGCCCTCAACGGATACTGCGTTGAGAATTACTTCTGTAATGCTTGGTGTTTTATTTTCATTTGTTATATCTTTAATATTGATATTAAGTGCGTCTTTTGAAGGGCCTGCAACAACTACAGACTTGCTCTCATCAACTTTTACCCAATCGGTAATGTCGGAAGCGTCTGCATTTTCGCCTTCCTTTGTATATGTTGTTGAGCCTTCTTCGCCTGTAACTGTAAATGCTGCATCTTCATCTGCCGCAAATACAGGTTCTGTACGAAGGTCTGCCGCTGATATTGTAGGGGCTTCAAGAGTTGTTGCCGTTGTGCCGAGAGCTGATTTAACGGCTGATTTAACGGCATTTAACGAAACGGTTGCACCTGATGTTGCGTCTATACCATCAATTTCGCTTGCTGTTTTTCCTGTAAATCTGCTGAAATAACCTTTAGCTGTATTCCAGAAACTTGCATTGCTTGTTCCCGGTTCTGTTCCGTTATCCGCTACGGAAACTATTTTTCCTTCTTCATCAACTGTTACCTTTACTTTTGCCTGATATGTACCGAAAACAAAGTTGCTGTCTGTCGTTTCAACAGTTGCCTCACCTGTTTTTTCCATTGTTTGCGGTTTAACGGCAGCTATAAGAACAGGAAGTTCCTCCAAAAGTTCTTTTGCCTCTGAACTTGTTGCCTCAGCATTTTCCAATAAAGCAACTGCCTCATTATAGTGTTCTTTTAATGCTTTCCAGTCACTTTCACCGTCTAACACTTCTCCGTGTTTATCAAGAAGTGCTTTTGCTTCATCTTTAAGTGCTGTAAGCTGTGTTTTCTGTTCTTCGCTCATTGGCTCTGAAACACCTGCAATATTTGCAGCTGTAAGTTCAAATGTTGTTGAATAATCTTCATAGCCAAGTGCATAGACAGTTATCTTCCAATAGCCTATTCCGTTATATCCGCTTGGAAGCTGGAAACGAGCCGAATCCGTTAAGCCAAGCTGAATACCCATCATTTTGTGCATCCAGTTATCAGCGGCAAATTTTGTACCATAGCTTATAACAGGATTTGAATATGTGCTGTCATTTCCGTAATATGTCCATTTAACAGTCTGCATCTGGCTGCCAAGTGCACCGTAACCGTCACCTTTAAGGTCAACTCTTATTTTTTCACCATACTTGCCTACTTCTTCCTTTGGTTTTGGCGTTGTTGTTATTTCGCTTGCTGTCTGAAGTTCTTCTTTAAGTATACCTGAACTCGAACCTGTCTGTCTTGCACCGAATGACCATGTGCTGCCGCTTTGTGTTGCTTCTTTAAGACCGTTTGTTGTGCTGTCCACATAGGCTGTTTCTTTGTATCCCTTAAGGTTGTTTTCATCAAAACCGCCTCTAAGCGTACTTCCGTTTCCGTATACTGTATAAGCACTGCAGAAATCATGGAATTTGTCTGCTTCAACGGAAACAGGAACATATTTAATACCCTTTAATTCTGTTTTTACATACTTAGTTGTTTCAACAGTTTCTTCTCCATTTTTTATTGTAAGAGTCGTTGCTTTTGTACTTTCATCTTTATTTTTTGTTAAAGTCCTTCCGTCTGTAAGAACGGCATCATTTGAACCTGTCCAATATGAAAGTTTATACTCTTTTCCGTTTTCGCCAAGGACATATGCGTCCTGAAGATAGCTTCCTCTGTGCATACCGTGGTTTGCTGTTGCTCTTGTAACGGCATCAAATGCACCCTTATCATTTTCTCCTCTCGAATCCGCAACATCGGAAGACTCCGTCATATTGCTTGGCTTATAAATATCTTCTCCTGCCCAGTATTCTGCATAAGAAAGTGTTGCATATGTGTAAATCTTTTCGGGAATTGTTACATTAAAACTAAAGCTGTCGCCTTCTTTTGTTGTAACAGTAACTTTATAGGAATCATTTGCTTTCATGCCTTTAAAAGCGGCATTTGAAAAATCAACAAAACCGTTGGCATTGATTATTCATTTGTCTGTAACTGCGGCAGGTGCCTGTTCGCCTCTTTTAACATTTTTCTGTGCAGAAATTGAAGCTACACTTATACCGCTGTAGTTTGATACGGATTTTGTTGTATCGTCATAAGCAACATCACTTTCAAGAGTAAAGCTTACCTTTGTGTCGGCATAGCCTGTTCCTGTTTCCTCAGGGTCATGGAATACAACCGTATATTGTCCTGCGCCTGTTCCGCCTGTTCCGTTTATTGTAAGAACGCCTGTTGACGCATCGTAAGAATATTTGCTTGTCTCAAGCACCTTTCTTCCCATTTTAACAGTTACTTGCGCTCTATCCTTGAAAGGAAGCTTGCTTGTATCAAGAGTTACTGTTGCGCCTGTGTTAAGAACATATTTTGTCTGCTCTTTTACAGTAACCTCGCTGCCTGCCGAAACCTGCGCCGCACAACGAAGGTTTACATTAAGTGTCATGCTCTGCTTGTTTGAAAGAAGGTATGTAATCTTTGTTATTGTTTTTCCGGAAAGGCTCTTAAATCTCTTGCCGTAAAGCTTATATCCATGAGCCTCTGTAAAGCTGTCATCAACAACAAAAGCTATCTCCTGCTTCTTACTATATATATTTTCGTTGTGTCTGAGGGCAACCTTCTGTCCTTCGCTTGTTTCGAGAACAACACCGAGAACATTTGTTTTTGTATCAATATCGTCAGGCATATTTGCAAAGTCAATCTGATAGTTGCCCCAAAGTGATGTACTTGTTATTGTTGCTGTTGTGCTTGTACTATCAACTGCTCCTGCTCCTTCTGCTGCTTTAAGAGCAGTAAGTGTCCCATCTGCATTTACAGTTTTATATGTTTTGTATTCTTCGGGAAGGCTTTCAGATACAGTTGCAATGCTGTCTGCGATTTCGGCAAGCTTATTTGCCGTCGTCACCTTTGAAGCGGCAACTGCTTTAGCTGCGGCATAAAGCTTTGAGTTAATCTTTACGGCTGTTTTAACACCGTTAATATATACTGTTGTTCCTTCGCCGTCTGTTGTATATGTTGCGCCGTATTTCTTTGATTTATTATTTGTAGCAGATGTAACTGCATCATATACGTGTTCTGCCCTAAGTGAAGAAGCCTTATCTTTTGACTTGCTTACTTTTGCAATATCACTTGATTCTGTAACTTCATTGCCAAGCTCTGCATAATAGAAGTCTGCATAAGGAACATTTGCAACGCCGTATACGTCTTTATCTTCTGCTGTTGTATAAAGATATACGCCTGTGTCGCCAATCTGCTCGCCCGTAACCGTTTTTCCGCCTACTGTCATTGCCGCTTTTGTCGAATAATAGTATTTTGCACCGTCAACATCAATTTCTGTTCCTTTGGCTGTTGTAGAAGATGAGCTTCCGCCGCCATGATGACTTCCATGTGTATTTTTCTTTGTATCGGCAGGTGTTTCTGTTTTTCCGTGAACATTTTCGCCATTTCCGCTTACGTTTTCAAGTTCTTTTTCCGAAGAATAGTCCTTATCGGCCTTTACGCCGCCAAGCTTCGTATTATCGTCCGTTTTGATTTCGGGTATTTCGCCGCTGCCTGTTATAACAAGGTTTCCGTCTACCTGTGCGTTGTTAAATTCAACGTCTTTTCCTCTTGAAATTACATCACCTGTTACTTTAACATCTTTAAGAACGGTTTTGTCTACACCGTCGCCTAAAATTACGTTGCCCTTTACAGTTCCGCTTAATGTAACGTTATTTGAACCGATAAATACGTTGCCGTCAAAATCTCCGCTTACCTCGCCGCTTTCAAAAACATATTTGCAGCCGATATTGCTTAAAACCTGTGCAAATTCCGCACGAGTAATGTTATCGTTTGGGTTAAGCTTTCCGTCATTGCCGCTTACATATCCGGCTTCAACCATTGCCGCAAGAGCACCCTTCGCCCATGAAGCAACCTCGTCTTTATCTGCAAAGCCTTCAAGAGCACTTTCACCGCCGTTTGTAATGCCAAAAATTCTTGCCAAAAGGCTGAATGCCTCCTGTCTTGTAATTTCCTTATTAGGCATAAGCTGATTTCCGCTGCCGCTTAAAATTCCCGTTTTAACGATTTTTGCCATTGCGTCATAAAACCAATCTGATGAATTTACATCGGAAAAAGATGAAATATCGGCTTTGTTGCTTGAGGCAAGAATTTTGTTAATAATAACAGAAACTTCAGCTCTTGTGATGTCATCAGCAGGTCTTACATAACCTTCATAACCTGTCATAAGGTCGTTTTCAACTGCACTTTCAACTGCCTGCTTTGCCCAGTTATCAGGAATATCCTTAATCTGGGATTTGTCTGCCGCATACGCCGCAGGGGCCCCCCCTACTGTCATAGCCGCTGCAAGAGCCATAGCCACAGCTTTTTTGGCACCTGCACCTTTGTACAAATTGTACTTCATTTCATGACCACCCCTTAAATATAAAATGTAATTTGTGTTTGTTTAAGTTGATGATAACTAGTATTGTTAATTTATCGTTAGCTGCCACTAACTCAATTTAGTTAGCTGTCACTAACTCAATTTATTAACAATATAACATTGGATTTTTTTCATGTCAAGTGTAACTTTTGCGTTACAACAGCTCTTGACAAACAGCTTTTAATTATCTATATTAAATATAAAGTTAGTAAAAACTAACATTTTTCAAGTAAAACTAACATTTACATTTTTTAGAAAGGCTAACAAAAATATGAACAAAAAAATTAAAAAAATTTTTTTTAAAACAGCCGTTCTTTTCAGTGCTGTTTCTCTTTTGGGCTGTTCTGCCCCCTCCTCAAACGCATCTTCTTCTGTTTCTTCTCAGGCAGAAAGTTCTTCTTCCGTTGAAATAACAAAAGACGGCGACAAAACAACATCACAGCTTTTTGCCATGGATACGGTTATGAACATAACAATTTACGGCGAAAACGGCGAAAAAGCTATGAAAGACGTTATAAACGAAATAGAAAAACTTGACAACACATTTGCCACAACAAACGAAAACAGTGACATATCAAAAATAAATTCCGAAAAAAAATCTTCTGTTTCAGATGATACATATACTCTCGTTAAAAGAGGATTGGAGTTTTTCCAAAAAACAAACGGTGTTTTAGATATTTCAATATATCCCGTTGTTCGTGAATGGGGCTTTACAACAGGCGAATACAAAATTCCCGACGAGCAGACACTTTCCAGGTTAAAAGAACACATAGACTCAAACAAGGTTAAAACCGATGATTCCACAAAAACAATATCTCTTGAAGATGACCAAATGCTTATAGATTTAGGCTCAATAGCCAAAGGCTATACATCGGATAAAATATCAAAAATAATGAAAAATGACGGCATAGAAAGTGCTGTTGTTTCATTGGGGGGAAATGTGCAGGCAGTAGGCAAAAAGCCTGACGGCTCACAATGGAAAGTAGCAATACAAAATCCATTTGACGAAAACGATTATGTGGCAGTTGTAACCGTAGACGACTGTGCCGTAATAACATCGGGAGCATATCAAAGATATTTTGAACAGGACGGCAAAACTTATCATCATATTATGGACCCTTCAACCTGTGCCCCTGCCGACACAGACCTTGCTTCCGTAACAATAGTAAGCAAAGATGCAACACTTGCCGACGCATATTCCACAACACTTTTTATTCTAGGCAAAGAAAAAGCCGTTGATTTCTGGTGTAAAAACAAAAATGATTTTGACATAATACTTATAAGCAAAGACAATTCCGTTGTCGTTTCCCAAAACATAGCCGACAGCTTCACTGTTTTAAACGAAAACTTCGACAATGTTGAAATTGCAAAATAAAAATAACGGCGGTTTTAAAAATGAATAAAAAAATAAAATATATATTTATTGCAATATTTATAATTTCCGCAATGCTTTCCTTTTATCTGCTTAACAAAAAAGCCGAAGGCACAACGGCAGTTATATACCAAAACGGAAAAATAATAAAAAAAATAAATTTAAACACGGTTTCATCGCCATACGAATTTGACATAAACGGCGAAAAATATACCAATACGGTTCATGTTGAAAAAGGCAGGATATGTATAATAAAAGCCGACTGCCCGGACAACACCTGTGTACATCAGGGGTATATTTCAGACGGAGTTTCGCCTATAGTCTGCCTTCCAAACAAAATAACGATAAAAATAGAAGCCGATGAAAACGATATAGACATATTGTCACAATAAACGAGGTAAAACATGAAAACAAAGCAGTTATCTTTTGATGCCCTTCTTTTGGCAGTTTCTCTTATAGTTTTTATTATAGAAAGCTATATACCGCCTCTTGCCCCAATACCCGGAATAAAACTTGGTCTTGCAAACACGGTAACGCTTTTTGCCATATACACTCTTTCGGCAAAAGACACATTTTTAATATTGCTTTTAAGAATAATAATTTCCTGTATGTTTGGCGGAGGATTAAGCGCATTTATATACAGTTTCAGCGGAGGAATATTCTGCTTTTTATGCATATATTTCGCCAAAAAATTTATAGACTCTACCCATATGCACTACACCGGAATAATAGGTGCCGTTGCCCATAACATAGGGCAGATATGTGCAGCCGTTTTTGTAACCAAAATGACAGGAATAATATTTTATGTGCCTGTGCTTATAGTTTCGGGCATGATAACAGGTTTTTTTACAGGAACGGTATGCAAATACGTTTCATCTGTGCTTAAAAAAACAAATATTATATAAAACAAAAAAAGAAATGTGTTTTTTCAAAAAATCAACACATTTCTTTTTATTTTTATTACATGGACACCTGAAAACGAGACTCGTTTCCGTCGGCAAAAAAACCATACACTCCGCCGTACTTTTCCACAACGGAAGCCATGCTTTTTACTCCTATTCCGTGACCCGCATTTTTCGCAACGGGCATATGGTTTTCAAAAACAATGTTTTCGCAAAGGCTGTTTGCAATATTTATGCACAGCTTTTTATTTTTTTCATATATTTTAACCTTAATATATCCGTTTTCCGTTTTTTCACAGCCATGAACGGCATTTTCCAAAGCGTTTGAAATAAGGCTGCATAGGTCTGTTGGCTGAAACCTTGAAAAATCCTCTGCCGTTACGTTTACGGAAATATTTATGTTTTTTTCCCTTGCTTTTTCCGCATAGTAAGACAATATAATATTAACGGCTTCGTTTTTACAGTATCTTAAAACGGAACAGCTTTCTATACGGCTGCAAATTTCATTTATATAAGACTTTGCCTCTTCATTTCTGTTTTCCTCTATACAGCTGCGTATAAAATTCATATGATGCCTTAAATCATGGCGATATATGGCAGTCTGCTTTTCGGCGGTATAGATTCTTGCCAGTTCCTTTTGCGCTTGCGCCGCCGCAACGGAAAGCATAAGGTTTTCCCTTTCGGCTTTACCCTTCTGCCGCAAAATTTCCACCGTAAGCAGCGAAAACACAACATATAAAAGCACAATAAAGCTGTCCACAAATTCCAATATAACAGCGCCGCCCGTATACAGCAAATCGGTATATACCGTAAAAGCGTATTCCAAAACATAATATGCCAAAGGCAGAATTAAAAATACGGCAAGCACAGCCCTGCTCTCATATTTAAGCCTTACCATATAAGGCGAAATGTATTTTACAACAATAATAAGAAAAGGAATTATAACGGCTATGGCGGCAACATATGCAGCCACAGGGCTGCAATTAAAAAAATATGATGCCGCCGTTCCAAAGCATTTTCTCGGCGTACACAATAAGTATGCCGAAATTACAGATATAACCGAAACATATATGTTTTGTTTAAAAATAAAATACAAAATTATTATAAGGGGTATATGAATAAGCAGAGGATAAGCCCTGTAAAGAACCGCTTCCCCAAAAAACAGAGCCTGTGAAAAAAACTCTGTAAAAACATAAATAACAAGGCCTTCTATGACAGAATAAAAATATCATGAGGAGGCCTTAAATTATGGCAAGAAGAAAAAGAATGTCCGAGGGTAAGAAAAACATTATTGCAGCACTTCTGCAGGAATACGATATCCAGTCAGCAGAGGATATCCAGGACGCTCTCAAAGATCTGCTGGGCGATACCATCAAAGAAATGATGGAAGCTGAAATGGATGAACACCTGGGTTATGAGTCCTATGAACGCTCTGAAAATCCCAATTCCAGAAATGGATATAAACAAAAACAGATTCGCAGTAAATATGGCGAAACCACACTGAGTGTTCCGCAGGACCGCGACAGTACATTTGAACCTAAAATCGTCAAGAAACGTCAGAAAGACATCTCTGCAATCGATGATAAGATCATTTCTATGTATGCCAAAGGCATGACAACACGCCAGATTTCTGAGATGATTGAAGATATTTATGGTTTTGAAGTCAGCGAAGGCATGGTTTCTGATATCACAGATCGTCTTTTGCCGGAAATAGAAGAATGGCAGAACAGACCTCTGGCAGAAGTGTATCCGATTCTTTTTATCGATGCCGTCCACTTTTCGGTGAAAGATAATAACGTTATCCGTAAGCTTGCTGCATATGTGATCCTAGGCATCAATCACGAAGGAAAAAAAGAAGTGTTGACCATTCAGGTTGGCGAAAATAAGAGCAGCAAATATTGGCTGACAGTACTGAATGAGCTGAAAAACAGAGGTGTGAAAGATATCCTGATTCTTTGTGCTGATGGTCTTACAGGAATCAAAGAAGCTATCAATGCTGCCTTCCCTAAGACCGAATATCAGTGCTGCATCGTACATCAGGTAAGAAATACACTGAAATATGTACCAGACAAGGATAGAAAAGCCTTTGCCACAGATCTAAAAAGCATTTATCAGGCACCTACTGAAGAACAGGGAAGGGCAAATATGGAAACCGTTACAGAAAAATGGCAGGGTAAGAGACTGTAATTAATTCTGTGTAAACTCTAAAAGAGCTATATATCCTCTTGGATT
>OLWB01003029.1_pt1 | contig 12638 bp, 8 predicted proteins | sample 1673331 | NCBI WGS metagenome assembly OLWB01 (sample SAMEA3178943, study PRJEB25190) | human gut metagenome | biome: human gut; feature: human-associated habitat; material: faeces | place: Austria | collected 2013
TTTAACGAAATAGGTATCCGGAAAGACGCAGCTTGTCGTTATTCACATAGCCAACGGGCGATATTCCGCTCTGGCTCCCCCGGAGCTGGAACGGATGTAACATACGGCTCTGGCTCATTGACAAAAAAACGGGACGGCGGACATCTCCGCCGTCCCGCCCAAAAGAGACAGCCTTATCTCTGTTTGTATTCATGTCAAGGCTGGTTTTTTACTGATAACGGGGCCATATAAACCCTGTTTTTCATATCGTGCACAAACATAAGACTTCTTTTTCACAAAAGAACAAATTCCTTCTTCTTTCTAGAAATACATGCTTTATAACATACCGCACTCCCTCTCGGTTGCTAGCGTGGACTTCTATTACAAAGGATAGGCGACGCAGCACGCTACGTCTCCCTCCGTTTTCTTTTTACCAATAATAGGTATCCATAATCTCCTTCATTTTAGGGGTATTCGTGTCCTCATCCTTAACATCTTTCCGCAGCTTCAGCATCTCCTCCTTCATTTGCCGGATGATCTTGGCGTATTGGGGATCGTTATAAGCGTTGTGATTCTCACGAGGATCGGATTGAAGGTCGTAAAACTCCCATGCTGGTGTCGTGGTCTTATCCTCCGAACCAGTCATATTCAGACGGTCGCCATAGAAAAACATCAGTTTATACCGCTCATTACGGATACCCATATGGGCCGGACGGTTCGAATGTTGGGTCCAATAACGATAATACATCTCCTTACGCCAATCCTTTGGGGTATTTCCTTTCAGATTATCGCGAAAACTATGGCCCTGCGATTCATTCGGGGTCTTCACGCCTGCGTAATCCGCCAGCAAAGAGGCAAAATCCACGTTCAAGATCATATCCTTATTGCGGGTCCCCGCCGGGATCTCTTTCGGGTAACGGATCACGAAAGGCATACGTAGAGACTCCTCATACATCATACGCTTATCGAAGAAACCATGCTCTCCTAAGAAATAACCTTGGTCGGATACGTACACCACGATCGTATTATCGGCGATTCCCATATCGTCCAGCGCTTTCAATAACTTCCCGATATTATCGTCGATCGTAGCCCCGCAACGCAGATAGTCGCGCACCAATTTCTGGTAAGCGGCGCTACGGGCGGCAGATCGATGCATCCCCTTCGTCGTAAAAGGCAACTCCGGATACCGGCACCACCATTTATCAGGGTCTTGCGACGCCACGTCCCAACGACGGGCCAACTCCTCCAAAGGCTGTCCGGAGAAAGTACGTCCATTCGTCTCCGGCCCCCAATCAAATAAGTTCTCCGGTTCCGGGAAAACAACGCCGTCATACAAATGCCTCATCCGTTCTGGAAAATCCCAAGGTTCGTGTGTAGCCTTGAAATGACAACACATCATGAAAGGCCGGTCCTTATCGGCCTCTTTCATCCAACGGATCGCCTTATCTGTCACGATATCCGTGGAGAAACCTCGTACCCGCTCCCCGAAATTACGCTCACCCGGCCAAGGTTCCGTACAATTTATAAAAGTAGGGTCTCGGTACTCGCCTTGGTCATGGAACACGGAATAGAAGTCGAAACCTTGCGGTTGCGTTTTCAGATGCCATTTACCGACCAAAGCGGTCTGATAGCCTCCCGCCCGCATTTGCTTGGCGATATTATCCTGCTCCGGATCAAAAGAATCACTTAACGTGTAGACACCGTTCACGTGACTATAGGCTCCGGTCAAGATCGCCGCGCGACTCGGAGAAGAGATCGAGTTCGTACAAAAACAATTATCCAATACGCAACCCTCCGCAGCCAAGCGACGGATATTCTCGTTGCGGGCATATTCCCCCAACACGCCCCCGTAAATACCCCACGATTGGGAAGTATGATCATCCGATAGGATAAACAAGATATTGGGACGTTCCTCTTGCGCCGGTTTATTGGCGGCAAAGAGAGACTGCCCGTTTCCCGAAAGACAACAGGCAGTCATTCCGATACTAATGATCGATTGTTTCATAAGTCATGACGTTTTTTCCCTTGTACTAAACCCGGTTCCCTACGTTCCGTACCCTTCATACGAGTCAAGTCATCCCCTAACTCATGGCGTTTCTGGTCCGCGATCTTCATCAATTTAGCGGCTTCCTCCGGATATTGGGTAATCACGTTATAACGCTCTCCCGGATCACGGCGCAGGTCGTACATCTCCGGCTTCATGATCTCCAGATTCGTCAACTTACCCGGCTGGCCGTCGTTTCCCGGCTCATAAGCCCCATAAGTAACGTATTTATGGGGGAATACCAATTTGAACATTCCATCCGTAACAGCCTCCAAGTCATTCTTTCGATAGTAATAGACGAATGACTCACGTGGGTTGGCGTCTTTTTTACCCTCGATCAACGGCAAGATACTTACTCCGTCAATCTTGCGAGGAGGAAGCGGAGCCTGCGTGATCTCGGCGAACGTAGGAAGAAGGTCGATATTAGAAGCTAACTTATTACAAGTCGTGCCCGGTAACGTCTTACCTTTCCAGTACATGATACAAGGAACCCGGTTACCACCATCAAAGGTCGTAGCCTTTGCCTCACGTAACCCACCAGCTGAACCGGCATGATTCCCGTAATTGGTCCAAGGGCCATTATCGGAAGTCAAGATCACCAACGTATTATCTTCCAAGCCCAGCTCACGCAATGCCTTGAATATCTCACCTACACTCCAGTCGATCTCCATCATCACGTCGCCATATAAACCCTGCTCGCTCTTTCCCTTGAATTTATCGGAAACGGCCAACGGTACATGGGGCATATTATGGGCCAGATACAAGAAGAAAGGCTTATTCTTATTCTTCTTGATGAAATTAACAGAACGGGTGGTATAATCCGTAGTCAACCGTGTTTGGTCCGTATTATAACCGATAATCTCATTTCCGTCATAAGTCGGCAAATCTGGGAAATTAAAGACCTCACCTTGTTGCGGGTGGAATGGCCACATATCGTTAGAATACGGCAACCCATAATACTCATCGAAGCCATTTTGCAAGGGGAGGAACTCCTTTTGGCTACCTAAATGCCATTTACCGAAGATAGCGGTACTATATCCTTTCTGTTTCAATACCTCTGCGATCGTCATCTCCTCTGGATGGACACCGTAGTTCGAATCTGGCCCCGGAGCGCCGGAAAAACCGATACGATTCGGATAGCAGCCGGTCAACAAGCCGGCACGAGAGGCTCCACTGATCGGTTGTCCTACCAAAAAGTGCGTAAAACGAACGCCTTCCGCCGCCATCTTATCGATATTCGGAGTGGTATATCCGTAAGCTCCATTAAAAGAAAAATCTCCGTAACCCACATCATCCAAATTGATTAGGACGATATTCGTGTAATCAGCGGCTATGCCTGCCATTGAAAAAGCTGAGGCGGCCGTCAGTAACATTAGTTTATTCTTCATGATATTATTTATTGAAATATTGGCTTTGAAGTGCCATCCTGTGTTTGGCACTTCAAAGATAACAGTTTTTAATTTACCCAAGAATTAATCCCAGTTCGGATTTTGCTCCAAATTAGGGTTCAAGACTGTTTGGTTATAAGGGATCGGCCATAAATAATCTCGTTTCGGATTAAAAGAACGTTTCACGACTTCTATTCCCTCATAATTATGCATCATACCATTATTTTCTTTCTCGGCGGTTTTCCAGCGCAAGATATCCGAATAGTAGAGTCCTTCAAAGGTCAACTCGATACGGCGTTCACGGCGGATTACCTCACGCATCTGATCTTTCGTCAAACCTTTTGGTACTTCCGGCATATTGATATCCGGACGCCTACGCAATTGGTTGATGGCATCATAAACTGACTGATCAGGACCACTCGCCTCATTCTGCGCCTCGGCATACGTCAACAGAACTTCCGCATAACGAATCAAAATGAAATTGAAAGCCGAACGTTCTACTAAAGGAATCGTTACATCATCCTCATAAGAAGTGTATTTCTTCACACCGAAACCCGTAGTCGCCACATCTTCTTTTGTGATCGTCTTTCCTAAATACGGATAACCGATGCAAACGATCGATTTCAATAAACGGGGATCTCTGTTCTCATACGGACGAGTCGGATCATAAAGTGGTGACTCTTCTATCGTCTTCCCGTCAACACAGAGATATGTATCAACCAGTTCCTTCAAGGGAGCCGGACGATTCAAGCGCCAGATATTCTGATCATAATCCGTTGGATACTCTGGCAATTTCGCTTCTATATCAAAGATTACCTCACAATTATATTTATTATCTTCGCTAAAGAAATGACGATAATCATTGAATAATTGATAAACGCCAGACTCCATTACCTGCTTAGCAGCTTGGGCCGCCTCCGCCCAACGAGAATTATATAATAAAGTACGGGCTTTTAACGCTAATGCGGCACCTTTTGTCGCACGTCCCAAGTCTGAGCTAGCATAGGTGTCCGGTAGCACGGCAGCGGCCTCCTCCAAATCCTTGACAATCTGATTCACTACCTCTTCCTTGGAATTGCGAGGTAATTCGGCTTGCTCATCCGCATTGGGAGCATCTATAATCAGCGGTACACCTCCGAATTTATCGACCAGACTTAAATAATAGAAAGCTCGTAAGAACTTGGCTTCACCCACCATCTTCGCCTTCTCCGACTCATCCATATCGACACCTCCGACATTAGCGATGAAAGTATTCGTACGGCCAATGCCAACGTAACAGTTCTTCCATAAGCTTCCGATTAAAGCCGTAGTAGACAAATGTTCACCTTTTCCAATTGCTTGCGTACCATTCGCCTCGTTATAAGGCATCGCATTCGCTGTCAACATATCGAATTCCATCGTATGCAATGAACGCCAAGGTTTCAATGCGTTGTAACATCCCATTATACCGGCGCTCGCATGCTCTTTTGTCTTCCAGAATGTTTCCGTGGAATATTGATCGGAAGGATCTACATCCAACCAGCTATCACAAGCGGTTAAACTCATACAAGCGACAGCGACACATATCATCTTATATATTTTACGTCTCATATTATTATTCCTTATTATTTAAAATGTGACATTAACACCTGCCGTATAAGTCCGTACAGACGGATAGGCATACCAGTTGCTTCCCTTCAAGTTCTTCTCCGGATCAAAATCCTTCATCGGAGAGAACGTGAATAAGTTTTGCGCATTGACAAAGACCTTCAATCTCTTAACAACACCGCTTTTCAAGAAAGAGACCGGTACGTTATAAGAAAGTTGCAAGTTCTTCAAACGTAAATAAGAGGCGTTTCTCAACCAGAAATCATTTGTACGGAAATTCTCGTTCAAGCATCCTTCATATGTAGTCAAGATAGGCAATGTAGCGCTGGTTCCCCGCTCGGGAGTCCAAGCATCCGTCAACCATTGTTCCGGCAAACCACAACCAAACCATAAAGGAGTAGCACCAATGCGGTCTCCATATGTATAGACATCAGTTACACCTTGGAAGAAAGCGCTCAGATCCCAATCCTTATATCCTAAGTTGATATTGAATCCATAAGTTATCTTAGGAATCACACCACCACGTATCTGGCGGTCATCTTCGGTAATTTTCCCATCTCCATTCGTATCCTCAAACTTCAGATATCCCGGTTTAGTAGCCGCGGTTTGATACGGACTATTCTTGATTTCCTCCTCAGATTGGAAAATACCGATAGCATGAAGCATATAATAAGAATCGATAGGCTTTCCTTCTTCCAAGATAAACATTCCATCAATGATTGTTTGCCCCTTCAAGCTAACGATCTTATTTTTGATAAAGGTCATATTTCCATTTACCTCGTAACGGAAGTTCCCGATATTGTTCCGATACCCCATATTCAACTCGAAACCTTTATTGCTCACCTCGCCGATATTACGGATCGGCCCATCCAGACCACCTACTTGATCCGGCAAAGTAACCTTACGCAAGATGTCGGAAGTACGTTTATCAAAGAACTCGAAAGAGAAATCCAAGTTTCCGTTTAATAAGCTAGCGTCAATACCGACATTCGTCATGGTCGTTGTCTCCCATGTAATGTTCGGATCGTTATAGGCGGTAATAGCCGCTCCGGATTGCATCGCTCCATTCAACGGGTAGTTATAATCCGTGATTGAACCATCATTTTTTATCACCTTCAAGTTCATTAGGTCCACGTAGCGGAACAAATCGATACGCTCGTTACCCAATTGTCCCCAAGAAGCTCTCAATTTCAGATTGTAGATCCAAGGAATATCTTTCATAAATTCTTCCTCGCTCAAACGCCATCCGGCAGAGAATGAAGGGAAAATACCCCAACGATTTCCTTTGGCAAAACGGGACGAACCATCATAACGAAAGTTACCCTCAAATAAATAACGGTCTTTATAACCATAATTCACCCTACCAAAATAAGACATCAAGACTGATCTCGAGGAAGTGCCCGCTACACTCGGATTACTAGAACCCGCATTTAATTCGTGCAACTCGTTCCCTAAGAAACCTTCTACCTTAGCGGAAAATTCAGTCTTATCATCACTCTCAAAACTATAGCCAGCCAAGACTTTTACGTCATGGGCATCATTGAACTTCTTGCCCCAAGATAAGGTATTGAATACCGTAACTGCCAAGTTATTCTTATCACCTTTATAAGCATGGCGTGTATTCTGACCGTCATAAACCACTCGTTTCTCCTCATTGGTCTTCAACTGATATTCGTATACATCAGGCGCAAAACGAGATTGCAGATAATCATATTTGTTTAAACCGACATTCAAGTTATAAACGATATCAAACGGAAGCTTATATTCCGCAGACAAATTCGCCAACATACGCAAGGACTTATGCTTGTTCTCGCCCTCATCGGCCAACGCCAACGGATGGCGATAGATATTATGCCCAGGAGTACGGATAAAAGTATCCGCATAGCGACCATCGGCCGTATAAGTCGGGTGGAAAGCCTGCGCTTTATAAGTCATCTCCACTAAGTTTGCCACACCCGCTACCGGCTCATTATAGATCTGGTAATGCGCATTGATATTAGCGCCGATCTTCAAGCGGCTATTCACTTGAGCAGTCGTATTCACAGCTAAAGTATATTTATTAGAATCCGTTCCACGCAATACTCCATTTTGATCACCATAGCCTAAAGATACGGAATACGTATATTTATCATCACCTCCGGAGAAACGCATGTTATGCTCCATAATAAAGGCATTATTATACATGATATCCAACCAATTATTCTGCGGATACATAATCGGGTCTGTTAACATGCCTTGTTTGTACTCCTCGATTAACGCATCAGAATAATCCACCGTTAGTTTACCTTCGTTCCGTTGCGCTTGGTTTCTCATTTCCATAAACACGACCGGATCATATACGAAGTTAGGCAGATAGGTAGCCTGCTGCACGCCGAAATAGTTATTATAATCGACGGTAAACTTACCTTTCTTTCCCCCCTTTGTCTTTACCAAGACAACGCCATTCGCCGCACGAGAACCGTAGATAGCGGAAGAAGCCGCATCTTTCAATACGGTTACATCCTTTACGTCCTGCGGGTTGATTAGGTTCGGATCCATTTCGATACCGTCTACCAGGATCAGTGGTTCTCCCCCTGATAAGTTCGTTGTTCCACGAATATTGAATTTAGAACCTGTTCCCGGAGCACCGTTGGAGGAGCTGATATTCAAGTTGGCGATTGCGCCCTGCAAACCGGCTCCCAGGTTGGTCAACGGGCGGTCTTCGATCACTTCCGAACCGACGGTTGCCACAGAACCTGTCAAGTCTGCTTTTTTCATGGTACCGTATCCTACGACAACGACTTCTTCCAATGTCTCGGAGTCTTCCTGTAAGATGATTTCCATTCTTCTTCCGGCGTTAGCTTTCACTTCTTCTCTGACATAGCCGATGAAAGTGATTACCAGCGTAGAGCCTGATTTTGCGTTAATAGAGAAATTCCCTTCTACGTCCGTTGTAGTTCCGTTGGTTGTCCCTTTTTCGACAATGTTGGCACCGATAACGGGGTCTCCATTGGTGTCGATTACTTTACCTCTGATTGTACTACTTTGTTGCGGAGCAGCAGCCATAGTCTGTTTGCCAAGTACGATATGGTTTCCTTCTACAGAATATGTGATACCCGAATTAGCCAACAATTCTTCCAGTACTTTGGAGACAGGCTGGTTTTTAGCCTTTAACGACACCTTCTTGTTTACGTTTACCTGGTTGTTGTAGATAAACAGGTAATCAGTCTGGTGTTCTATCTCGTTCAGTACTGTTTCCAGTTGAACATTTTTCTTGTTAATACTGACCCTCGCATTTTGTGAATGTGTATTTTCTGCAAAAGTGCAGAACACACATACTAAGAGCAGGAATGTCGTGATTCTCATAATTCTGAAAATTTTTAAGGGTCGCGGTGCCCGATAATTACACCTCGACAAAGTGTTTTCTTTCATACTTTGTTGTGATTTGAAATTAATAAATTAATAATTTAGTTTGTGTTAATTGGATGTCTGCCGGCTATTGCCCCCCAGCTTTCACCGGCATTACGGTTAACAAATTTTTTATCCCATAAGCATTTTAATTTAGGTGAAACATATTGTTAAAATCATTTGATATAAATAATGTGATTGTCGTCATCCCGTTCATAGGCAAACTTTATATCTTTTTGTAAAACCCTCAATGCATAATCAACGCCGTCGGTTTGTCTGAACTTTCCTGTATACAAGTATTTTTGTACTTGTTTGTTTGTGATATAGATGTTTATCCCATAGTATTTCTCAAAATCTTTCATGATCGATGCAAATGTCTCGTTTTTGAAACAGATCAGGCCTTCCCGCCAGCGGTAAGGCGTATAATCGTCTACCGGTTTCACCCGCAGTTTGCCTTCATGCAGATAGGCTTTATTGTGTGGTGTGAGCATCAGGCTTTCGTTTGCATCGGTCAGGGAAGAAATTCTCACACTTCCTTCCATCAGGGTTGTTTCAAATATTTCTGTTTCCGAATAAGAGTCGACATCGAATTTAGTTCCCAATACCTCTACGTTATAATTGTTTGTTTGCACGATGAACGGTTTGCTTTTATCTTTTGTCACATCGAAATAGGCTTCGCCGTCCAGTTTGACCAGACGTTCCTTTTCGTTAAAGGTGATTGGGTATTGAATGGTAGTCCGTGCGTTCAGCCAGACATTTGTTCCGTCAGCTAATGTAATATTGATGCGTTGTCCTGCCGGGACAGTGATTGTTTGCAATGCTATCGGAGTCTTTTCCGTTTGCATTTGCCGGTAGATAAAACTCCCGCCAAGCGTAAGGGCGATGACTGCGGCTATTTTGATTAACTCAGTTCTAAGAGAACTAAGGTTTATAGAAAATCTTTTCTTTCCGTTCTTAATTATTTCTTCATTCCCCAAAAGCAACATGGCATCAAACAATTTCCGTTCTTTCAAAAAGGCCAGGCGGTTCTCTGCAGACTCTTCCATCCACTGTTTTACAGCCGCTTCCTCTTCGAATGATGCGTTGCCTTCAAAAAATTTATATAATATATCTTTGTTCATTTTATATCGTTTAGGATTGCCCTTCTATACTAATAGCAGTTCAGACTTGCATATCCCTAGTAAAAATATAAAAAAAATATTACAAACTCAATTTTTCCTTTATATGATATTGTCTCCAGTGGTGTCAATAAAGAGAGAGACAGCTCTGATTTTATCTGATTTGTTTGTGAAGTCTAACTCTCACCCCATTGCAGTGGGTATTTTTCCCCTTTGCTGTGGGGATTATTCCCCTTTGTAGTGGGGAAAATTCCCCACACAATAAAAAATATGGGGAATTTTACAGGCTCGTCTAAATTTCCGGAAACTTCTGTTCCGCCGTCTCCATGCAATGGATGACATCTTCTTTGCTTCCGCTGAAGGGACCGGAGGCTTCGATCTTGATGGTGGACATGGCGGCGGCAAAGCGGCCAGCTTCATCTATGGAAGCACCTTTGGCACGCTGATACAGGTAACCGGTCATATAAGTGTCGCCGCAGCCGGTGGCATCAACCACTTCTCTGGGTTTGTAGGCCGGTATTTTATGGAATGTCTTTCCATCGTATATAACAGAGCCCAGGCTGCCCAACGTGATCAGTACTTCTTTTACTCCCCATTCATACATTTTCAATGCAGCACCGACAACATCGTCGTGGCCTGTGAGCACTTCCATTTCATGTTCGTTTGCTTTCAGGAAATGGATATATTTTAATGCTTCTTCCTTTTCTGTCCAGTCCACAGCGTAGACTTTCTTATCACGGACTTTGCGCAGATAACCTTGAGAGTCGGCGGATACGAGTCCTTTTTCAGCCATGTACTTCACGACATCCAGTGAGAAATCGTCGGCTAGCAGGCTTCCCAGATGTATGATCTTGGCCTGTATATCTTTCAGATAATCGACTGTGAACGGGTCTGCTTTCGCCAGAACCCGCTGCGTGCGGTTATCCTGGTTCTCTCCGTAGATGTTCTCGAAATAAACGGAATGTTTGCTGGGCATAACCGCCACATCGATTCCTTCCGATCGTAACTTATCAACCTCTTTCATCTCCGATTCGGCTAAAGCCGTGATCAACGAATAATCGATGTCGTTGAAATGTTTGATTGCATGGGAGAAGTAAAAAGCGGTTCCTCCCGCCATGTGTACTGTATTTTTAGGGGTCACAATTTTATCCAGTGTGATATGACCTATACAACAAAGATCGTGCATATTATTATATTGTTTATAAATGTACAAAAGTAGTCAAAAATGAGTATTGGTAGGAATGGTTCTTTATTTTTATTATTTTTGTCTACTGGCAATCATTAAAATTGTTATTATGAGTAAAGACCTGATTTACGAAAAGTTAATCAGCGCGATCAGAGAGAAAATGCCACATAAAGCGACCCTGACCAATGCTTTGGTTGATTTACTGTGTATAGAAAGAGAAGCTGTGTACCGCCGTATGAGGGGCGATGTGGCTTTTTCTTTTGCAGAGATAGCTGCGATCTGCAATAAGTTTGGGGTCTCGTTGGATAATCTGGTCGGAGGATGTGCGGCAAAGAGTCGTCCTTATCAGCTGAGTCTGGTGGAGTATGTGGAACCGATAGAGGATGATTTTAAAATGTGGGAAATGTATAACGAACGGTTGCGGGAAGCTGGCACCGATCCGTCTTCCTGCGGGGTGGAGTGTATGAACGTGCTTCCTACCACTTTCTTACTTGATTACGATTATATAACCCGTTTTTATCTCTGTAAATGGTATAATCAGTATGGCCATTCGGATAGGGCGGTTCATTTCTGCGATATAGAACCTTCGGAGAAACTGTTGGAGGTTCAGCGGATAACTGCGGCGGAATCGAAACATATTGGGAAGACTACTTATATCTGGGATCCGTTGATTTTTCAATACATAGTGAATGATATATTATATTGTCGCAGTATCCATCTGATAGATACTGAAAATATCCGTCTTTTAAAACAGGATTTACTCCGTTTCCTCGATAATATGGAATTAATGGCAACCCGTGGGGTATATAATGAGACTGGTAATCCGGTTTTGTTTTATATTTCGAATATTAATTTTGATGCCAGTTATAGTTATCTGGATTCACAGAATTTCCGGATCAGCATCATTCGGGCATTTATTTTGAATACGGTTGTTTCGCAGGACGAAAAGGCCTATGAGATTGTCCGTAACTGGCTTCAGTCATTGCTGAAAGCCTCTACCATGATATCGGTCAGTGGTGAACAACAGCGTATTTTGTTTTTTGAGAAACAAAGAAGGATTATGGATAGCCTGTAATTTAAATTAATCCGTATCTTAGTTGCGTTCATTAAATTAAGATTATCTTATTGATTTTCCTGTTGTCGATCTGTGGTTACTACCGACGGTTGGTAAGATCATTGTATTTATCATGCTGGGAGTTATCCTGCTCGTATTGTCTTTCCTGTATCAGAAGCTGAAGAAGGTATTGTTTATGGATAATCAGGAGGAAGGAACTACTTGATCATATTGGCTACCGATAATTATGGACAGGCTTGTCGACAATTATGAGCAAACCTGTCGATAATTGTGAGCAGGCCTGCCGACAATTGTCGGCAAGCAAACAGGACAGACAGTTATTACAGAACTTCTATTGTCTTTTCCAATGCCATCCCGTGTGAACCTTTGATCAGGATATGGTATCCTTTTAACGGGTTGGCTTTTAATGCGTCGATCAATTCCTCTGTTGTGGCATAGGTGTCAAAGTCTTTGCCTGCTTTTTGGAAATGTTCTCCGCAGAGGAATACTTTATCGAATTTTCCGGCTTTGATTTCTTCTATCGCTTCGGCATGCAATTCGTCGCTAGCCGGCCCCAGTTCACGCATGTCACCCAAAATGACGGCTTTAGGGGATACCGGCATGGCTGTAAAGTTCTCTAACGCGACTTTCATGCTGCTGGGGTTTGCGTTGTAAGCATCGATCAGTAAGGTGTTGCTTGCTGTCTCTTTTAACTGCGACCGGTTGTTTGTCGGCTCGTAAGCGGCAATGGCGCGGCTGATGCGTTCTGCCGGAATTTTAAAGTAACGGCCTATGGCGACGGCGGCAAGCACATTATCCAGATTATATGCCCCGATCAGGTGCGTATCTACAGTATGAATTTTCCCCTGTTGTTTCCAGTCGAAAGTGAGGAACG
>OLWB01003030.1_pt1 | contig 12631 bp, 7 predicted proteins | sample 1673331 | NCBI WGS metagenome assembly OLWB01 (sample SAMEA3178943, study PRJEB25190) | human gut metagenome | biome: human gut; feature: human-associated habitat; material: faeces | place: Austria | collected 2013
CTGAATAGAAAGGCGCTTTAACTGTTTAATGTCTACAGAGCTTACCATGACGGAAGTATGTGCCTGGCATCCTGCAAGATTCGGAAGCTGTTCTAGTGCTTTCTTTGCAAGTGGATTAGAAGCTGCGCTTACAGAAAGAGCAATGAGAACTTCATCAGTATGAAGGCGTGGATTCTTGTTTCCGAGATACTTTGTCTTTAATGTTTGGAGTGGTTCGATGGCTTCCGGTGAAATGACATGGCAGGAATGTTCGATGCCAGCCAGATCTTTCAGGGCATTAAGCAGCATGGCAGCAGTTGCTCCGAGCAGTTTGGAAGTCTTTCCTTTTATAATGCGTCCGTCATGAAGTTCGATAGCAGCAGCAGGACCATTAGTTATTTTCTCGTATTCAAGGGCAGCGTCAACAACTTTGCGGTCATGGATAGTAACACCAGCCTGGTTCATCAACATTTCGATGGTATAGACTTCATTGTCGGAGCACTGACCAAGAAGAAGACGGCGCAGGGATTCGTAATATCTGCGTAAAATTTCCTGTTTGGAAGCTTCGCGGCATGCTTCATCATCACAGATACAGTTTCCGGCCATGTTCACTCCCATGTCTGTTGGTGATTTGTAAGGGCTTTCTCCGTAAATGCGTTGGAAAATTGCATTTAATACAGGAAAAATCTCTACATCACGGTTATAGTTAACGGTTGTCTCGCCATAAGCTTCAAGATGGAATGGATCGATCATATTTACATCGTTCAGATCTGCAGTGGCTGCTTCATAAGCTAAGTTGACCGGATGCTTCAGCGGGATATTCCAGATAGGAAATGTCTCAAACTTGGCATAACCGGCACGGATTCCGCGTTCCAGTTCGTGATAGAGCTGGGAGAGGCAGACAGCCATTTTTCCACTTCCTGGTCCGGGAGCAGTCACAACGACCAGTGGTCTGGAAGTTTCAATGTAATCATTTTTTCCATAACCGTTTTCACTTACAATGACCGGAATGTTGGTCGGATATCCTGCAATCAAGTAGTGGCAGTATACACGGATGCCCATTTTCTCCAGGCGGGCTTTAAATAAGGAAGCACTTTCCTGGTTACTGTATTTTGTAATAACAACACTGCCGACATAGAGTCCGCGATCACGGTAAATGTTCATCAGGCGGAGAACATCAGAATCATAAGTAATTCCAAGATCTCCACGGATTTTGTTGCGCTCGATGTCTTCGGCGCTGATCACGATGATAATTTCTGCCTGATCGGAAAGCTTGTCCAGCATACGGAGCTTACTGTCAGGTTGAAATCCAGGCAGTACACGGGAAGCGTGATAATCGTCAAATAATTTGCCTCCAAATTCCAGATAGAGCTTATTGTCAAACTGACTGATTCGCTCTTTAATGTGGGCAGACTGCATCTGCAGATACTTGTCATTGTCAAAACCAATTTTCATAATGAATAAATCCTCTCTTGTCCTCTGTATTATATTATGAGTTCTATCGTTCATATGCCGGAACTGTTCTGAAATATACAGAAAAATTCAGGCATGAAAAACCACAGAAAAAGTATACTACATATTATGGTTAGTTTACAATCTTTTCATAATGTTTTTATTGATTTCTAACAAGGCTGTCCGTATAATGGAGAGTGACACAGGAGGAGAAAAATGGACAACCAGAACGGAAACAAGGATAATAATAAAAATAACAAACAAGGCTTTTCTTTTGTCATACTGATTACGATGCTGACGGCACTTCTGGTATTTGCCATGTATCAGTTTCAGGGAGTGGACAGTGACCAGGAAATTACTTATAACAAGTTCCTGAAGATGATTGATGAGAAGAAGGTCGAGAAAGTTGAAATTAAGAGTGACAGGATTCTGATCACGGCAAAGAAGGAAAGTGGAGATAAGGTCAACAAGGAATATTACACAGGCCGGATGAATGATGATCAATTGGTGGAGAAACTGGAAAAAGCAAAGATTGATTTCAATCAGGAGGTACCGGATACAACTTCTGCAATTGTTGCCCAGTATGCTATGAATATCATTCCGCTTGTCATATTTATTGCACTGATCGTATGGATGACCCGTAAGATGTCGAAAGGCGGAGGCATGATGGGAATTGGCAAGAGTAATGCCAAGATGTATGTGGAAAAACAGACCGGTGTCACATTTAAGGATGTAGCAGGGCAGGATGAGGCGAAGGAATCTTTGCAGGAAGTTGTAGATTTCCTACACAATCCGGGAAAATATACAAGCGTAGGAGCAAAGCTTCCAAAAGGAGCACTGCTTGTAGGACCTCCGGGAACAGGTAAGACACTTTTGGCAAAAGCAGTTGCAGGAGAGGCAAAAGTACCGTTTTTTTCATTGAGTGGATCTGCATTTGTAGAGATGTATGTCGGCGTCGGAGCATCCAGAGTCCGAGACTTGTTTAAGCAGGCACAGCAGATGGCACCTTGTATTATTTTCATTGACGAGATTGATGCAATTGGTAAGAGCCGTGATACACAGATGGGCGGTAACGATGAGCGTGAGCAGACATTGAACCAGCTTCTGGCTGAGATGGATGGATTTGAAAGTAACAAAGGTCTTGTTCTTCTGGCAGCCACGAACCGTCCGGAGATTCTGGATCCGGCTCTTCTGAGACCGGGACGTTTCGACCGTCGTATCATCGTAGAACGTCCGGATCTGAAGGGACGTGTAGAGGTACTGAAAGTACATGCCAAGGATGTGCGTATGGATGAGACAGTGGATCTGGAAGAGATCGCACTGGCAACTTCCGGAGCAGTTGGTTCAGACCTTGCCAATATGATCAACGAGGCTGCGATCAATGCAGTAAAAAAAGGAAGAAATGTTGTATCCCAGGCAGACCTTTTTGAGGCTGTTGAGGTCGTTCTTGTGGGTAAAGAGAAGAAAGACCGTATCATGAGTCAGAAAGAACGCCGTATCGTATCATACCATGAAGTCGGTCATGCACTGGTAACTGCCCTTCAGAAGGACGCAGAACCGGTACAGAAGATTACAATCGTTCCTAGAACCATGGGTGCACTCGGTTATGTGATGCAGACACCGGAGGAAGAAAAGTTCCTGAATACCAAGGCTGAGCTGGAAGCAATGCTGGTGACAGCCCTTGCAGGACGTGCAGCAGAGGAACTGGTGTTTGACACAGTTACAACCGGAGCATCGAACGATATTGAGCAGGCAACCAAGATCGCAAGAGCGATGGTAACACAGTATGGTATGTCTGAAAAATTCGGACTTATCGGACTGGAATCTATCCAGAACCGTTATCTGGACGGAAGAGCTGTTATGAACTGCGGAGAGGCAACCGCGGCAGAAATCGATCAGGAAGTTATGAAGATGCTGAAGGGAGCATATGCAGAAGCGAAGAGAATGCTTTCCGAGCATCGTGAAACGATGGATCAGATCGCTGGATTCCTGATTGAGAAAGAGACGATCACCGGAAAAGAATTCATGAAGATTTACCGCAGATGTGAAGGAATTCCGGAACCGGAAGAAAAGAAAGAAGAGAATCCTGTAAAAGAGCAGACGATCGAGATGCCGAAGAAAGAGGCAGATACCGAAGCTGCACAGCAGGAAGAGAAAGAAACGCAGAAGAAAGCAGAAAGAGATGAAGACGGATTCATCCTTCCGCAGAAGCGTGACTAGTCTAAAATAACAGAAGATGCAGAGGTTTCAGAACAATAGGTTCTGAAGCCTCTTTTTTCTGTAGATTCTTTTGAAAGAATGACTTGTATTGTCTGCAGGAAGCAAGGTATAATGTGACTATGGAAAATCAGACATTTATTATTGAAGACGAACTTAAAAAACTTCCTGGGAAACCGGGAGTCTATCTGATGCATGGGGAAAAGGACGAGATCATTTATGTTGGAAAGGCGATCAGCCTGAAGAACCGTGTCAGACAGTATTTTCAGCCGAGCAGGAACAGGGGGGCCAAGATAGACCAGATGGTGACGCATATCACCCGGTTTGAGTATATCGTGACGGATTCGGAACTGGAAGCACTGGTTCTGGAATGCAATCTGATCAAGGAACACCGGCCAAAGTACAATACGATGCTGATGGATGATAAGAGTTATCCATTTATCAAAGTGACAACCGGCGAAGCATATCCAAGGATTATGATGGCAAGGCAGATGAAGAAGGACAAGTCAAAGTATTTCGGCCCTTATACCAGTGTGACGGCGGTAAAAGATACGATCGAACTGATCCGGAAGCTTTACCGTCTGCGTAGCTGTAACCGCATCCTTCCGCGCGATATCGGGAAAGAAAGATGCTGTCTCTATCATCATATCAAGCAGTGCGATGCACCGTGTCAGGGGTATATTTCGCAGGAAAAATACAGAGAGTCGGTTGATGAAGTACTCAAATTCCTGGGAGGAAATTATGATAGAATCTTAAAGGATCTGGAGAAAAAGATGCAGGAGGCATCGGATGATCTGGAATTTGAGAAAGCAATTGAATACCGGGAGCTTCTGCACAGCGTGAAGCAGATTGCACAGAAGCAGAAGATTACCGATACAGGGGGCGAGGACCGGGATATTGTGGCTCTTGCAAGAGAGCATGAGGATGCGGTGGTACAGGTATTCTTTATCCGCAATGGTCGTCTGATCGGCAGAGATCATTTTTATCTGCGGATTGCCCAGGGAGATGAAAATGCAGAGATCCTCTCCAGCTTTATCAAGCAGTTTTATGCCGGAACGCCATATATTCCGGGCGAACTGATGCTTCCGGTGGAACCGGAAGAGCGGGAGATCCTGGAAGCATGGCTTGGAGAAAAACGTGGGCATAAGGTTCATTTCCGTATCCCGAAAAAAGGGGAAAAAGAAAAGCTTGTTGAGCTTGCGGCGAAAAATGCAAAGATGGTACTGGAAAAAGATAAGGAGCGTATCAAGCGTGAAGAAGGAAGAACGATCGGTGCAGTAAAAGAAATAGAAAAGTTGCTTGGTCTTAATAACCTGGTGCGTATGGAGGCGTATGATATTTCCAATACCAATGGATTTGCCTCGGTAGGGTCGATGATCGTTTATGAGAGGGGCAAACCGAAACGAAACGATTATCGTAAGTTCCACATCAAGGGTGTGCAGGGGGCGGATGATTATGCAAGTATGCGTGAGGTCCTCACTAGAAGATTCCGGCATGGTCTGGAGGAACAGAAAAGCGGGAAAGAGCTGGGAAGTTTTAATGTTTTTCCGGATCTGATCATGATGGATGGTGGAAAAGGACAGGTTAATATAGCACTGGAAGTACTGGATGAACTTCATATATCCATTCCGGTATGCGGTATGGTCAAAGATGACCACCATCGGACGAGAGGACTCTACTATCAGAATATCGAGATTCCGATCGACCGCAATTCCGAAGGGTTTCGGCTGATCACAAGAGTGCAGGATGAGGCACACAGATTTGCTATAGAATTTCACCGGAAACTGCGTAGTCAGGGACAAGTGCATTCGATCCTGGATGATATTCCGGGAATCGGACCTGCGAGAAGGAAAGCACTGATGCGGACATTTGCCAGCCTGGATGAGATTAAGAATGCAGAGGTGGAAGATTTGAAAAAAATTCCATCAATGGATGAAAAATCGGCAAAAAACGTGTATAATTTTTTCAGGGGAAGCGAAAAGGAAGATACAGAAGCTACTCTGATGGAAGAACAATAAAAGGAGACAGGACTATGGGAGTTACATTAACAAAAATCGTAGAGAAGATGGAACTTAGAAATCTTACTCCGGATGTCGATATGACACAGCGGGAAGTAAAAATTCCGGATATTAACCGTCCGGCACTTCAGCTCGCCGGATTTTTTGATCATTTTGATTGCGAACGGATTCAGCTTATCGGATATGTAGAGTACACTTATCTGCAGACACTGGAATATGAGCATAAGATGAAAATATATGATACACTGCTTGAGTATGGGATTCCATGCTTTATTTTCTGCAGAAATCTGCAGCCGGATCCGGAATTTCTGGAGAAAGCAGTGAAGAACAATATTCCGGTATTTATTACGGATAAACAGACTTCTTCCTTTTCAGCAGAACTGATCCGCTGGATGAAAGTGGAACTGGCACCGTGTATTTCAATTCACGGGGTACTGGTGGACTGCTATGGAGTCGGTGTTCTGATCATGGGAGACAGCGGTATCGGTAAAAGTGAGGCGGCACTGGAGCTGATCAAGCGAGGCCATCGTCTGGTAACAGATGATGTGGTGGAGATCCGGAAGGTCAGTGATGATACTCTTGTTGGTACAGCACCGGATATTACCCGCCATTTTATTGAACTTCGCGGAATTGGTATCATTGACGTAAAGACGCTGTTTGGTGTGCAGAGTGTAAGAGAGACACAAAATATTGATCTCGTCATTACGCTTGAGGACTGGAACAAGGATCGCGAGTACGACAGGCTTGGACTTACTGAGGAGTATACAGAATTTCTTGGTAATAAGGTTGTATGTCACAGTATTCCAATCCGCCCGGGACGTAATGTTGCCATTATCGTAGAATCAGCGGCAGTCAACCACAGACAGAAACAAATGGGCTATAACGCAGCGCAGGAGCTGTACCGCCGGGTACAGGAAAATCTAAAAAAGAATATGTAAGGAGCAGGAGACAGATGAAATATTGTTTTGGTATCGATATAGGCGGAACGACAGTAAAGATGGGACTTTTTCAGGAAGACGGAGAGCTTCTTGACAAATGGGAGATCAAGACACGTACTGAGAACCAGGGAGAAGCAATCCTCCCGGATATTGCGCAGGCAGTGAAAGCAAAGATGGCAGAAAAGAAACTGGTGAAGGAACAGATCATCGGACTTGGAATGGGGCTTCCGGCACCGGTAACCGAGGATGGAATTGTTCAGAATACAGCAAATCTCGGATGGGGATACAAAGAAGTGACACGTGAACTGGAAGAGCTTCTTGACGGAATGAAAGTGATTCCGGGGAATGATGCAAATGTAGCTGCGCTTGGTGAGATGTGGAAAGGTGGCGGAAAAGGCCACAAGAATGTTATTATGGTTACCCTTGGAACCGGTGTTGGCGGTGGAATCATCGTGGATGGAAAGTGCCTTGTAGGGGCACACGGTGCTGGCGGAGAGATCGGTCATCTGTGTGTAAACTACCAGGAGACAGAAACCTGTGGATGTGGAAAGAAAGGCTGTCTGGAACAGTATGCTTCTGCAACAGGAATCACAAGACTTGCCAATATGCGTCTTGCAAAAGATGAGAAACCAAGTACCCTCAGAAATGTGGCAGAGATGTCTGCGAAAGAAGTGTTTGATGCAGTGAAAGCCGGAGACGAAGTTGCAATCGAAATCGCAACTGAATTTGGAAAGTATCTGGGACATGCGCTGGCGAACCTTGCAGCTGCCTGTGATCCGGCGGTTATCGTAATCGGCGGAGGGGTATCAAAAGCCGGAGAGGTTCTGCTGGATTACATCAAAGGTCCATTTAAAGAAATGGCATTCTTTGCAGACAAAGATACAGAATTTGCACTCGCAGAACTTGCAAATGATGCAGGAATCTGCGGAGCAGCAAAACTGGTACTGAAATAAGTGAAAGATATTATAAAAAAACAAAAATCTTGTGAGAAATATTTAACATTCTTGCAAGATTTTTGCTTTTTACAGAAGAAAATGCAGAATGTAAAATGTTTACATTTGACATTCTGCACAAAATGATGTAGACTTATCGTAGTAACATTATTAAATAAGCCTATGAACTCTAAAAAATTGTGAAAAGGAAGACAAAATGATAATACGTAAAACATTAAGAGAGCAAGTAGTTGAAATTTTAAGACATAAGATTTTATCAGGAGAGATCAAACCGGGAGAACGAATTATAGAGGCAAAAGTAGCAGAAGAGCTGAAAGTCAGCAGAGGTCCCTTAAGAGAAGCACTCAGGCAGATTGAAGAAGAAGGGCTGGTTGTATATGAAGCACAGAAAGGCTGTGTAGTAAAGACGATGACTTATGAAGAGATGCAGGAAACATACCTGATCCAGTCTACGCTTGAGAAACTGGCAGTGCAGATGTGCGGGGGAGAGATCAGCAAAGAACAGGATGAAGAGATGCAGAAGCTTGTCCTTTCCATGGAGAAAGCGGCCAATCAGAAAAATCTGTATGATGTTATAAAATTCGATGAACAGTTCCATGAATGTATTGTGAAGACCGCACACAGTGAAAAACTTCATAGAATCTGGAAAATACTGGAAGGAGGGAATACGGCGGCATATTATACGATGGATACAAAAACTCTGGTACCATTTGATGTGGTCCACATCAATCATCAGAGAATTTTGGATCTGTTTCATAAAGGGACAGTCGAAGATATCTGTAAAGAGATAGAATTCCACTACATGGTTGTCCCGCATGTTCTGTACGAAAATCAAAAGAAAAAAGGAGAAAAGAACTGAAGGTATGGAGAGAAAGAATATGTATTTAATTAAAAACGGAACCGTTCATACAGGGACGGGGAAAGTGCTTGAAGAACATGATATTTTAGTTGAAGGAACGAAGATTAGAAAGATTGGAAAGAATCTTTGTGAAGAAGATGCAGAAGTGATTGATGCAACCGGAAAACAGGTTTTCCCAGGTTTCATCGATCCACATTCTTCTATCGGAGCTATGGGGATTCCGACTCGTTACAGAGATAATGCAGAAACTACAAATGTAATCAATCCGGATCTGAGCGTGAAGTATGCCATCGATCCAGATGAAGTGAATGCACAGGAATTCTACAAATCAGGAATTACATCTGTTGGATTTTCACCGGATCACTGCAATGTGATCGGAGGACAGATTACAGTGTGTAAGACAGCTCCGGATCATATGGCAAACCGTATTGTAAAAGAGCACGCAGCAATGAAGGGAAGCGTATGCTCAACCGTTAAGGATGTATATGGTGCAAGTAACCAGATGCCGAAAACAAGAATGGGAATTTTCCATTTGCTCAAAGAAGCAATCAGAAAAGATGACCTTTTGAAGAAATATCAGATGCCATTTGTCATCGCTGCAGAAACTGCAGGTGAGATTCAGTGTCTTATGGAGCTTCTGAAAGATGAAGATATCCAGCTTACAATCGTAGACGGATTTGAATTCGGCGATGCGATCGAAGAACTGAAAGAAAAGAAAGTTGGAATTATCTTTGGTAATTTCAGCAACCTGTCACAGATCTCCAAACATGAAATCGACCTTTCCAGATTAAAAGAACTGGTAGAAAACGGAAACCGCATCGCATTTACAAACACATGCAAAGGTGCTTCTGAAGGTAGAGAAGTATTCATCTGGAGTGCAATCGAAGTATATCGTGCAGGAATCGATGCCGAGGATGTAGTAAAAATGATGACGATCCAGCCAGCCGAGATGCTTGGTGTTGCAGATCAGATCGGAAGTATCGAAGTCGGAAAAGACGCGGACATCACAATTTACAGTGATCATCCTGTAAAATCTTATGCGGCACACGTACAGTTTTGTATGATAAATGGAAAGGTGGTATTATCGTAATGCAGACATTAATCAAAAATGGTATTTTGTATACAATGACAGAGGATAAGGGCATCTTTCAGGGTGATATTCTTGTCGAAGGAACAAAGATCAAAGAAGTAGCAGAACATATCAGTGAAGACTGCTTAGAGGATGGAGATAAGCTCATTGAGGCAGAAGGATATTATGTTCTTCCGGGACTTATCGATGCACATTCTCACATCGGATTATTTGATTTCAATGTGGATCCGTGTGTAGACGATGCCAATGAGATGACAAATCCGGTTACTCTTTCTGTTGATGCACGTTTTGGAACAAATCCAAAAGCAAGAGAATTTAAAGTAGCTTATGAGCACGGAATCACAACCATGCTTCTGACTCCGGGAAGCGGAAATGTATTTTGCGGACTTCCGTTTGCACTTAAAACTTATGGAAACAATGTGTTTGATATGACAATCAAATCTCCATGTGCTGTAAAGATTGCTCTTGGCGGTAATCCGAAAAATACATACGGAGATCAGAGAAGACTTCCGATGACAAGAATGGGAATCGCTAAGGTTCTGGATGATACCTTTGCAAAAGCAAAGAAATACATGGAAGACAAAGAACAGAATAAAGAAGTGGAGTATGATCCGGATATGGAAGCTCTTTGCCTGGCTTTAAAAGGAGAAATTCCATGTAAGATCCACTGTACACAGTATGATATGCTCACAGCAATCGAGATTGCGAAAAAATACAACGTACACTTCTCATTAGAACATGCATGGGGAGCAACCGATTATCTGGATGAAATCGTGGAAAGCGGATGCGATATATGCTACGGACCGATTGCAACTTACCGTAGTCCTGGAGAACGTAGAAAAATCGATGTGGAAGCTGTAAAAATGCTGGATGACAGAGGGGTGAATGTGGCGATGATCACTGATTCACCGATTCTGAGTGAAGAATCCCTGTATCATCATGTGGGAGAAGCAGTGCGTGAAGGACTTGCACAGGAGAGAGCAGTAAGAACGGTTACGATCAATGCTGCAAAAGTGCTGGGCGTAGAAGACCGTCTGGGAAGCCTGGAAGAAGGAAAAGATGCAGATATTATTGTAATGAAAGGAAAACTCGGACTTGATACCGATGCGATGGTATACTATACGATGATTGAAGGTAAGATCGTATATCAGAAATAGAAACCAGATTGATAGATAAAAAAGAGAGATCAGTGAATTTCGAATATTCACTGATCTCTTTTTCTAATTGGATGATAGATTCTTATTGTCCATTGCCAGAATCTGAGCCGCCGGTATTGCCGGAATCACCGCCGGTATTACCGGAATCAGTGCCGCCACCGGTATTACCGGAATCGCCACCGGTATTACCAGAATTGCCACTATTATTACCGGAATCAGTGCCGCCGCCGGTATTGCCGGAATCACCGCCGGTACCACCGGTAGTATCCCCATTAGTGCCGGTAGAGTTACCGGAGGAGTTTCCACCCGTTGTACTATTAGAATCGGATTTGTCATTCGAATTTTTTGTACTGTTTGTGGTAGTTGACTTGCTTGCATGTCCGGAACATGTCTCGGTCGGGACAGTATCCGGATCAAACCATTCAGTCTGTGACGGACAGCCGGAACCGGCAAGTTTACCGGAAATTGTACATACGCTCTTCTGAACGAGAGAACCTGGCATCGCGAAGTCTTTGTAGGTTAGTCCCAAAGCTTCATCGATCCGGTTCATGATCTTAGCCCAGATCTTGAAATGATAGTTCCAGCTTCCTTCAGACATTTCCTGGTTACCATCGTAACCCATCCAGATACCACAAGTATAATACGGTGTAAATCCTTCGAACCAGAAGTCACGGTTGTCGGAGGTTGTACCGGATTTACCGGATGCAGGCATATTATTGAGCTGTGCATCGGTTGCAGTACCCTTTGTGACAACATCCTGCATGGCGTTGGTAAGAAGTGCTGCAGTTGTATCTTTGATCACAGTGTGGCTTTCCGGATTGGAGTTGTCGATCAGGACATTACCATCATGATCCAATACCTTTGTGTACAGGGATGGTTTGTTATATACACCGCCGTTTGCAATGGATGCATAGGCTGCTGTCAGTTCATAGTTGTAAACACCATGGGAAATACCACCAAGAGCAAGAGACTCTACAGCATCGTCTTCGGTAAGTGTGGAAAGACCAAATTTCTCGCAGTATTCAAAACCAAGATTGATACCAATCTTATTCAATGTCTTTACCGCAATGATGTTCATGGACTGTTCGATCGCCTGACGGTATGTTACGGTACCTTTATAGTAATCGCCCCACCAGTTATGAACCTGATGATGTTCCAGGTCGTGCTGATAGTAGTATTCTTCATCAACTTCGGTGGTAGCAAGTGTAAGATCTGCGCTGTCCAATGCCGGAGCGTATACGGCAAGAATCTTGAATGTAGAACCTGCGTTACGGGTAGAACCCTTGTATGCGCGGTTCAGTCCACGGTTGGTTGTCTTTTGTCCACGGCCACCGACAAGAGCTTTGATCTGCCCTGTTTTCTGATCGATGATGGTCAGTGAAGTCTGCGGCTGTGGAGAGAGGTTGACGTACTCATCATAGGTCTCGCCATCTTGGAGAAGACTGTTACGGAATGCGTCAATTCTTTCCTGTGCAGCTTCCTGTGATCCGAAGAGAAGTCCTTCATCATCACCGTACTGATCTGCCCCGAATTGTTTCAGGTGTCCGGCACTGTAGTTATCTACCGAGCCATCAGTATGGTAGACTGTGAGGGCATAATCAACACCCCAGTCAATATTGGCCGGATAATTGTTGTCATCATTCAATTCTTCATCACAGATGTTCTGCATCGTAAGATTCTGAGTTGAATAAATGGTGAGACCACCGCTGTACAGTGCGTTCTCTGCCTGTGTCTGGGAATATCCAAGTCCGTCTTCTGAGGTGAGATCTTCGATCAGCTGCTCAGACAGGGCATCAACAAAATAAGAGTTGACGGTGTTGGTCTCTTCGATCCGTGTATTTACGTTCTGAATTCTGGAATATACGTCATCTGCCAGTGCCTCATCATGGGCAGCCTGGTCGATCCAGCCCTGATCGAGCATATTATCCAGAACTTTTGGCTGCCAATGTAAAAAAGCTGGAGACAGTA
>OLWB01003034.1_pt1 | contig 12620 bp, 6 predicted proteins | sample 1673331 | NCBI WGS metagenome assembly OLWB01 (sample SAMEA3178943, study PRJEB25190) | human gut metagenome | biome: human gut; feature: human-associated habitat; material: faeces | place: Austria | collected 2013
CCAGCTGAACTCTCGGATAGCCTTCGGGCGGAATATGGCTGGTGGATCACCCGGCTGCATCAACGACAGGGACGGAATATGGTGAATGATTCGCTGATTCATTATACACTTCGTTGTTATGAGCAACAACAATCCCCTCGTCTGACAGAAGCATATATGTTAGCTGCTATGCAGGTGAACTATTCGGGAGATAAAAGGGAAGAGGCTAAAGAGTTTATTTCAAAAGGAATACAGATTGCAGCAAACAATAAAGATACCACTTTGCTGGTGGAGCTTGCTTCGACTCTGGGTTATCATGATCTGCTTCCGGGGAATCTTTCTCTGGTACCTGAAGACGTTAAGCACATTATATTCGATTATTATGCTTTAGATTCGTTGCAGATGATTCATTGTTTGTATGGTCTCGGTTGTTATTATGCTTCCCGGCAGGAACCGGATTCAATGGAGCATTATATGATACGGGCACTAAAACTGGCGGAAGAGCTGCGAGTTGATAACAGTTCGATTCTCCGTAATTATATAGATGGTTTGAATGCTTTCCATCAGAGTGAAAAGGCTTTGCCGCTGATGAGGAAGTTTGATCGGGAATATCCTCCGAAACATCTGCATGATAGTATTGTGAAGACTGCTACTTATGTATGTCTTTGGTTAAATCTGGGGAAATTGGATTCTGCGGAGGTTTACCTGAAACAATTGGAATATTGTTGCGATTTAATCCCCCGGGATTATTACGGGAACGGATATCGTACCTCTTTTTTTTATGTGGAGAAACTGCTTCGTAGTGTTTATGATGTAAAGAAGAATAATGCTCTGAATATCATTGCTGTCTATGATTTTTGTGAAAAGGTGGCATCGGTGGAAAGAAGGAATGTGGCAATAGAAAAAGAGCGGTTGTTTGTACAGAACCAACTGGAACGGAGGAATCTGAATCTGAAGATTCAAAAAGACCGGAACCACCGCCTGGCTCTTTATATTCTGTCGGCAGCCGCTTGCCTGATTTTCTTCCTGGCTTATTTATACCAACGTAAATTGTTGAAGAAGGAACGTTTTATCCGGCAGATGAGAGAGCAGATGCGACTGCATCAAATTGCATTAAGCGAAAAGGAACAGCTGATCCGGCAAAATGAGGAGGCGATCGAACAATTGTCAGCCCGCCAGTCGGAGCAGGAGGAAATAGCCGAACAGCAATTGAACGACCAGTTCTCTGAAATTGAACGGATTCGTCAGGAGAATGAGCTATTGAACCGGGAAAAGAAGCAGCTGCAACAGGAAATGGCCCGATATGCTCAGAATATCCCGGAAAAAAACGTTGAAATGGATTCGTATGAGCGGATGGTCATACAAAACCAAGCACTTACAACCAGCACGAAACAATTGTCTCTTCAGGTTATCTTGCAATATAAAGAGTTGGAACGTTTGTACAAAGGAGAAGTCCGTAATCTGTCGGATATAGACTGGCCTGCCATTTATAAATTGATAGATAAGATATTTAATAATTACACCCGGCGGCTTCGTGCTTCTTTCCCGTTGCTGACGGAGGAAGATATTCAGTGTTGCTGCCTGATTAAATTACAGCTGTCCACTTCGGCTATTGCCCGGTTGTATAGTATTGCTCCCTCTTCTGTCACCAAACGGAAACAGCGTATAAAGGAGCGGATTAATCAGGGAAAAAATGAGTTGATCGGGAAGGATCAGCCGACCGATGTCTATCTGTGGGGATTTTGATGGCGTGATTTGTCCACTTGAAAAATACAGATTCTTTTATTTGATTGTTTATTAATAGTTTAACTGTTCGTCATTGTACAGGTATCCGATATTCTTTGTCCACATGGAATTCAAGGTTGTCTACTGCGGAGGCTCTACCTTTGCCTTCAGATAATCACTCAAATTCTATGTTATATGAAAAGAATATATCTATTTATTTTAGGTGCTGTTCTGTCAGTCAGTCTATGTTATGCGCAAAAGATAAAGATCTCCGGAATGGTGACAGATGGAAGTACGGATGCCTCTGTTGAATTTGCCAATGTCGTGTTGCAAACGCTCGATTCAACTTTTGTCACAGGTGTATCGACTGATACGAAGGGACGTTTTCAGTTGGAAAAAATAGAAACAGGCAGTTATCGTCTGATTATTTCCGCTATTGGGTATACAGATAATATAACCGATCTGAATGGCCTTTCCAAGTCAGTTGATTTGGGAAAACTAACATTGAATGAAGCTGCGGAACAACTCGATGAGGTGACAGTTACAGCTGCCAATATTGTCAACCGGGCGGACCGTAAGATCGTATTTCCCAATAAACAACAGCTGGCAGCCTCTACAAATGGGGTGAATTTGCTTCAGGCCCTGATGTTACCGCGCATTCAGGTGAATCCGATGACAAGGGATATCAGTGTTTCCGGCGGCGGCTCTGTACAGCTTTGTCTGAATGGAGCGAAAGTGGATGCAAAGGATATTTCCGCATTACAGCCGAACGATATCATACGTATTGAATATCTGGAGAATCCCGGCTTGCGTTACGGAGATGCCGAAGCCGTATTGAATTATATCACCCGCCGGTACGAAACGGGTGGCTCCGTCAGCCTGGATATGATGAATTCCCCGCATGTAGTATTCCATAATGATGAAATATCAGCTAAATTGAATCATAAGAAATCGGAGTTTGGCCTGAGTTATTATGCCAGTCCGCGTGACTTTTACAAATGTTGGCGCACGAATGAAGAATCTTTCCTCTTTGAAGATGGTACCTCCCTGCACCGGTATGAAAAAGGGCAGCCCGGACATTTTCAGGAGCTGAATCATGGCGGTTCTTTCACCTATAATTATCAAGAACCGGATAAATACCTGCTGAATGCAAAGCTGGGTTACTGGGGGTATCTGCAACCACATACGGATTACAGAAGTGAGTTGTATAACGTTGAGTATCCGGACCATGTAACGGATATGCGGGATAACAATGATAAAAAAACACATCGTCCGTATGTCGATTTATATTATCAGCAGAACCTGAAGCACAAACAGTTTCTGGCGCTCAACCTGGTCGGAACATATATCTACACCGACTCCAAGCGTACTTATCAGGAAAAGCAGAACGATCTGTTGCTGACTGATATCTACTCCGGTGTAAAAGGGAATAAATATTCCGTGATTGGTGAAGGTATTTATGAAAAAGGTTTTGAAAAAGGCCGGTTAAGTGCAGGACTGAAACATTCACAAGCCTTTTCGGAGAATACCTATGATGGAAATATGACATATAAAACGGAGATGAAACAGTCGGATACCTATTTATATACCGAGTTTCAGGGCAAATGGCAAAAGCTCAATTATTCGTTGGGTGTGGGTGTTACCCGTTCATGGCTGAAACAGGAAGGGGAAGATGGTTATCAGACCTATACGTTCTGGCCTCGTTTTTCTTTCCGTTATGCTTTCTCTGATAATTTCTATGCGCGCCTGAATGGCAGCCTGACGAACAATCCGCCGGCACTGTCGGAGTTGAGTGCTGTCGAGCAACTGATCGATTCGATGCAGATACAGCGGGGAAATCCGGACCTGAATCCGTACAACCGTTACCAGGCCGATTTATATATGGAATATCGGAAGGGGAAAGTTTCTGTCGGCTTGTCTTCCCGTTATCGGAATGCTCCGAAAGCGATAATGGAATCTACTTTTATTGAGGATGGCATGTTTATTCATACTTATGAAAATCAGGATGGTTTTCAGTCCTTGAATGGCGAGTTGAACCTGCGGGCCGGTATGTTATGGAATATCCTGCAATTTTCTCTCAGCGGAGGCGTGAACCGTTACTGGAGTGATGGGAAAGATTACCGGCATACCTATACGAACTGGTATTATCGTGCAGAGATAATGGGGCAGTATAAACATTTGACGGCTATGTTCAGTATTTACAACCGCCGGAATAGTTTCTGGGGAGAGAAAATGTCGAGCGGAGAGAATCTTCATATGCTGATGGTCCGGTATAATTATAAACAGTTCTCAGTCGGAGCCGGTATGATCAATCCTTTTGCCAATAACTATAAACGGATTTATGAAAACTGGAATAAGTATGTTTCCTCGTACAAGGAGAATTATATCAATGAAAGCTCTCATGCCTTTTTCCTGACCTTTGCCTGGAATTTCCGGTTCGGTCGCAAATACCAGAGTGATGGGAAGAAGATATATAACCAGGATAATGATTCGGGAATAATGAATGCCGGCAAATAAATGATTGTCTGGCGGATTGCCGGCTGTTATTCCTGTTCGTATCAGTTACATCTGCAAAACCTGTTCGCCCCGCAGGTGCAGGTTGGCCCGCCATCGCCATTGAGTATTTGTACGTTTTCTCAATTATGACTCTCCTTTAAACGTAAGATAATATAACTCAATAGAAAAAATGTATAAATAGATTGTCCATGGATTCTTTTATTTTTGTATGCTAATTTGATTAATAAAAATGAAACATCTATTCTTTCTTCTTTTTATTCTATTGTCTTCCGGTACGTACGCAGGGAACAAGGTCCTTTTTAAAATAGGCAAGCAGGATAACTCAGCTGCTGAGTTTGCTTTGTATCCCGATAACTATAATAGTTTTTTGGCTAATTTCGGAGGGGAGAAATCTTTTTATGTCGGTTATTCGTCGGCCGATAAGCACTGGCCCTATGTTTTGCCGGGACCGCTGGATAGCTGGGCCGGCGGCGGATATTGGGCCGGGTTCCATCCCCGCCATTTCCCTGCTGTATTTTTTAATCTGGATAAGGTCTCTGCGCAGGGAGAATGTTCCCTGACTTTTTTCTTTACCGGGGCTCATAACAGCCATCCTGTGAAGATACGGGTGGAGATAAACGGTAACCGGTTTGAGGAAGAGTTGAACGGAGAAAACTCAGGAGAGTTACTTACGAACAAGGAGACTGGAAAGGCGAAAGAAATAAAAATACAGTTTCCTGCTGCGTGGCTTACTGCCGGGATGAATAAAATCCAGTTGGGAACAATCAAAGGAACCTGGGCGATTTTCGATTGTATCCGTTTGGAAACACCGGCCGGCATCCGGCTGGGGAAAGCCTCTTCTTCTCTGATACGTTCTGTCAAAGCAGCTCCGTTCGAATACCGGAAAGAAAACGGGGAACGTATGCAACCGGTCCTGGTGGATATGAACCAGTTTGACCATTCTCGGGAACTGACGTTCCGGATAGAGGGATGCCAGCCGATTTCGCGTATGATTGAAACGGGGGAGAGTATCCAGGAGATATGGATGCCTGCTGCTAAGACCAATGACAAACAGGAAACTTTGCAGTTCACGATTCAGGATGGCAAGGAGATTGTTTATAAAGGAGAAATTACCCGTAGCCGGCAGCCTCTTCATTCTTATTCGGATGATGTCGACCTGCTGATGGGTACCGGTAATTCGCGCTGGATGTTCAAACCCGGACCGAGTCTCCCGTTGAGTATGGTGCAGATCGCCCCTGATAACCAGGATGAGATATGGAAAGCTGGATATGAATATACGATTGAAAATATCATGGGCTTCAATCATTTCAGCGACTGGACCATGACCGGATTCCTGATGCAGCCTACCTGTGGGGAACTGAAAGTAAATCCCGGACGGGAGGATTTTCCCGATGAAGGTTATCGTTCGCGTATCGATAAGGCTTCCGAAAAAGCTGAAATAGGCAGATATTCCGTTTATATGACCGACACAAAGATTAGGGCGGAGATTACGGCAACGCGTCGTGCAGCCCTGCAACGGTATATTTTTCCGGCCAGGGAAGATGCCCGGATTCTGATCGATATGTTTACTCCCAACGAGTATCCGCATAATCTGGTGAATGCGCATATCACGAAAGTAAATGATACTGAGATAGAAGGATATGCGACTTATTACAATGCTTTTACCGGTTATACGTTGGAGCAGAGTTATACGTTATATTTTGTCCTTCAATTTAGTAAGCCTTTTGACTCGATGGGGGGATGGGTGAACGAAGGTGTTAAACCGGTAACCGGTTATATCCCTGGATGGAACAGGAATCACGAGTTTGAGACTCCTGCTGAAATAAAACAGAATATCACGCAGATAGATGGCAAAGGTGATGTCGGTATATTCCTAAATTATAAGACGAAGGAGAATGAAGAGATTCTTGTCCGTTCGGGTGTCTCTCTGGTTGATATGGCTGGGGCACGGAATAACCTGAAACAGGAACTGGCTGATCCGTTTGGCTGGGATTTTGAGAAAGTCGTGGATAATGCCCGTTCCGTTTGGGACGAATATCTGGGCAGGATAGCGATTGAAACAGATGATTACCTGCAAAAGAAAAAATTCTATACGAATCTTTATCGTGCCTTGGCAGCTAAAGCAACCTGGAGCGATGCGGATGGTCGTTTTGTAGATGAAGACGAGCGGATCAGGCAGTTGGAGAAACCGGACGATTGTATCGTGAGCGGTGAATATTGGAATACGTTCTGGAATAATCAGCAGTTATTTAATCTGATGGCTCCTGAAATATCCAGTCAATGGGCACGTTCGGCTATTCAGCTTTACCAGAATAGCGGATGGTTCAATACGGACCCTGCCGGAATCGAACATACCGGTGTGATGGTTGCCATGCATCCGATCTCTCAGATTCTGGGAGCCTGGCAAAGTGGTATACGTGATTTTGACTTGAATATTGCGTATGATGGTTTGAAAAAGATGATGACGACACCTCCTCAGAAATACGAAGGCGGTGGAACTGTTGGTGTTGAGAATTTAGTTCCCTATATGAAGTATGGGTATATTCCTGCAGGAAAAGGGACGGTTTCTAATACGATGGAATATGCTTATGATGACTGGTGCCTGGGGCAGATGGCCAAGATCCTGGGAAAGAAAGACGATTTTCATTTCTTCGACAAACGGTCTGACAGCTGGTATAACCTGTTTGATGCCGAGTCCGGTTTTATCCGTCCGAAAGATGAATATGGAAAATGGGTGGAACCTTTCGATCCGTATCATACTCCCGGATTTACGGAAGGGAATGCTTTCAATTATTCCTGGTTTGTTCCTCATAACCCCGAGAAGTTAATTCGTGAGGTCGGTAAAGAACGCTTTATAAACCGCCTGGATAAGGCGATGAAACAGTCGTCGCATGCCAATTTCAATGCGGCCGGCGATAATTTTTCGGCCTTTCCGATCAATCATGGCAACGAGACATCTATGGAAGTGGCTTATCTTTTCAATTGGGCAGGTGCTCCCCATCTGACACAGAAATGGATACGTGCTATACAGGAGCAGTATTACGGGACTACCCCTTATGACGCTTATCCGGGTGATGAGGATCTGGGGCAGATGAGCAGTTGGTTCGTTATGAGTGCCATCGGTCTGTTCCAGATGGAGGGCGGTTGTTCGGAAAAGCCTTTCTATGAACTGGCATCCCCCCGTTATCCGAAAATAACGATCCGCTTGGACGGTAAGTATGGTCGGGGAAAAACTTTTGTGATCGAAGCTCCCGGTGCATCCAAGGAAAATAAATACATTCAATCAGTGACTTTGAACGGAAAGCCTGTCGATGGTTTTAAAATACCACAGGATGAAGTGTTGAAAGGGGGAAAGATTGTAGTTGAGATGGGGAAGGAGGCAAAGAAATGAACGTAACATCATTAGATCAGATAAAAGATCGTTATTATGGTGAAATAGGGACACCGGAGCATGAGCTTGAAAGAGAATTGGAATCTCTTCGTGTCGGTGTGAAAATTCGTGCAGCACGTGAAAAGCGAGTTCTCAATAGTAAACAAAGTAACCGCAGCTAAAGGATGTTCCAATGTAGAAATAATTGAGCTATCCCGTTCCCGTGCTTGACACGGGATCGCAAAGGCACAAACCGTATCCTGTATGTATTTTTTGATACAGCCGGTTCTTCTGCGACCCCGTGTCAAGCACGGGGACAAGGTAGTTCATATCTTATACTAACTAAACCATCAGGATATCCCGTTTGTGTATCGATAAATATCCTTTTCTGAATAGACCAACATTCTAATAACTCTTTATAATGATAACCTTTATCTGCTGCCTGGCAACTCTTATTGCCGGCTATTTTATCTACGGTTCTTTTATAGAACGTATCTTCGGGGTGGACCCTTCCCGTACAACCCCAGCTTACACCCATCAGGACGGAGTCGATTACATTCCGATGTCTTCCTGGAAAGTTTTTATGATTCAGTTTCTGAACATTGCCGGCCTTGGTCCGATCTTCGGTGCTATTATGGGCGCAAAGTTCGGTACGGCTTCTTTCCTGTGGATAGTCCTGGGGACGATCTTTGCCGGAGCTGTCCATGACTACCTGGCGGGAATGCTTTCATTGCGTCATAACGGGGAAAGTCTCCCGGAGATTATCGGACGTTATCTCGGAAATAACTTCAAACAATTCATGCGCGGCTTTACTGTGGTCTTGATGATATTGGTCGGTGCCGTTTTTGTAGCCGGTCCGGCCGGTTTACTGGCGAAGCTGACACCGGAGTATCTTGATGCTACATTCTGGATATTCGTGGTATTTATCTATTATATCTTGGCTACTTTGTTACCGGTTGATAAAATCATCGGAAAGATTTATCCGTTGTTTGCCGCAGCCCTGCTGTTTATGGCAGTCGGCATTCTGGTGATGTTGTTTGTGAATCATCCTCCCCTGCCTGAGTTGACGGACGGGTTAGCCAATAAGCATCCGGAGAATCTACCTATTTTCCCGATCATGTTTGTAAGTATTGCCTGCGGAGCTATTTCCGGGTTCCATGCGACACAAAGTCCGTTGATGGCCCGTTGCATCAAGAGCGAAAAGATGGGACGTCCCGTCTTCTTTGGCGCGATGATTACGGAAGGTATTGTTGCCCTGATCTGGGCTGCTGCTGCAACTTATTTCTATCATAATAACGGGATGGGAGAAAGTAATGCTGCTGTAATTGTAGATAGCATCACTAAAGAATGGCTGGGTACGGTCGGAGGTATCCTGGCTGTCCTGGGAGTTATTGCCGCTCCAATCACTTCCGGTGATACGGCATTCCGTTCGGCCCGTTTGATTGTAGCCGACTTCCTGCATAAGGAACAGAAAAGCATGGTAAGCCGTCTGGTGATTTGTATACCATTGTTTATTGTGGCGATCGGCATATTGCTCTATAGCCTGAAAGATAAGGACGGTTTCGATATGATCTGGCGTTATTTTGCCTGGACAAACCAGACGTTGGCTGTATTTACCCTTTGGGCACTGACAGTTTTCCTGGCACGTTCCAAAAAACTGTATATTGTCACCCTAATTCCGGCCCTGTTTATGACAGCCGTTTGTTCGACTTATATCTTTGTCGCCCCTGAAGGTCTGGGAATGGATGTTACTGTTTCACAAACCATCGGCTGTATCATCACCGCTATAACACTGGTGGCATTCCTTTGTTGGAAAAAGAAAAATAAAACAGTAGATTATTAACTCGGACTGTTGCTTCCGGAGCAAGTATTCAATCAACATAAAAAAGGCATTGCCAACTCTTTCGAGCAGCAATGCCTTTCTTATTTTATCTTCCGAAGAACCCGCTTTTGGCGGCTATTCTCCGGGATATGTTCATTAAAGTACCTGGATACCTTCTTCGCGGGCCTGTTCTTCTCCTGAAGGAGTGATCAGTTTGTAACCCTTACCGTGGATGTTGATGATTTCGATTCCGGGATCATCTTTCAACAATTTACGAAGTTTAGTGATATACACATCCATACTGCGGGCATTGAAGTAGTTATCGTCTACCCAAATAGTTTTCAGTGCATAATTACGTTCCAGAATTTCATTCGCATGAGCACATAACAGGCTCAGCAGTTCGCATTCTTTAGTAGTCAGCTTAGTCACTTTGTCACCGATAGCCAGTGTTTGTTTCTGCGTATCGAATAAGAAATTCCCCAGCTTGTAGAAAGGAATGTCTTTCATCTTCTTGCCTTTCACACGGCGAAGGATTGCTTCGATACGAAGCAAGAGTTCTTCCATGCTGAACGGTTTTGTCAGATAGTCGTCTGCACCGATCTTGAATCCTTCCAGAATATCTTCCTTCATCGTCTTTGCAGTAAGGAAAATAATTGGAATATCAGGATTTATAGAACGGATCTCCTGTGCAAGAGTGAAACCGTCTTTTTTCGGCATCATCACGTCTAATACGCAAAGATCATATTTGCCTTTGGTGAAACCTTTGTAACCAGCTTCTCCGTCAGAGAAAAGATCTGTTACATAACCTTTTGCCTGTAAGTATTCTCTTAATAGCATACCCAGGTTTTCGTCGTCTTCACAAAAGAAGATTTTCAGTTTTTCTTCCATAACTAACTTTTTATAAGAGGTAAAGTAATAATAAATTTTGTTCCTACATTTCCGGGTCCCATTTCAGCACGGATCGTACCTTTATGGTCCTCGATAATCTTACGGACGTAAGCCAGTCCCAAACCGAAACCTTTTACGTCGTGTACATTCCCTGTCGGTACGCGGAAGAAGCGGTCGAATACTTTCTTAAGGTATTCCTTCTTGATTCCTATACCATTGTCTTCAACGGAGATCAGCAGCTTTCCGTTGTTGTCGTTCCAGGTTCTTACCATCAATGTAAGCGGCACTTCCGGACGGCGGTATTTTACTGCGTTGTCCATCAGGTTAAACAATACATTGGTGATATGCATTTCATCTACGTAGATGGACGAATCGGTTGCCTGCAAGTCAATGTCGAGTGAGCCATCATACTTTTCTACTTTCAGGACGAAGGTGTTCGCTACGCTGATCACCAGGTCGTTTGCATCTACTTCTTTCAGTTTGAATGCTGCTTTCTGCCGTTCGAACAATGACATTTGAAGCACTTTTTCAACCAGGAAGCCTAATCGCTTCGTTTCATCATTTATCACGCCTGATATATGTTTGAATACATCGGGGCTTTTCGTTATATCCGAGTCTTTCAACATCTGTGCCGCCAGCGAGATAGTGGAAACCGGAGTTTTCAGCTCGTGCGTCATATTGTTGATAAAGTCGTTCTTCATTTCTGACAGTCTCTTCTGGCGGAATACAATATATATGGTAAAGATAAATGTTACCAACAGTATCAGCGAGAAAAGAACAGACGGTACAATAAATGTTACAGAACTTGAAATATAGTCACCTTTTGTAGGGAAATATACTTTCAGATAATTCAGCTTTGAGGGAGGATCGTTCGGGAACAATACGTACGTAATTATATCAGACGCAATAGGTTCCTTCTTTATTTCCCCACTCTGGTACACGGTTTTCCCGTCTTTGTTTATAACAAAAAATATGAACGGCAGGTTCAAACCATTGTTAATAAATTCTGATTTTAAGTAATTGTTCAACTTCTTAAAATCGACACGCTCCTGAATCGGTTTAAGGTTTGCCGTATTTAATATATTCACCAAAACTTCCTGCATCAAAGCATTCTGATATTTAAGACGACGCATAAGTGTTTTTTGCAGATCCTGGGACGTACTGATAATATTATTGGACGTTTGTTTTTTGTCCAGCGATGACAGCGGTTCGAATTTCTGACTGAAACTGTGTAGCTGATCTATTTGCAGTATATTACCGTTGGCATCCTTTATTTGTAGTTTCTGCTGGGTGATTGTCTGAGCAATCTCTTGGGGATCCTGGTTATTTTGCAGATAATAACTCTCGTCACGCTTAAGATCTTCTTCCAGATATCTCTGCGTTTCATCCAACTCCAGGTTTTTTGAGACCTGGTGCAGGCTTCTTTTGACTGTTTCATTGAATTGCTCGCTGCTTTTTTTGAGTATGATGCTCACGTACTTAACCTGTAGGAAAAGCAAACCAGCAAAAGCAAATGCCATCACAACTGCGAGTAACCAAATCGTAGATTTCCTCATTCTAAATACTTTCTCTTTTTAACAGAACAAATAACGCTCATTTTAGTTTAATATTTACACAAAAAAGGTAAAAATAGTGGGTTGTTTATATTAAAAAAGGTTTACCGAATACTCCGGTTTTCTTCTTATTGTCTTTTAAAACAACCGTTTATGCTAATTAACATCTGTCTGTGTATATATATGCATCTTCATTTCTGTTTATAAAAACATAATTATTGATTATTTTGTTTCAACTTATGCAAAAAATATGAATTCTGATGGAAGAATTCGCATCTCCATGTTCGTGCATACGCGTCAGATAGTATAATGTATAACGGATACAGGTGCTGTTTTATTTTATCCGGCAGTAAAGAACATATGGCTTAAGTACTTGAAACTTCTTAAAAACTTTTGCCGAATGCATTCAAATTTAATTATTAGCTATATCTTTGCTGCTGACAAGAGTTATGCAAGATGGCACAAGAAGGTATTACACAAATTGATGTAAAACAGGTATTACAGCAGAAAACGCCCTCCGTGGCCGGTAAAATACCCGGTTTTATTGTCAATTATCTGATTCGTACCATTCATCAGGACGAACTGAATGATATCCTAACCCGTTATCATGATAAGGATGGGGTTGATTTTATGCAGGAACTGATCGGTTATTTTGACCTGACCCTGGAACTGGTGAACGAAGAGAACATCCCGGCGGAAGGCCGCTATATTTTTGCTTCCAACCATCCGTTGGGAGGGCTTGACGGTATCTGCCTCTCGGCAGTGA
>OLWB01003037.1_pt1 | contig 12617 bp, 10 predicted proteins | sample 1673331 | NCBI WGS metagenome assembly OLWB01 (sample SAMEA3178943, study PRJEB25190) | human gut metagenome | biome: human gut; feature: human-associated habitat; material: faeces | place: Austria | collected 2013
TCCCACGTCGCGCCGTCCTTGACCTCGACCGACACATGTACCGAGCGCGTGCGGCCGAGCGATTGCTCGACAGACATCTCGACCCTGGCGGCGTCTTTTCGCTGCTGCTCGACATGGCTCCAGACGTTTCCAATTACCGAGCATGCGATAACGCCGGCCATGAAGGCGATAAGGATGGGGCCAAGCGGAGAGCGACGTCCTGCATCTTCCTCGCGAGACAGATTGGGGCGACGTGTGGGTGCGGGCGCCTGAGCGCCCTGCGAGGGCACGTCGAGAATACTGAAGGATGCCGTGCTGTCGGGATCGATGGTGTGACGCGGCTGCGGGGTCTTTGCCGGCGAGATCGACATGTCGGCTGGCTCGCCGAGCGTGGCCGTAGCGTCGGCCTTGGCCTCGTCTGCCTCGGCCTGGGCCCAAGCTTGTTCGAAGGTCAGGGGCTCGACGGGATCGAGGGCGGCGTCCGAGTCGGCGGCGACGTCGTTGCCGGTCTCGTCCTCGTCGCTCGACACGCCACGCGGCGTAGGCTCGTCCCACCCCTCGTCCGGAGTCTCACCCTCGCTATACCACCATTCAAAGTTATCGATATCCATACGGGGCGCCCCTTAGGCCTCGCAAATAAACACTTACTAGCCTTATACCCCCAGACGGCGCTGGAGCTCGCCGGCACAGACAGGAAAACCGTCACAACATTCGACGCTTTTCCTCGTTTTTGAGATTTTCATCAAATGTTGTGACGGTTTGGGCAGCAGCCACACTACGAATGTGACGAAGGAGCAGCCCCCTTTTTCACATCTGGAGGGCGACGGGGATTTGGATGCAGCAGAAGTCCTCTTGGTGAGACTCGTCGTAGCTCGTGGTATCGAGGTAGCAAAAGTCGAAAGCGTTGCCGATGGGCTGGAGCGCGTGTTTGTCCATGCAGGCGACGATGGCGCGGATACCCTCGGGCTCGTACGGCATGCCCCAGCGGCTCATGCACAGGTACGTGCCCTCGGGCAGTACCTCGACGCCAATCTCTGCCAGCTCGGCAGGATCGCTCGGCAGTATTTCCTCGGCACCGCGCGGCAGCACGGCAAAAGAGCCGGCACCGGCGATGGGGTCGTCGGAATGCAGTGCCTCGCGACGCAGCATGGCGCCCCAACCGCGCATGGGGCGCGTGCCCGTCAGCGCACGCATGCGCAAAATCGCGCGCATAAGCGTGGGGTGCAGCATCGAGCGGCCGCGCTCAATATCGGCCGGGAACTCCTCAAAGACCACGTAGCGGTGCTCAAACTGTTTGAGCTCCGGCTTGCCCTCACGCTCGCGCCAGTAGACCGCCTCGTCAAAAAAGCTCAGGCGCTCCTGCACACTGGCGCGCTCGGCATTAAGCCCGGCAATCTTCTCGTCGAGCGCCTGCGCCCGCGAGCGCAGGTGCTCGGTCATCTCTCCAATGTCGAACGTCGAGGTCAGGCGATCGATTTCGTCGAGCTCCAGTCCTAGGTCGCGCAACATGCAGATCAGACGCATGAGCGGAATCTGCGTGGGCGAATAGAAACGGTAGCCCTTTTCGTTAACCACGGCGGGTTTAAACAGACCGATCTTGTCGTAGTAGATGAGCGTTTGGCGCGAAACGTTAAACAAGCTCGCCATCTCGCTAATCGCATACATACCCGTCTGCATAAGTCCTCCCGACACATCCTTTGACGCGAAAAGCCCGCCGCCCACAGGGGCAGCGGGTTCAAACACTACTCGCATCCTACCCTAAAGATGCCTATGACCAGCGCTTATAGTTTGCACATGACACGCCGACGGCCTCGAGTGCCTTGGCGGCGATGTGATGCACCGCCTCGTCGAGCGTGGCGGGGCCGTTATAAAACGTGAGCATGGGCGGCATGAGTATGACACCCGGCACGCGCGCCAAGCGCGCCATGTTGTCGACATGGATCGCACTGAAGGGCGTCTCGCGCACCATGAGCACCAGGCGGCGTTGCTCTTTCATCTGCACGTCAGCCGCACGCAGCAACAGGTTTTCGCTGTAGCCACTCGCGATGCCGGCGAGCGTCTTCATGGAGCAGGGTGCCACAATCATGCCGTCGACCGGGTAGGTTCCGCTTGCGATGGCGGCGCCGATGTTCTTATTGTCGTAGACCACATCGGCGTACGCGGCAAACTCGTCGAGCGTCATGCCGAGCTCCTGCTCGATGGTGACCTCTCCCCCGCGCGTGACGACAAGCGCCGACTCGGCGCCGGCCTGGCGCAGGCATTTGAGGCACTCAAGGCCCAACGCTGCACCGCTGGCGCCAGACACGCCAACGACAATGCGACGAGGACGGACAGAAGACTCAGGCATGACAACTCCTTAGCTGCTTGGTAGGGCTACTTACTAGAAGGCGAGCTCGGCGGCCCACTTGTCCTTGTCGATCTCCATGAACTGCGAGCGGATGAAGTTCTTCTTGAGGTTGAACGGGACCGTGCAGTCGAAGATGGCCTTGCAGGCGATGCCGTGCTCGCGGATCGAAGGATCGAACGCGGGGTCGTTGGACGGATCGAGCACGTGGCAGTGGCAACCGGGGATGGTGATGAGGTCCACGTCGGCCTGGAAACGCGTGGTCATAGCCCACATCACGTCGCTCATATCGAAGATGTCGACATCCTCGTCAACAAGGATGACGTGCTTGAGCTCGGAGAACGCCGAGAAGGCGAGCATGGCGGCGTTACGCTGACGGCCCTCGTCATTCTTGCTCGACTTCTTGAACTGCATGATGGCAACGAACTTGCCGCCACCGCAAGGAGCGGCGTGGACGTTGAGCAGGCGGCCCGGGATGGCGGTCTCGACCATCTTGTAGATGGAAGCCTCGGTGGGGATGCCGGCCATGGACACGTGCTCGTGCGAAGGGCCGATGCAGCTCTCCATGATGGGGTTGACGCGCGTGGTGACGGCGGTGATCTTGATCACCGGGCAGACCTTGGCGCCACCGGTGTAACCGGGGAACTCGGGCATGGCGTAGCCGTGGCCGTTGACGTCCTCGTTGATGGTCTCGTCGTGCATAAGGTAGCCCTCGAGCACGTACTCGGCGTTGGCGATGCACTTCTGCGGAACGGTGACGCAGTCGGCGAGCTCGACGGCATGGCCGCGCAGGGCGCCGGCGATCTGCAGCTCGTTAAAGCCGAGCGGCGTGGTGGGAGCCTCGAAGCCGCAGCACATGTACACGGCGGGGTCCAGGCCAATGGAGATGGAGATAGGCATGTCCTCGCCGCGCTGGCAGTACTCGTCAAAGAACGCGCCCAGGTGACGGCTGCCCGGGGTGATCCACATGGCGAGCTTGTCCTTGTCGACGCAGGAGAAGCGGTGGATGGTCACGTCGGACTGAGAGCCGTCGGGGCTCGTGCCGTAAGCGAGACCCATGGTGATGTAGGGACCGCCGTCGACGGGCGTGTTGGTGGGAGCGGGAACGATCTTGCGCAGGTCAAAGCCCTCGTCGGTCGCCTTGTACACGACCTCCTGGCAGTCGACGTGCTTGCCCTCGGCGATCTGCTCAGGGGCGATCAGGTTCTCGAAGCGATTGCCGATCTCGAGGCCCAGGTGCTCCTCGTCCAGGTCGAGCAGGGCGGCAACGCGCTTGCGGCTGGCAAGCATGCCGATGCAGACCCTGGCATCGTCAAAGCCCTTGACGTTGTTGAAGACCATCGCCGGACCCTCTTTGGTCGGGCGCATGACGGTGCCGCCGGCGCCGACGTGACGGTAGATGCCAGAGACCTCGGCATCGGGATCGACCTGAGTGTCGGTCTCGAGCAGCTGGCCCGGCATCTCGCGCAAAAAGTCGAGCGCAGAACGCAGGTCGTGGATCTGGGAAGCATCGGTAGTGGACATGGCGTGCTCCTTTCGGGAGAGAGCCCAGCGGCGGGATGCCGCCGGGCGGGTTTATGTTTGAGAGACGGGGCGCCCGTTGGATGAGTGCCCTGCTCAAATCGGTCATTCAGCTAAGCCCGAGTGGTAGGCCAAACCCAAGCGCTCGACCGCTTACATCAGGCCAAAGAGGTGGAACCAGGCGGCCTCGACCAGCACGACGACAAAGACGACCGCGGTGAGGGGGATGCCCATGCGCATGGCCTCTTTGGAGGTGTAGCCGCCGGCGTCCTTGCCTTCGCCGATAAGAATCGGCAGGTTATGGAACGGCAGGATGTAGTGGATGTTGATGGACGTGAAGACGATGAGCGCCACGGCGAGCGGGCTCACGCTGGAGCCGGCCGCGAAGCTGATGAACGCCGGCACGCACACGCCGAGCACGGCCATGACCGAGCCCATGAACATGTGGATGATCATGGAGAGCGCGGCGACAAGCAGGGCGAACAGGAAGATGTTCTCGGGCACGGAGCTGGGGAGCACGACGTCGGCGATCCAGGCGTTCATACCGGTGGCGCCGCCCACGGAGCCCACGGCCATGGCAGCCGTCAGGAACATGAGGGACTTGATGTCGACGGCGTTCCAGCCGGCGGGGGTGAGGACTTCGCCGACGATGGGCATGGCGAGCGCGACGCCGATGGCCAGAGTGACCCAGCCGATGTAGTCGCCCGAGACGGTGAGCCACAGCGCGATGGCGATGACGAGCCACACGATGGTGCGGATTTCCTTGACGGAGAGCTTGCCGAGCGCGGCCTGCTTGGCCACGATCTGCTCGCGGTCGTAGACGAGCTCCTTGCTGGGCTTAAAGAGGAAGAGGCCCAGGAACAGGGTGCACAGCAGCGCGACCAGCATGGGCACGCTCATGTACAGGAACCAGTCGACGAAGGACGGGCTCGCGCCGCCAGCCTCGGCGCTGTACTGCGCAACGAGCGGGTTGAGCGTGGAGTCGCCCGTCAGGAAGAACATGGAGCCCGGGGCGGCAGCGGCAAACACGAGGAAGCCGAGCTTGCCCTTGTCGTCGTCACCGTAGCCGGCAGACTCGGCAATGACCGAGACGACGGCGAGGATGAGGAAGGCGCGGGGGAACGGATGCGGGATCAGCAGCGACAGCACAAAGGTGAGCGCGAAGATCGAGATGATGAGCGACTTGGCGTCGCGCACGAACTTGAGCATGAACGCGTAGGCGATACGCTCGCCCAGGCCCGATTCCTTGACCGCGCTGGCGATGAGGTAGGCGCCGATGACGAGCCACATGGTGGCCTTGGTCCACGAGCTAAACGTGGAGGCGACCGTCGCCGAGATGCTCGCGGCGCCCGTGTCGTCCACGCACACCTTGAACAGAACGAGCAGCGCGCAGTAGAGCAGGCCCACAAAGCCCGGCTGCGCCACGCCGCATGCCCAGAACACCACCGTGGCGAGCGTCAGTGCCAGACAGGTCTGACCGCCGACCGTGAGCTCGACCGTCGAGCTCAGCTCCGCCAAAGGAAGAAACTTCACCAGCAAAAAGACAACGATACCCAGCACAAAGCCAATTTCGCGCTTGGTGATCTTAAACGCCTTCTTTTCCGCTTCCATCTCCCCACCTTTCTTGTTGGGGGCGCTCCGGATTCACAGCCACGTTGCCGCTTAAAAAGGGGCGCCCGTTATCGGACACCCCTTACGTTGCGCTGTGTTGTGGCAATACAGTCAAGCGAGATTTTTTGGATGAGAAGCGATTCCTTGGACAAAAAACCGTCACAACATTCGACGCTTTTCCTCGATTTCGAGATTTTCGCCGAATGTTGTGACGGTTTGGGCGACTGGCCGGCAGCGCAATGCGACAAAGGGACTGCCTCTTTGTCACATTCTGTTAGAGTTGCAGGGATTGAATCCCGCTTATTAATGCGACATTGGAGTGACAGCCTTGACCGCCGCAACCACGCCTAAAAGCAAGTCAACCGCCGCCGCGCTTTCACCTGCGCGCACCAATCTTTGCCTGGCGCTGCTCGTGTTGTTAGGTTTTTCGCTCGGCTGCTCGGAGTTCGTGGTCATCGGCATCGAGAGCGACCTGGCGACGGAGCTCGGCATATCGCTTGCCACCGCAGGCCAGCTCATCAGCGTGTTTGCGCTTGTCTACGCCATCGCCACGCCGGTGCTTGCGCTCAGCACGGGACGTTTTCGCCGCTACCAGCTGCTCGTGTGCTACAGCATCGTCTTTGTGCTCGGCAACCTGGTCATGGCGTTGGCGCCCAACTTCCAGGTGCTGTTCATCTCGCGCATCATCCTGGGCTCCGTCTCGGGCGCACTGCTCGCCGTGGGCGTGACGTACATCCCCGAGCTTCTGTCTCCGCAGCAAACTTCGCTTGCCATCTCGGTGGTATATGGTGCGTTTTCCGTGGCAATGGTCTTTGTCACTTCGATCGGCAAGTTTGTGGCCGACACGCTCGATTGGCACGTGGCCATGTACGGCACGCTGGCCTTTGCCGTTCTGATCTGCGGAGCGCTCGTGGCGTTTATGCCGCGCGCTGGGCAAACCGACGAGCCCGCCACCTTTCGCGAGCAGGCGGGGCTGCTGCGCGAGCCGAGCATCATCACCGGCATGCTCATCTTTTTGTTTGGCGTGGGCTCGGTCTATGTGTTCTACGGCTACGTGACGCCTTATCTTGAGCAGGTGCTGGGCATGGGCACGGTCGAAGCCAGTACCACGCTCATGGCCTACGGCGTGTTCTGCCTGATCTCGAACATCCTGGGCGGATGGATCGATGCGCGCTTTGGCATGAAGGCACTACTCGTGACGTTTGTGCTGCAGGCTGCAGCGTTACTCGGACTGTTTGCTGTGGGCGGCACCATGCCGCTCGCGCTGGTCTTTGTCTTTAGCCTGGCGCTGCTCATGTACCTGTTCTCGGTGTCGTGCATCACGCACTTTATGGACGTGGCACGCAGCCGCCATCCCAAGTCGATGGTACTCGCAAGTTCGGTTGAGCCCATGGCGTTTAACGTCGGCATCTCGTTTGGCACCGCAGTGGGCGGCGCCGTGGTAAGCAGCGTTGGCATTGCATATGTAGGCGCAGTGGGTGCCGCGTTCTCGCTTGTGGCCTGGGTGCTTACGCTGGTGACGATTAAGTTGGCTCGCTGGGAACGCAAGAGGGCGATGGCGCAGGCGTAGATGCGATACTCGAGCTCGATGATGGCGATCGAAAGGAAACCGCATATGCAACGTGTACTGTTCATCTGCTATGGAAACATCTGCCGCTCGACGATGGCCGAGTCGGTGTTTACCGAGCTCGTGCGCCGCGCTGGGCGCGAGGCGGAGTTTGCCATCGATTCCGCGGCGACCTCGACCGAGGAGATCGGCAACCCGCCACACCACGGTACCGTTGCCAAGCTACGCGAGGTCGGGATTCCCGTCGTCGCACATCGCGCACGTCAGGTGCGTCGCGCGGAGTATGGCGACTGGGACCACATTGTCTATATGGACGACGAGAACGCCCGCGCCCTGTACCGAATTTTTGGGAAGGACCCCGATGGCAAGATCTCGCGCCTGCTCGATTGGACCGATCGCCCCGGCGACGTGGCCGACCCCTGGTACACCGGCAATTTCGACGCCACCTACCGCGATGTACTCGCCGGTTGCACCGCCATGCTCGAGCAGCTGTAGGCGCTCGGGCGGCGCGGGCACACGGGCCACGCCATCGGCATAAAACGAGCGTGGATTTTCTCCCACTTTGAGCGTTCGAGTGCGCTCTAAACGGGAGAAAATCCACGCTCGTTATCTCGGTGGGAGAAAATCCACACTCATGAATGTGACAAAGGGACTGTCCCTTTGCCACATCCGGGACCGGCCCTAGACCGGCTTGACCTCCAGCTTTATCCCCTCGGCGCAGGAGTCGCCCAAAACATCCGAAAGGGCCCAGGTCGCATATAGCGGCAAATAGAGAACCGCTCCGTTGCGCTCAACGTTGCCTCTCGAGAAAACAATCCCGAGCCTTACGCCATATTCAGCCGTATCAAGCACATGACCGAGCGCAGCGTGCGCGTGGTAATAGGAGCCCGATTTAACCTCGATCGGAACAGCCGTCCCATCCGGCCCATCGACCACAAAGTCCACTTCACCGCGCTTTTTTGTCTGATAGTAGTAAAGCTGGCGATTTTGGGCAGCCAGCTGCTGGGCCACCACGTTTTCGTAAATGCCGCCCAGATTGGGCTCCTTGCTATCAAGATACGCCGCTTGGGCGACTCCAACGGGGTAGCGCGCCATCAACATGCCCGTATCCGATTGGTATAGCTTGAACTGCGATGGCCGTGCCGTCTTGAGCAGGGGCGATTTTGGCTCGGTTACGATATCGGCTTTGAGAGCAACGCCGGCATCGACAAGCCATACAAAATCTCGCTGATACTTCTCGTAGTGAGCCTTGGGGTCAATGGAATTGAGCACGAAGCGCTTGTTTTCGCCCTCGAGCATAACAGGGAGCTGATCGTAGATGCTCTGCACCTGAAGGGCTCGCCCGCTTGCATACTTGAAGATATCCCGTCGGTACTGTTCGTTGAGCTCTGACTGCAGCTGACGAACAGAGGCAAGGTCGCCCCGCGTGTCAAGGAAACGCTGCACGACCTCTGGCATTCCGCCGACAACGGTATAGGTCCTGAAGTTTGCCATCATCGCGTCATGAATGTAACCAGGAATGGGCTTCTCGTTGATGCACGCGTCGCGTATCGTTTGGCGAGCCCCCTCGCTCACCCCGATTGCCCAGCAAAACTCCTCAAAATCGAGCGGGAACATCCTAAGCTCGTGGACATACCCCACGGGATAGGACCTGACGCCCTTGAACTGGGTCCCGAGCATTGACCCCGAAAACGCCCAGCGGCACCTCCCGTCCTCAACAAGGAACTTTGCCATCGTCATGATGTCGGGGGCCTCTTGGACCTCATCGATAAACACGAGCGTTTTGCCTGGTGCAATCGACTTTCCCGAAAGAAGCGTCACCCTGCTGATGAAATCATCGGCATCCCGCGCCTCGAGAAGAGCATCTTTTGCCTGGCGATTTTCCATGAGGTTAAGCTCGATGTAGGTTGCATGGTTGGCTTTGCCAAATGCGCGAATCGAATAGCTTTTGCCGATCTGGCGAGAACCCGTAATGAATAAGGCCTTTTGCTCGACAGACTTCAGCCAGCGCTCCAGCTCTGCCGCTATTTTCCTGCGCAGCATAGGCTCTCCCCTCAGTGTCATCAAATGAAATGCAAAGTTTTATACGCTTGATTATCGATAAAACGTAGAATTTTTAGAACCTAAAATCGGATGAAATGCAGAGATTTGAGATTATAAGGAAAAGAAGGGGCACCACCGGCGAATGTGACAAAGGGACTGTCCCTTTGTCACATTGCGCTCGACTACTCGTCGACGATCTCGGCAAGCCAGACGTTCAGCGTATCGACCTCGGGACAGCAGAACTTTGCCGTGCCTGGCTCGTTGCCGGGCACGGTCCCGCCATAGCGCAGGATATCGATATAGGGAAATCCCACATGGCAGGCCATGGCACACATCTTGCCGCGGTCTCGGTCGAAGTCGAAGACGTCACCCGGCTTGTGCCCGTGATGGCAGCGGCATGTGCCTAGCTGGTCCACGCAGCTCACGCGGATGCGCGGACGCTTGCCCCGCGGCGCACCGAGCGGCTTGCTCTCGCCCGCAGGCTTGATGCCGCCCTCGCCAGCGTTACTCATGGTCGATCACGTCCAAGCAGGCCTCGATGGGAAGGCCGGCCGACTTGTCCTCCTGGTCGGCATTGCGCTCGATAAGCTCAGCCACCACGCGCATGGCATCGGACGTCGCGCGCTGCAGACTCCAACCTGCCATAACGCGGCCGACGAGCACCGCCGAGAACGTGTCGCCCGTGCCCGGGAAATACACCGGAATGAGCTCAAAGGGAATCGTGAAGTACTCCCCCGCTACATGGTCGTAACCGATAACCGCGTTCGTGCCATTGACCACGGCGCTCGTAATGACCACCGACTTGGCACCCAGCTCGCGCACAGCGTCCACAAGGGTGCGGGCCTCATCGGGCGTAATTTGCTCGGCGATAGGCCTATCGGCAAGCAGGCACGCCTCGGTGTAGTTGGGAACCGCGTAGTCGGCGCACTCCAGCAGATGCCGCATAAGGCCAATCGTGGACTCGGGCACGCCCGCATAGAGCTTGCCGTTGTCGCCCATGATGGGGTCGACGAACACCTTGGTGCCCTTTTGCGCACGGCGGTAGCAAAAGTCCGAGATGATGCGCGTCTCTTCCTCGGTCACGATAAAGCCGGTCGAGATGGCGTCGAACTCAAAGCCGAGCTCCTCCCAGATGGCGAGGCTTTGGCGCACGTACTCGGTGGTGTCGTGGATGTAGAACTTGGGATAGTTGAGCGTATCGGACACAAGTGCCGTCGGCAGGTTATGGATACGGTAGCCCATGTGCGACAGCACCGGCAGCATGGCGGAAAGCGCGACCTTGCCGTAGCCGCACATATCGTTAATCAGCAGCAGCTGAGTATTCTTCATGAGGGTCTCCCTTGCTTCGGGCGCGGCGCGGCAGCGCCACAGTGCGACTAAGTGTAGCGCAGGGGACGTTGTGAGCGGGCGCTACGGTCGCGAAGAGCGCATTGTTGCGAAAAGGTTACGAAAACGAGGTAGTCGTTGGGGACGTTCTTAAATGACTAGTCAAACAAGAACGTCCCCAACGACTATCCCGGCAATTAGCCCAAGGAGTGTCCCCAAGTACCGGCACATAAGGAACGTCCCTAAGTGCCAAAACGACTGGTCGGGCAACGCCGATGTTTTGGCGAAGTCAGCGAAAACCCGCCAGAGTGAGCAAGGTGCCTTGAAACGAGGCGGCATTGACCTTCTGGTCATGCCGCCGAAATTGAAAGGCAGATTGCCGCTCTGGCGGGTTTGCAGCGTCGAGCCGTTGCGCGGTTTGGTAAAACCGCGCAACAACTACTTTGGTACCTTGACATTCATTTCTCATGCTCCTAGATTGGTTAGGCACAAAACAATTCCACTACCTAACTAAAGAAAGGAGCAACACTAATTCATGTGCGATGAACCTCTTAACCTTTGTTCGCACGAGCCCGACGGCGACCCGTCACAACCGGCGGATGCATCCGAAGCGGTTAGCTCAGAAGACAAGCTTGCCAAGCGCATCCTCAATGGCCTGGGCTTTTGCGGCCATTACATGCATTTTCATGGCGGAGGCGTGTCCGGCAAGGCGCCCATCATCTGCCTGCTGGCCAAGCAACCCGGCGGCGAGATGTCGCAGCAGGAACTCGGCATGCACTTTGACCTCAAGCCGGGGTCGCTTTCCGAGATCCTGTCCAAGCTCGAGCTCAACGGCCTCATCGAGCGCAGGCGTAACCCCAAGGATCGACGGCAGCTCACCATTCGCCTGACCGAAACCGGCCGGGAAAACGCCCGCATCGACCAGGCAGCCCGCATTCGCTTTAGAGAACAGGCCTTTAGCGCGCTCACCCACGACGAGCGCGAGCAGCTCGCCGAAATGCTTGAGAAAATCCGTGTAACCTGGGAGGAACTGGATGATTAAAACCCTCATGGGCAGCATCCGCGACTATATGAAAGTCACTGTTGCCACGCCATTGCTCGTGCTTGGCGAGGTACTCTGCGAGATGCTGATTCCATTTATCACCGCCAACCTGATCGACGCCATCAAAGACGGCGCCACCGTAGCCGAGATGCTTCCCACCGCGGGCTTTTTGGTGCTCATCGCGCTGACGTCGCTTGCTTTTGGTGCCGCCGCCGGCGTCACCTGCAGCCATGCGAGCTGCGGCTTCGCCAAGAACCTGCGTCACGACCTGTTCTACAAGATCCAGACGTTCAGCTTTGCCAACATCGATGAGTTCTCGAGTTCCTCGCTCGTCACGCGCCTGACCACCGACATCAACAACGTTCAGCAGGCCTTTATGATGATCATCCGCATCGCCGTGCGCGCGCCGCTGGTCTTGATCTTCGCCTTTACCATGGCATTTATCATGGGCGGCAGCGTCGCCATGGTCTACCTGGTCATCATTCCGCTGCTGGGCTTTGGGCTGTTCTTTATCATCTTTAAGGTACGTCCCATCTTCTCGCGCGTGTTCCACAAGTACGACGCCCTTAACGAGTCCGTCGAGGAAAACGTCACCGGCATGCGCGTGGTCAAGAGCTACGTGCGCGAAGACTTTGAGAAGGAGAAGTTCGCGACCGCCGCACGCGACGTCCAGATGGACTTCACCCGCGCCGAGAAGCTGCTCGCCTTTAACAACCCCATGATGAACATCTGCGTCAACGGCGCGTTTGTCGTCATCATCTACCTGGGCTCCAAGCTCATCATCACGAGCCAGGGCACGCTGTTCGACGTGGGCCAGCTCTCCTCGATCTTTACCTATGGCTTCCAGATCCTCATGAGCCTGATGCAGCTGTCGATGATCTTTGTCATGGTGACCATGGCCGACGAATCGGCACACCGCATTACCGAGGTGCTTGCCGCCGAACCCACGATCGCTGATCCCGCCGAGCCCGTGCTCGAGGTTGTCGACGGCTCCATCGACTTTGACCACGTGAGCTTTAAGTATTCCGCGCATGCGAAGCGCCAGGCGCTCGACGATATCGACCTGCACATTAAGAGCGGCGAGACCATCGGCATCATCGGCGGCACCGGCTCGGCCAAGTCCACGCTTGTAAACCTCATCGCCCGCCTGTACGACGCCACCGAGGGCACCGTGCGCGTGGGCG
>OLWB01003038.1_pt1 | contig 12612 bp, 8 predicted proteins | sample 1673331 | NCBI WGS metagenome assembly OLWB01 (sample SAMEA3178943, study PRJEB25190) | human gut metagenome | biome: human gut; feature: human-associated habitat; material: faeces | place: Austria | collected 2013
CCGTTGACGCCCGGGATGGGCGTCTCGCCCGCCGGGTAGACGTCCATGACGATGACGGAATCGGCATCATCGAACGCAGGCCCGAACTCGCGCGCGAGCGATTCCGTGCGCGAATAGCGATGCGGCTGAAACAGCACGTGGACATGCTCGAAGTCCAGCTTTGAGGCCGCGCGGATCGTCGCCTGGATTTCGGTGGGATGATGGGCGTAATCGTCGACGACGACGACACCACCTGCCTCTCCGATGAGGTCGAAGCGCCTGCGCACGCCCGAGAAGGTCGCGAGGGCGCGGGCGGCCGCTTCGACGTCGAGGCCACAAGCCCAGATGACGCCGAGCACGCCCGTCGCGTTGAGGACGTTGTGACGCCCGGGGTTCTTCGTGATCTCGGTCCCGACGCTCGAACCGTCGGGAAAGGTCACGGTGAAGGCATAGCCCAGGCCACGTCTACCCGTGACCTCGAAGCACACGTCGCAGCCCTCGCTCCCCTTCTCGCCATAGACGACGGTGCGCTTGCCGACCTCGCGGGCGATCTGCGCGAGGCGCGGATTGTCGGCGCAGACGACGGCCGCGCCTTCGTCGGGAATCAGGGAGAGGAAATCGGCGAATGCCTCGTAAATCGCCTCGAGACTACCGTAATGGTCAAGGTGATCGGGTTCGATGTTGGTCACGAGCGCGACATGGGGAGAGAGGTGGACGAACGAACCATCCGATTCGTCGGCCTCGACAACGTAATAGTCGCCCGTTCCGCTCTTGGCGTTCGTGTCATAGCCATCGACCGTGCCGCCGATGACGAAGCTCGGGTCAAGCCCCATGCGATCGATGGTGGTCGCGAGCATGGACGATGTCGTCGTCTTGCCGTGCGTACCCGCGCAGGCAAGCGTCTTCTTGCCCTCCCCCAACGACGCCAGCGCCTGGGAACGATGCCAGACGGGAATACCACGGCGACGAGCTTCGGCAAGCTCCGGGTTCTTTTCGGGAATGGCGCTTGAGATGACAACGGCGTCGAGGTCATCGGCAAGGTTTCCCGCATCATGACCGATCATGACATCGATGCCGGCATCGACGAGACGCTTGGTGGCACGCGACTCCTTCATGTCCGAGCCGCTGACCGTCACGCCACGTGACTTGGCGACGAGCGCGATGCCGGACATGCCGACCCCGCCAATGCCTATGAAATGTATCTTCCTCGGCTTATTCACCATCGTTTCCTCGTGCGCATTGTTCGACCAAATCCGCCAGACGCATGCGCGCGTCCGAACCGGAAAGCTTCTTGCAAGCTTGGGCCATGGTATCACGACATCCCTCATCACCGAGAAGCTCGATGAGCAAATCGGAAAAAGCCGTGGTCTCGACATCCGCATCGGAGACGAGACGAGCGGCGCCTGCCGCGACGCACGACTGCGCGTTGATCGTCTGGTGGTCACCGCGCGCATGGGGATACGGGATGAGCACCGCGGGAACGCCAACGGTCATGATTTCGGCGAGCGAGGACGCGCCGGCCCTGCTGACGACGAGGTCGCTTGCCGCGAGTACCTCGTTCATCGAATCGATGTAGGACGAGACATGCCAGCGCCCCTCCTCGTCAGCCGAAAGCGCGAGCTGACCGAGCACGCGCTCGTAATCGCCCTGGCCCGTCGATTGGATGACGTGCAATCCCTCGATGGCAAGCAAGCGGTCCTTCATGGCGCATATCGCCGTGTTCACGTGCTGGGCTCCGAGGCTCCCGCCCATGACGAGCAGGACGAGCGCGTCATCGGGCATGCCGAGGGCCTTTCGCGCCTCGTGACGGGAGCACGCCTCGAACGAGGCGCGTACGGGATTGCCGAGGACGACCGGATCGCATGCGCCGTCGAGTCCCTCGGCGCTCTCGGGATAGGTGAGCGCGATTGCCGTCGCGTGCTTGGCAAGATAGGCGTTTGCCATGCCGGGAACGGAGTTCTGCTCGTGGATGACGAGCGGGATGTTCATCTCGAAGGCCGCACGGCCCACCGGAATGGACACGTAGGCCCCGAAGGTGACGACGGCATCAGGGCGCCTGGCCGCGAAGAGCCGTCTGGCCGCGCGCGTCGCCTTGAGCAGCTTGGCACCCGAGGTCAGGAGGGTGAGGGGATGCGCCTTGTCGAAACCGCTCACCGCGAAGCTCTCGAACTCGAAACCCGCCTGTGCGGCGAGCCTTGACTCGATGTGATCGGGAGTCCCCACAAAGAGGATATCATGGCCACGTCGACGCAGCTCGTCTGCCACCGCAAGCGCCGGATTGATATGACCGGCAGTGCCGCCGGCCGAGATGACGAAGTACAAGGCATGTCCCCTTTCGAACGTTACGAGCAGTGTACCCCATAGGCGTCAGGGTGCCGAATCGCGACGATTCCCGGAGCTAGCGCTTGCGATCGGGACCGCGCTTGCTCCTCAGGCTCGCATAGCCTCCCGTACGGGAAGTCGACGGGACGCCCGCATCCACCTGACGCACTGCCCGGGATGGACGCGATGGCGGGGGTTCGGGCGATCTGCGTGCGGAATCGCGCAGGGAGATGACCTTCCCCCGTCTTGTCTGCGTGGGCGGTGTGGACGGTGTGCCGGCACGCGCATCATCGCGCCCGTCAATGACCCGGAAGTTGTCGCGCTTGCGCTCGTAGCTCATGCCCACCTTTGACCTGAACGATACGGACAGGATGACGCCGATCATGATCATCGTCGCCAGAAGCGAGGAGCCACCGTAGCTGATGAGGGGCAGCGCCTTGCCGGTCACGGGCGCTATGCCCGTGACGCACGCCATGTTCACGCATGCCTGGAAACCGATCATGACGGTGAACGAGCCCGCCAGCATGCAACCGAGCATGTCGGGCGCGTTGCGGCAGATGCGCATTCCCGCGAAGATGAAGAGACCGAAGAGGATGACGACGAAGACTGCACCGATGAGGCCGAGCTCCTCGCCCACGATGGCATAGATGAAGTCGGTGTGGGCATACGGCAGGTAGAGGTACTTCTGGCGGGAAAACCCGATGCCGGTGCCGAACACGCCACCGCTGCCGAAGGCATAGAGCGACTGGATCGCCTGATAGCCATCGCCCTGCGGGTCGACCCACGGATCGAGCATGGAGACGATGCGGTCGAGATGGTACGGCTGCGTGATGCAGGCGACGACGATGTAGGCGACGACGACGCCGAGTATCAGGCCAACCACCTTCCACGAAATGCCCGCGAGCAAGGCAAGCGCGATGACGCCGACAGCCAGGATGATGGCCGTTCCCAAGTCGGGCTGGCGGTATATCAAGATCAGGGGAACGATGGTCGCGACGAGCACGATGACGACGAAGCGTCGCCCGCCAATCATGCCGTTCATGCGCATCTGCGCAATGGATGCAACGGCTATGAGGACGGTGATCTTCGCGAACTCGGCCGGCTGCAAGTTGAATCCGGCGATGACGATCGACCGCTCGGCACCCAGGGCACTGACGCCCATGCCGAAGGCCGTCAGGGAGAGCATGACGACGGTGATGACCCAGAAGGTGATGAAGACGCCCGGTAGGCACCACACCGTATACGGAATGCGGGAACAGGCGACGCAGAGCACGATGCCCACGGCAAGGAATATGGCCTGGCGCTTGACGTAGTAGGCGGCGTCACCGAACTCGTTGTAGGCCGTGATCGACGAAGCCGAGTAGACCATGACGAGACCGAGGATGCACAGCGCCACGGCACTCAGGATGAAGAGCAGGCGCGGCGCCATGATGGCCGCCGGCTCCGAGAGAAGGCGTGACGAGCTTCCCTTGTCCCTCGACTTTCGTGTCGCCTGCTTGCGTATCATGGAACCTACGCCCGCATCCTCTGCGCAACGCATTCCTTGAAGATCGTCCCGCGCTGCTCGAACGAATCGAACTCGTCGAAGGAGGCGCAGGCGGGGGACAGGACGATCGCCTGGCCGGGCCGGGCGATCGCGCAGGCGCGTTCGAGCGCGGAGCGCATGTCCGCCTCGAGATGGCACTCGACGGAACTCGCGGCAAAGGCTTCGTGGAATCGCCGGCCCGCCTCGCCATAGACGATGACGGCACTGCAGGTGCTCGCACAGGCGTCGACGAGCTCGTCAAGCGCGGTGCCCTTGTCACGTCCGCCGAGCAAGAGCACGACCTTGCGATCGGGAAACGCAGTGAGCGCCTTGAGCGTCGCATCGACGTTGGTCGCCTTGGAATCGTTGAAGAAATCGACGCCGTCAATCGTACCGCAGGGCTCGAGACGATGCTCGAGCGGCTTGAAACTCAGGAGCCCTTCGCGAATGCACGCAGGCTCGCATCCACACGCGAACGCGGCACTTGCGGAACAAAGGGCGTTTTCGACGTTATGGGCACCTTGGATCGCGAGCTCGCTCGTTTGCGCAAGTTCGATGCGCCTTCCCCGCCCATCCTTGATGACGAGCGTTCTGTCCGCATCCTCGAAGGCACAGGAGGCCTCGCGCTCCGACCCGACGGATATGAGCTTGACGCCGCGTTCGTCCAGGAGCGCTTGAATCTCGGGATAGGCCTCGAGAACGGCATCGGTGATGATGGCCGTCGAGCCGAAAGGCATGTTCGCGAAGACCTTGAACTTTGCCTGGGCGTAGGCATCGAAGCTTCCGTGCCAGGAGATGTGATCGGGAGTGATGTTGAGCAAGATGGCGACTTGCGGGGCAAAATCGACGGTAGAAGCTAATTGGTAGGAGGACATTTCGGCAACGAGCATCTCGTCATCGGACCTATGCTCGACAGCTTCGACGCAGGTCGCGCCGATGTTTCCGCACGCATGGGCGGGCTTGTCGCACGCGTTGAGTAGATGCGTCGTGAGAGAGGTGGTCGTCGTCTTGCCGTTCGTCCCCGTCACGGCAACCCAAGCCCGCGGCGACATACGCCAGGCATATTCGGGCTCGCTGATGACCTCGCCGCTTGCCTTCCCGGCGCTCGCGTAAAACGCGCCTCTCTCGGAAATACCCGGAGAGACGACGCAGGTATCGAAGTGGCCTTCGACTTCTTCGACATCGAATATCACGGGTACGCCAGCCCGTTCGAACTCCCGCGCCGCGGCCCTGGTGCTCTCATTGGAAGCACCTGCATAGATGACGAGCTCGTCACCTGCGCCAAGCGCATGCCGAGCGGCGGCGATGCCGCTTTTGCCGAGACCGAGCACGAGAACGGAGCGCATGGCGATCACATCCCTCACATCGAGCTGATGAAGTAGACGGCGAAGCCCAAGCCCGCGCACAGGCCGGTGATAATCCAGAAGCGGATGACCACCTTCGTCTCGGACCATCCCTTCTTCTCGAAGTGATGGTGTAGCGGCGCCATGAGAAAGACGCGCTTGCGCGTGCGCTTGAAGTACATGACCTGGATCATCACCGAAAGGGCCTCAATGACGAAAAGGCCACCGATGATGATGCTGAAAAGCTCGGTCTTGGTGATGACGGCAATCGCCGCGAAGGCGGTACCGAGGGCAAGCGATCCGGTATCGCCCATGAAGATACCCGCCGGATAGCAGTTGAACCAGAGAAAGCCGACGCAGGCACCTGCGGCCGCCGTCGCGAAGACGGCAACGTCGAGCTGTCCCGTGCGAAACGCGATGGCGGCCATGACGAGCATGACGATCATGATGGTTCCGCCGGCAAGACCATCGAGCCCGTCGGTCAGGTTCACGGCATTCGCCATTCCAGCCATGAGCAGGAAGACGAATACGACGTAGAGCCAGGGAATCTCGAAGCCGTCCCCGATGGGCAGAACGGTCGTCAGGACGCCAAGGTCAAGATTGAACTGGGTGAAGGGAATGGTCACGTAGGGCTCTATGCCGAGGTAGTTGACGGCGACGAGGCAAAACGCAACCGAGATGAGCGTGAGCGCAATCATCTTCTGATAGGGCAACAGGCCCAGCGAACGTTCCTTGGCGACCTTCGAGATGTCGTCGACAAAGCCGAGGAGACCCGTAAGCAGCGTTGCCGCCAGAATGAGCAGAAGGCGTGCGTCGGGCGTGCCCACGAGGAATATGGACGCGGTCATCATGAGCAGGATGACGATGCCACCCATCGTCGGCGTGCCCTGCTTGACGAGATGGCCCTGGGGGCCATCTGCGCGCACCTGCTGCCCGATCTGGCGCACCTTGAGCAACTTGATGAAAAACGGCATGACGATCATGGTCAGCGCCATCGATATGATGAAGGCGAGAAAGACCTGATACGTCGGATACTGATTGAATATGCTTATCATGACTGCATGATCCCCTTGACTATGCGCTCCAACTCCATGAAGCGCGATGCCTTCACGAGAACTATATCCCCCTCCTGGACGTACCTCTCGAGAAACTGCCGTGCCTCGTCGACGCCCGTGAAGCTCTTCACGCGCGCGGCGTCCATGTCAGCCGCCAGGGCACCTGACTTGATGCCGACGCTGAGCGTTCCGACGCACACGAGCATATCAAGGTCCGCTTGCGCTGCAAAGGTTCCCACGTCAACGTGCAGTTGGTACTCGTCCGAACCAAGTTCGCCCATATCGCCAAGGACCGCGATGCGCCTACCGGACCCCTCGAGCGTCGACAGGGTGCTGATCGAGGCGCGCATCGAATCCGGATTCGCATTGTATGCATCGTTGACGACGGTCACGCCACCGGGTGCATGCATGATCTCCATGCGCATGCCGCTGGCCTTGGCTTCGACAAGACCACGTGCGATGTCGTCGGGTTCGATGCCCATGTTGAGGCCGGCCGCATAGGCGGCCAGGGCGTTCGAGATGTTGTGCTTGCCGGGAATGGAGAGCCTGACGGAGACGGGATCGGCAGAGCCCGCGACCACCTCGAAACTCGCACAGGCCTCCGCGTCGTAGCTCACGTTCATCGCGCGTACCTCGGCATCGGGCGAGAAGCCGTAGCTATGCACCTTGACGCCGCGCTCATCGACCTGCGCGAACCTTTCGAGCAAGGGCGTGAACTCGTCATCGGCATTGAGCACGGCAAATCCCGTATCGGGTAAGGCCGCGAGCAGCTCGGATTTCGCACGGGCTATGTTCTCGCGACTGCCGAGCAGCTCCATGTGGCTCACGCCGATGTTGGTCACGACGGCCATGCTCGGCTTGACGAAGGTGCAGAGATGTTCGATCTGGTGCATACCGCGCATCCCCAGCTCGACGATGAGCACTTCGGTGTCCTCGTCCGCCGCGAGTATCGTGGCGGGAACGCCGATCTCGTTGTTCTGGTTGCCCTGGGTCGCCGAGGTCTTGAAGCGCTGCGAGAAGACGGAGCGCAGGAAGTCCTTCGTCGACGTCTTGCCGGTGGAGCCCGTCACGCCAATAACGATGGCATGCAGCCTGTCGCGCCAGAATCCCGCGATCTTCTCGAGGGCGTCGACACCGTCGTCGACGACGACCATGGGGCAGGCGAACTCGCCTGCGACGGCAATGACGTTGTCGCTCGGCATGCGCGTGCATATGACGACGCCGGCACCACGCCGGACCGCGCTACGGACGAAATCGTTGCCGTCGACGCGCAGGCCGGGCATGGCGAGGAAGGCGTTGTCTGGCATTATGGTACGCGAGTCCCAGGTCAAGCCCGTGACGATGCGGCGCAACGCCGCCTCGTCACCGATATACTGGCCGCCCGTGACCTTCGCGATGTCGGAAACCGAGATTTCCATGTCCTATGACCTCATTTCATCGAGTACATGCGCGACGACCTCGCGGTCGTCGAAATGATGCTTGACGGTCCCCACGATCTGATAGTCCTCATGGCCCTTGCCCGCGATGAGCACGACATCACCCGGACCGGCTGCCTCGATGGCATAGCATATGGCCTCGGAGCGATCGGGCATGACGACGTAGCGGTCCTCGTGTCCCTCCATGCCGACGAGTATCTGCTCGATGATGGCATCGGGGTCTTCCGTGCGCGGGTTGTCGCTTGTCACGACGGCGATGTCGGCGGAGAGGGCCGCGGCTCCCATCTTGGGACGCTTGCCATGATCGCGATCGCCACCACAGCCGAAGACGCAGATGACGCGACCCTGCGTGACGGCACGTACGGCATCGATGGCCTTCTCGATCGAGTCGGGCGTATGCGCGTAGTCGACGAGGACACCGAAATCGGGAATCCTGCCATCCGTTCCCACGACGCGCTCGAGCCGTCCGGGGACTTGGGGAGCCGTCTCGAGCGCAGAGACGATGAGCTCGTTGGTGAAACCGAGCGCGACGCCGATGCCAAAGGTGACGAGCGCGTTCTCGACGTTGAAGCGACCGACGAGCGGGATGGTGACGTGCAGCCACTCCCCACATGCCTCGAGGTCGATGCGCGTCGCGTGAGCGTCGAAACGCGCTTCGACGAGGCGCACGTCGCAATCGGAACCCGATCCGACGCGGTAGAGCGTGCGTCCCGCATCCGCGCACAGCTGGGCCATGCGCTCGCCAGCAGGCGAATCCGTGCAGATCACACAGGCATCGGGTTCGCACTCCGTAAAGAGGCGCGCCTTGGCCGCGAAGTACTCCTCCATGGTCTTATGGTAATCGAGATGGTCTTGCGTGAGGTTGCTGAAGGCCGCGACGGCGAAGTGGCTCCCCCTGACACGCCCAAGGTCGAGTGCGTGACTCGAGACCTCGCATGCGCACACGTCGACGTCGGCATCGACCATGCGCGCCAGCAGCTCCTGGGCCGCAAAGGGCTTGGTCAGGTAATCGTTGGCGCCGCTGTCCAGCCCCAGCACTTTGTCGTCCACTTCGGACTTGGCGGTGAGCAGGAGCACCGGCAGCCGGTTCCCCTGCCGGCGCAGCTGACACAGCACATCGATCCCGTCCCGCTTTGGCATCATGATGTCCAGAATGGCCCCGTCATAGTTGCCGGACCCCAGATAGGCCATCGCCTCCTCCCCGTCGTAAACCGCGTCCACCTCATAGTTGTTTTTTCGCAGCAGCACCGTGAGGGCCCGGGCCAGGGACCGCTCATCCTCCGCCAGCAGCAGCCGCATACCACCGCCTCCTTTTTCCTTTCCCCGGGCCTTCCCCCGGAGCAGCCTCAGAATACCAGGGCTTCTTTAACTGAACTTAAAAACCCTGTGAACAATCTGTATCCATGGGAAGCCTTGTCTTTCCCTGCCCCATATTGTATAATCGGGAAGCACGGCCGCTGTCAGCCGCCAGCTTTTTCCGGATGGAGGCGAATCACCATGTCAGACCAATCCACCCCTGTCACCCGGCTCCCCCTGCGGAAGGGTGCCTCCCTGCGCTGGCTCCCTTTCCTGTTTATCTTTCTGCAAAGTGTACTGTATGGGCTGGGGGACCCCATTTCCAAGTCCGCCTATGAGGTTCTCCCCGTCTATTCCCTGCTGACCGCCCGCTACGGCATTGCCCTTGCCTTTCTGCTGCTGGTGTTCGGCCGGCGAATCTGGCGGGGACTGAAGGTCTGCTCCCCCCGGGACTGGCTGCTTCCCAGCCTCTGCCAACAACATCGCCCTGGAGCTCACCGCCGCCACCTCCGTGGCCTTTCTGCGCTCCCTGTCCACGATGATGACCCCACTTTTGGCCCTGGCTTTCTACCGCCGCAAGTTTGGAAAAAAACACATTCCGGTTCAGCTGCTGGTCCTTGTGGGGCTCTACCTGCTCTGCGGCCTGGGCGGGCTGTCCGGGTTTGGTCTGGGAGAAGTCTTTTCCCTCCTCTCCGCCCTTCTGCTGGCCGGGGCCCTGATTTTTGGCGAGCACGCCCTGGACCGGGTGGACCCCGTCACCCTCACCACCCTCCAGACCGCCGCCTCAGCCCTCATGGCCCTGCTGTGCGCCCTGGCCTTTGACCAGGGAATTCACCTGGGCGCGGCCACCCCCTCGGTTTGGATGAGCATCCTCTACCTGGCCCTCTTCTGCACTGTGGCCGGCTATCTGCTCCAAAACGCGGCGCTGGGGGTGCTCTCCTCCCGCACCGTGGCCCTGCTCCAGTGTTTCTGCCCTGTGATGACGGCCATGTTCTCCCGTCTTCTTCTGGGGGAGCAGCTCTCCACCCCAGGGATTCTCGGCGCGGTCATCATTCTGCTGTGCGTGGCGGCGGAGACGATGATGAAGGACGACAAGCCCCTTTCCTGAACTCAAAAAAGCCCTTGCGCCTTTCAGCGCAAGGGCTTTTTTCTGTCCTTAATAGCGGACCTCCTCCAGGCACAGGCCGCAGGCCGGTACGGTCTCCCCCGCCCGGCGTCGGTCCTGGGAGGCCAGAATGTCCGCCATATCCTCGGGCCGCAGATGTCCCCGGCCCACCTCCAGCAGGGTTCCCACCAGGATTCGCACCATGTGGTAAAGAAAGCCGTCCCCACTCAGGGTAAAGCGAAGCTCCGGCCCCAAGGCTTGAATGGTGATGGACTCCACCCGGCGCACCGTGGACTTCTTGAATTTCTTCAGGGAGCAGAAGGCCCGGTAGTCGTGGGTGCCGCAGAGGTCCTCCGCAGCCTGAACCATAGCCGCCAGGTCCAGAGGTTCGTGCAGGTGATACAAATAGTTGCGCTCAAAGACATTGGGCAGATCGCTGTTCCATATCCGGTAGACATAGGTTTTCCCAGTGCAGGACAGGCGGGCATGGAACCGGGGCTCCGCCCGCTCCAGCCGGATAGCGCCAATGTCCGCCGGCAGATAGCGGCGCAGGCCGGCCAAGATCTCTTCTGTGGTCTTTTGGGTTTTGGCCCGGAAAGAGACCACCTGCATTTTTGCGTGGGTCCCCGCGTCGGTTCGTCCGGAACCGGCTACCTCAACCGGCTGATCCAGCAGGCGGGACAGAAGAGCCTCCAGCTTTCCCTGAATGGTCTGTTCGGTATTTCCCTGCTTCTGCCACCCTTTCCAGCGGGTCCCGTCATAGCAGAGGGTCAAGCGGTAATTCGGCACAGTCCTCTCCCCTTTTCTCCCAGGCCCCCTGCCCATGCTGGACGCCGCCAGGGTTCCCGGTTCTCTTTGGCTTTTCCCGTTCTATTTTAGCGGATTCCAGTTCTTCTGAAAAGGGGGATTCTCCTTCTTTTTCCCAGATTCCCCAGGGTTCCTGTCGAAAAGCGCAAAAATTCTCTCCGTTTCCCTGCTTTCCCTCGGCGCCCTACGCTGCGGCTGCACAGGTCAGGTCTCGTAACGGCTCCAGTCCGGCGCCTCAGTCAGTTCCGTCCACTGCTCAGAAATTTCCCCTTTCTCCTTCCACGTATGGCTATTGGTGGCCTCCTGCACCGCCAGATAGTACCAGGCCCCTGGGTCCTGGTTGTCCGGCCACTGAAGCATGCCGGGCAGCAAGTCCTCCTTGGCGGCGGGAAGACGGTTCAGCACCCGATTGATCATGGTCATCGCCTCGGCCCGGGTAATGGATTGGTCCGGACGAAATGTTCCGTCCTCATACCCCTGAATCCATCCCAGACTGGCCGCCTTTCCAATCTCCTCCCGGGCCCAGTGCCCTGCAAGGTCCGTAAACTCGCTGCATCCGTCGGACACTCCAGTGTCAAACCGGGCACAGATGGCCGCAAACTCCGCCCGGGTAATGGGGGCATTGGGCGCGAAGCGTTCCTCCGTCCGCCCCTTGAGAATGCCCAGAGCCGACATGGTAGACACCGGCTGCTGAAACCAGCTGCCGTCCTGTACATCGGTAAACCCATTGACCCGGGTCAGGTTTCCGTCCCGAATTTCCTGCTTCAGCAGCCGGAAGAAAATGGTGGCCACCTCTGCCCGGGTAATGGAGCCCCCCGGCTTCACCTGACCGTCCGGGTATCCGATCACATAGGCAAAGTGATCTGCTCCGTTGAGCATATCCGGCACCGATGTGGCCTGCCAGCCGGCGTACACCGTCCGGTCCGAAGTCATTGTCACCTCTGTAAGCCGCTTACTCAATGTTTCCTCCCCATACCAGCCGGTGAAGGTATACCCCTCCTGTGTCGGTACTTTTTCCAGCAGGACCTTCGTTCCGCCGGGGTACTGTTCCGGCGGGTAGGAAGTTCCTCCCCGGGAATCATAGCGGAGGGTATACCGGGTCTCTCCCCCGCCACCTCCACCGCCTCCACCGTCTTGGATTCCCCGGCGCAGCTGGGGCGAGGCCACCTGATTTTGTACCTTCTCCGTCCCCTGCTCCCTCAGGACGCTCTCTCCCTGGTTGGTGGCAAAAGTCCCCGCCGGATATGTGCCATCCTGTCCAGGGGCAAGGGTCAGATGGAGGGTCATCGTATAGGTCTCATAGGGCTCTGTCCCCGACAGGTCCCAGGTGACGGTGCGTCCGTCTTCTGCCAGCGTCGCCGTGCCGCCAGTCACTTGAATCGCCGCCTGCTGGATGGTCTGAAAATCCTCTCCCACCACATCCGTCAGCGTAAAGGTACGGAAAGCATCATAGATGGTACGGTTCACCGCCCGACTGAACCCGTCCGTATCCTCAGCCAGATAAAATTCCGTGCAGGCCTGGTCCATATAGGTCTTCTCCTGCTCTGTCGGTTCCCTTTTATAGAGCACCCCAATGGTCGAAACCCCAAGGGCTTGTATCGCCTGCGCCGCTACGGGGATTCCCTCTGTGTCCTCATTGGCCTCCCCATCGGAAAGAAAGACCACCGAGACCGAACGCCCCAGGCTTTGGGCCATGCGGAGATAGTCCACCGCCTTTTCCAATCCTGCAGTGTAATTGGTCCTC
>OLWB01003044.1_pt1 | contig 12588 bp, 17 predicted proteins | sample 1673331 | NCBI WGS metagenome assembly OLWB01 (sample SAMEA3178943, study PRJEB25190) | human gut metagenome | biome: human gut; feature: human-associated habitat; material: faeces | place: Austria | collected 2013
ATGCCGGGTGAACTTACTTCGGGACATAATACAATTATCTCAAGATGTGTAAGAGTGTTGTTTGAAAGCATTGCTGCAATGGATAAAAAGGATAGATATATTCCTATAATGGAAGATTTAAAAGAAATCATTGATAAGCAGCCTGAACCACAAGCAGTTGATTTAGGTTTGGCACTTGAATTATTTACAACAGGTGCGTTTAGAATGTTCAATCATCAGACTAATATATCTTTGAATAAAAGATTTACATGCTTTGGTATAAGAGATGTCGGACAGCGTATGTTTGGACTTGCAATGTTAACAGTTAACAGGTTTATTGACAATCAAGTTGATTATAACAGAAATTCAAATATTACCACATGGATATATTATGATGAGGTCCACGAGTTATTAAGAAATAGGGAGTCAGCATTATATCTTGATAAAAGCTGGAGAAAACACAGAAAACAAAAGGCAATTGATACAGGAATGACACATACCATTGAGGAAATAGTAGAAAATGATACTGCCAAGGCAATGGTAAAAAATTCAGAATTTATTATGATGCTTAAATCTTCGAAAATATCATGCGGAGCAATATTAAAGAATGTGGAAGGTATGAAGGAAAATTACTTAAAATATCTTATAAATGCAAGACCTGGTTGTGGTTTGCTGAAACATGGTAAAGAAATTGTTCCAATAGATGGAACAATGGAAGAAGAAAACAAAATAACAGTATTATTTAATACAGACCCTTATAAGTATACAGATGATGCAAAAGAAACAGAATAAGGTGGTGAAACTCAATGTCTAAGCATGTAAAAGCCTCAGAATATTACAGTAGACGAGTTAAAGATGATAGTTCAGAATCTACTAAATCATCAAAGGTCATCATTGAAAATAATTCTGATGAATCTGATACATCAGAATTATTTGAAAAAAGTAAAAAATCCGGAAATAAAAATTATAGTCAAACTGTTCAATCAAGTGAAGGTCATAGAACAAATCCTGTTTCTATGACCGAAACAAGAGTAATAAATCAAAGTCCTATATCAGTAGCAAGTGAAGTAAAATCTACAGAGTTAAAAAAAGTTAAAGCTGATGTTAAGAAAATAACAAGAAATATTGCAAATAAAGATTCTGATGAAACAAAAACATTAACGAGACGTATGCTTGGAGTTGAAGGTGTTTCAGTTGCGGAATATGATACTGTTAAGTCAGCCAAGAGACTTACTCAAAAAGCTGTCCATACGACAAGATATACAGTAACTCTATTTTCAGACGAAGAAAAAATAAAAAGGTATGAAGAATACAGAAAAAATTCTAAGGATTTAAAAAAGCTGCAAAAGGAGATAAAGCAAGAAGAAAAAGAATTAAAAGAAAAATTTCCGGACACAGGAAAGATAGCGAAATATAGGACAACAGTTAATCGAAAAAAATATGCTGAACTATCACGAAAAAACGGAGAGATAAAAAAGAAAAGAATAGCCCAAAGGCATACAAAACGTGTAAACAGAATAAAAGACAATGCATTAAATAATGTGAAAAATACCAGTAAATCATTAATAAAAATGCCAAATAGATATACACTTATGATTGCAGATGATTTAGAGGCAGAAGGATTACTAAAGAACGCATCTATAAGTGTTGTAAGCAGCGTTTTTAAAGGTCTCAACAACTTGATAAAACTATTTTTGTCTACATTAAAAAATCTAATGATAGCATTATCACCATTGTTATTTGGGTGTGTATTTATTATGTTTATGATTTACATAGTTTTTCTATCAGACTTTAGCAGCTATTTTGACATCGATAAGGATTCGACTTTGATAAGTAGTAAAGAAACCACATATAATTTAGAGACTTTAATTAATGAAAGTCTTGTAAATAGAAGAGAAGAAATGGCAAAAGAGATAGTAGGGTCTGATAAAAATTCACAAATATATTTTGTAAATATTGAAGAATTTGTAATTAATGATGCCAGAACTTCAGCAAATAAAAAAGCTGAAGAAGAAGGGATTATACCGGTTTTATTCAATGAATATATATCTTCTGATGCTGGTAGAGAATTTATAAATAATCTTGCTTACAATATGTGTTACATTCTTACTGATGAAGAAGCAGTATTATATGAAGGAAAATTAACAGAATATTCTGGAAATATAAAATCAGATATAACTACAAAACCTGGAATAGGTGCAGGTCTTGTAATAGGTTCAGACATTGGGACAGGTACAAATCAGAAAAAGATTGTAATAGGCTATCATCTGATGAATGAGTAACAGAGTTAAGATTGGAGGTACATATGAATTATGATGATATATTAGCAGGTGCAGATGGTGATATTAAAGTTAATGTTCAGGATGTAAGGCAGTTGTATATTGCAATATCAAACAATGATAATAAATATATACAATTCTTTGAAAAGAAATACTTAGAGCTTACATCGATAAGAATACAGGAAAGACAAGCTTATGACTATTATATGTTATCAAAAAAAATATCTAAATCCTCAGGTGAAGAAATATTTGTACATGAACTAAAAGAGGAATATTTGAAAACAAGAACTAACAGAATGATGTTACAGAATGAAATCTCAGAGTATGAGAGAAAAAACAGTATTTTAGTTAGCAATGATAAAAAAAATAAGAAATATAAGGAAATGTCATTATAAATGGAATAAATCTATAGATACAAGAAAAACAGAGAAAGGAGGATTCTGATATGCAGAAGATGAAGCAGTATTTATACAATAGAATAATAGAAGATAATAGCTTAAGTAATCTTGAATTAAAATTAATATTCTGGCTTGCAGCTCATCAGGATGAAAGAGGCAGAGTACAAGGTATATATTATTCTTCCATATCGGAAGAATTAGATTGTAGCATATCAGGATTCTACCTTACAAGAGATTCTTTATGTGAAAAAGGTTATATTGAATGGGATAAGAGTTTTTCGGCTGATATGGATATAATATTATATGATAACAATTTTATGATAGAAAATGGAGAGATAGAATATAGAGACTATGTTGATTTGAATATAAGTATATTTAATGATAAAGAATTTCTAAAATGCAAAGCAGGTGCAATAAGAACGGCTATGTATTTTATTAAAAGAGTTGCAGCACAAGGTGCAATAACGATGTCTAACAATCCGGCATCGATACCGGCAGAAGCAGAAAAGGCGAGAAAATTATGGTTTAATCAATATAAGAGTATATGTGTATTAAAAAAACTCATAGGTGTAACAGGCAGAATGATTAAAGAATATATTAAAATATTAAGCAAATGGATAGACAGTGCAGATGTACAAAAAGATGGTACTACATACACTGTATTTACTGTACTAAAAAAATCATTAAATAATATTCAGATGGGAAAGAAGTCATATCCTGAAAGAGAAGCATACAGACAAAAAATAAAAACATTTATCAGAAGAAATAAAATACGAAGCACAGAGAACAATTTAGAAGATACGGCAGATTTAATTTTCCAGTATAGAAATAAAGCAAAAACAGGAGGGTTAAATATAACTGAAATTTTATATGCAGCAATAAATAATACGTGCTCTACGATATTAAATTCAATAAATGTACATAAGTCATTAAGAGCTATTATTAATTACAATTGTCCGGGACTATTGTAATTTAACTGAAAAATCAGATGTGATAGCAATATATAGAATGAATATAAAATTATGGATTATTATGTATTAATGTGGATTAATATGGACTAAAATGGCGAGATATTGATATAGAATGAATTAAATAATACAAATTATAAATAAAAAATCAAAACAACTGATTTCAGAATATTATCTGAAGTCTTTTTTATTGCTTATTTATTCCATTTTTATGCAATATCGTATGTGGATATTCTAGAATTATGCTATATATTCTAATTTTGTGTTGTAAGATATTCTATTATTGTGTATTAATGAAAATACGTGTTTTTACTGTATTTACAGCAAGTAAAACATATATTAAAGAGGGTTTATATATATCTGTCTTTATATTTATCTTAATAATATATAAGAATATATATAACTATAAATTGATAAAACATATTCGTCTGAAACAATTCCCTGTGAAAAAATAGGAGTGTCAGAATCATATAAAATCAAATATGTCATTTAAAGTATATGTTAATGCATACGATGTATGCATATTTGTATTTAGAAAAGGATTGAAAAAATATAATGGATGTAATATAATTTTTAAATAAAAATATTAACCAAGGGAGAGATTTATTATGACAAATGAACAATATTTAGAAATTATTGAACGATTAGATTTAATTGAGTTTAGACAAGAATTATTATTTAATAATACTGGAGTCGATAGAAGTTTATTTGAATATGGATTAACAAGGGAACAATATAGAAAGATTATGGATATTATGGATGAATATCGAGACAGAATAGATAAAGGACTAGAGTGTCATCATGGGACATTTGAAAAGAAAATTTACGAGGTTGTTCCAGAGCATGCCGGAGACTATCATATGTGTGAGGAATTTGCTAAAGGCTTTATGGAAGAAGGACGCTGGGAAGATGTCTTTATAAAATTATATGGGGATATGCCTAAGTACTCTTATCTTAAAAGGAGATAGATATGTGGCGTATCATAGGTAATATATCGAGTGTGTGTAGTATAGTGGCTTTACCAATAGCTATATGGCAATTTCGGGCAATAAAACTAAAAATAAAGACAACAGAAAAGGGAATAAAAAATGTTCTTGATATAAAAGAACATGAACAGATTAATAAAATATCCAAAATAATTGGTGAGGAATATCAGAAACTATCTACTCTAATTACACAATTAAACCAAAAAGGAAAAACACATCAAAATATAGTTAAGACTTGTTCAGAAATAAATATCCAAATAAATAGTTGTATTATTGAACTTCCATCAAATTATTCAGAAATAGTGAAAGGTTTGAAAAAGACAGTCGAAATTATAGATGAGTTTGTTGGTTCGGATATGAAAAATAATGCTGCTTTGAAAGAGGCAAGGGATTATTTATATAATTCATTAAAAGAAATGAAACAGGAAAGCAAAGAGTTTGAAAATAGGACAATAGGATTAGCTTCTCATTATAGTGAATAAATGAAAACGGAGGTAATAAAATGCTTAAAGTTATTGTTAAATGCGAAAATTGTGGTAATGAAGTTGAAGTTTATCCAATAACAATAGGAAAAGTTGCTTATTGGGGACAGTCTCTAAGAGACAAAAGTTTTGATATTGATAGTGTAGATATTGATGTTGAATTAATGGAAGATGTAGTTAGCGATAAAAGTGATATATGTACAAAATTAAGGAAAATTCGTATTGACTGCAGAAAGTGTGGTCAGTATATATGTTTGGATTGTGAATAAGCAAATAAAAAGTCTAACGAGAGTTAATTAGTTTAATATATTTGATTTTATTTTGTAGATAACTTAAAATTTAATGAATATTTATAAATATTAAAATAGACATTACTTCATTTGGAGTAGTGTCTATTTTTTATAAAAAACAAAAAGTTTATAAAAAATTTATAAAATCGAACCACTGGTTCATAGTATGCAAAAATGCATTTTTATAAAATTAGGTTGTATTCAAAAATAAAACAGAGGAGGTAACAGATATGGATACAAAAAATACAGTAAAGATTGATATTCAGAAAAATAATTCTGAATATCAGCAAAAACGACTTATGAAGTATACAGATATTATAAAGAAATTATCTGCAGAGAAAGAAGGTAATAAGTAATGATGAACTATGAAGAGTTTAAAAATACTGTTGAAAAAGAGTTTAAAAATTATCTTAATCCGGAATATCAGGATATGAAAGTGCATATAGCAAAGACAGAAAAGGTAAATATGACACTTGATTCTATACATATGATTGCTGCTGCAGAAAAAAATGAGCCTACAATATCACCGATAATGTACATAAATGATATGTATTCCGATTATATAGAAAATGGAGATATAGATAAAACGCTTACAGATGCTGCACAGCAGATGTGTATGTGTTATGAGAATATGCCGGATATGTCATTTGATTTTAATAATCTCGATGATAAAATTTTATTTCGAATTATTAATAAGGACCAAAATAAAGAGATGTTAAAAGATATGCCATACAGAGATTTTCAGGATTTGGCAGTAACATATTATATGGCAGTAAATATAAACGATGATGCACAAGGGGGAATTATAAAGATTAATAATGCAATAGCAGAAATGCTTGGAAAGAATGAAGAACAGCTCTATGAACTAGCCTATAAGAATACAAGAGATACTTTAACACCTACTGTGCATTCTATGAAAGAAATCATATATGAGATGTTGTTAAATAGTGGTGTGCCTGAAGAAATTATTAATGGAACAAGTGATATGTCTGTATCTGATGATAATATGTTTGTTATAAGTAATAATGTAAAAAGTAATGGTGCAATTTCGATGATATATGAAGATATATTACAGGAATTATCAGAAAAAGTTAATGATAATTTATATATAATGCCAAGCTCGATACATGAAGTAATAGCGGTACCGGCAGGTGATTTTACTGCAGATGAACTTTCAAAGATGGTAAGAGAAGTCAATATGAAAGAGGTGGATATATCTGACAGATTATCAAACGAAGTTTATTCATACGACAAAGATAAAAGAGAGCTTACATTAGCAACTGATAATCCGGATAAAAGTCTTGAATATGCTATGGAAAGAAGAAATGAAGCAAGACGAGAATGGAATGGCAGGACAATATGATGTATGTAACTATTGATGAACTTATAAGAATGTTAAATTCACAAGAAGAATACATAATAAATGTATCATTACAGGACGGTGGTAAAGATGACTAATGAATTAAAAAGAGTGTCGGTAAAACTTGTATCAGACCCACCATTATTGTCGAATACACCCTTGAATTCTCCGGAGGCAGCCGAGAGGCTGCTTGGAGAATTAATAGGTATGCTTGATAGAGAAGTTTTTGCCGTTATTAATTTGAAGTCAAATTATGAGGCAATAAACTGTAGCATTATATCACAAGGTGTAATAGACCATACACTTGCTAATCCGGCAGAAATTTTAAAAACTGCGATTCTATCTAATGCATCACACATTATAGTTATGCATAATCACCCATCAGGAAATATTAATCCAAGCATAAATGATATTTATATAACTAACAGAATGGAAGAAGTATGTAATCTAATAGGAATATCATTGGTCGACCATATCATAGTAAGTCCTGAAAGAGATAAATATTATTCATTTAAGGAAAAAGATATGTTGCCATCTTATCAGATTGACACAGATAAGATGTATCAAAAATTGAAAGATGAAGTAATAGACATAAACAAAGAATACACAATAAAAAATATAGTTAATAAATATTTTAAAGAAAGTATAGAAGACATAGATATAAAAACAGGATATGGAATGTTGGAAAGTATTATTTCTGATATAGACAAAGTGTTAGATACAAATATTTCTTCAAAACTAAAAAATAAAGCAATAGAGGAAGAAATTATTAGAAATGATATTAAAAAATTGAAAAACCAACTAGGAGTGATGAAAAGGTGAGTGAAGAGAAAAAACAAAGTTTTACTAAAGAATATTATGAAAATAAGATTAAAAGAGAAGTAAGAAATAAGGCTGTTGAATTGTCTGCCGAGTGTGTAAAAATGGCAAATTTATTACCAGCAGTTAAATGTGTTAATAATTCAAAAAAAGTAGTATTTGATACGGAAACAACAGGGTTATCAGAGGCTTATGATGAAATATTACAAATATCAATAATAGATGGAGAAGGTAATGAACTTATAAACTCTTATGTAAAACCATATTGGAATGATAGTTGGGAAGAAGCCCAGGCAATACATGGAATTACTAAGGAAATGGTAAAAAATGCTCCGTATATTCACGAACTTATTCCGATACTTAAAGGAATTTTTGATTCGGCAGAATTAATAATTGCTTATAATAATTCATTTGATATTGGTTTCATTAAAAGAACCGGAATAGATTTATCAGAAAAGCATCAATATGACGTAATGAAAGAATTTGCTCCGTACTTTGGCGAATGGAGTAATGAGTATTCAACGTTTAAATGGCAGAAACTTGTTAATGCAGCAAGATATTTTGATTATGAATTTAAAGCACATGATGCACTTGAAGATATACGTGCAACATTACATTGTTATAACGAATTAACGTCATTACAAAAATCAGGAAAATATGATGAAATGGTAAAGAAAAATTATGAAATGGTAAACAAGATGTTTAACAAATTGAATGATGAAAAGAAGAAAAATATTACAAAAAGAATAACAAATATATCACAGGGAGGAAGAAAAAGATGAATAAAGTAATGTTAATTGGAAGATTGGTAGCTGATCCGGACGTGAGATATTCACAGGGCGAACAAATGGCAATAGCAAGATATAGGCTTGCAGTTAATAGAAAATATAAAAAAGATGGTGAAGAACAGACTGCCGATTTTATTAATTGTATTGCATTTGGCAAGAATGGTGAATTTGCTGAAAAATATTTGCATCAAGGAATGAAGATTGCAGTATCCGGACGAATACAGACAGGCAGTTATACTAATAAAGACGGAAACAAAGTATATACAACAGATGTTGTTGTCGAAGAACATGATTTTTGTGAAAGCAAAGCATATCAGAGCAATTCAGGAAGCAGACCAGAGCCAACAGATGCAAATGGTTTTATGGATATTCCTAACGGCTTAGATGATGATGGATTGCCGTTTAAGTAATAATCGGTCAAAGTATTTAGGAGAAGGTGCTTATGAGTGAAAATTATATTGATATAAGTAAAATGACAAAAGATGATAAACAGTCGCATATAGACAATGTTGAAACAGCAATGGATTACAATATTCATGTATCAGATAATGATTTTAAGTTATATATGGAAATAATAAGTGAGAGAAGTTCAGATGTCCAGAAAGATAGTAAAAATTTGACAGATGACAGAAAAATATTTAAGAGAGGTAAATGTCTATGAATGATAATCAAACGGATAAGAATAAATTAAAGGCGTATATTGAAGAAAATGCTATTGAAATCGAAGATGATATAAGTATTTTTGAAGAACTGGGAGAACCGGATAGTGAAATGGAAGTTGAGGTGTAGTATATGGAAGAAAAGAAAAAAAGTCTTACACAAACCAGACAAAAGCTGGTAGATATGTTTCTTGATATATTAAAATCCGATGAGCCATTGAAGTGGACCAGTGGTTGGAATTCAAATCGTCCCCAAAACGCTATTACAGATAAAGAGTATCGGGGAATTAATAGAATGATTCTTATGATACAATCAATGTATGAAGGATATAGTGACCCTAGATGGTGTACATTCAAACAAGCAAATGATAAAGGATACAGGATAAAAAAAGGAGCAAAGTCAACCCCTGTTGAATTTTGGAGCTTATATGATAAAAAGACAAAAAAGACTTTATCATATTCTGAAGCTAATAAATTAGAAACAGAAAATCCCGAATATTATGCTGAAAATGTAATACTTATGTCAAAATCTTACTATGTATTTAATGCTGAGCAAATAGATGGTATTCCTGAATTGGAAAAAGCAGAAGATTTAATATTACCTGAAGAACTTGAACAATTTATAGATAATATAAAAAAAGAAATGGATATATCTGTTGTATATGGTGGGAATCAAGCATATTACAATGTGATAAAAGATGAAGTACATATGCCAGAGACTAATATGTTCGAGGGAATAAATGAATACTATTCAACATTATTACATGAGTTGGGACATGCTACAGGAAAAGATACCAGACTTAATAGAAATTTAAGTGGCACATTTGGTAGTGAAAATTATGCAAAAGAAGAGTTAAGAGCAGAAATAGCAAGTTGTTTTCTTACTAATGATTTGGGTTTCAATAATGAAGATGATAATGAACACAACAAAAATCATGCAGCATATGTTAAATCCTGGATTAGAATTGTAGAAAATTCTCCAATGGAGCTTATGAGTGCTATAAAAGATGCTGAAATTATATCAGGATATTTAAAAGAAAAAGGAAATTATTCGGAAATATTTGAAAAGAAAAATGTGCTTGAAGATAAACCAGAACTTCAAGAAATAGATAACGTACAATATAAATATGCAATTTTGCAAATTCCGTTAGAGAATCCGGCAGGATATAATCCTAAAAATTATATTGATTTAGAAACGTTAAGAAAAAATGGAGATGAACCAACGGGAAATGATTATGAAATAATATACATAGAGAGTACAAAGGAAAAGCCAGATTTAGAAAAAATATATGAAAGATTTAATTCGGGAGAAGTTGTACCGGTAAATTATTACGGAACCTCTGTGAGTATGTCAGATGTGATTGTAACCTGTGATAATAACAGTAATATGGAAGCATATTATTGTGATAGATTTGGTTTTAAAAAACTTGATACCCCATTTTTAACCGACAAAATTATTAATAATGTAAAAAACAATGTCGATATAAGAATAGAGTACGAAAAACTTGTGAATGCTAATATCACATCGGGAATAACAGGAGAAGAGTTAGAAAGAATAGCATTGATAGACAAAGAATATAAGTCAGTATTTAATATGGCAGATAGACGTAAAGAAGGTAATACAAAAGTTGATTTACCATTCCCTGATGTCAAAGAAGTAGCAGAAGAGATAACAGGTTATAATATAGATAGAAATATTGAAGAATCGGATTGCAAAAAGATTACTAATAAAGAAAGGTCAGAGAAGATAATTCATCAGAGAATGCTGCTCGGAAGAGCAAGATAAATAACGATTATATATTAAATAATATATGGAATAATCAGGCATAATAATGTCGATTATTCCATATGTAAAAATTATCTATGAATGTGATATGTAGCGATTAATAATCTGTAAAGTAGTATCAAGAAATAAAAGCTCATTCGATGAAAGAATTTTTACTTTTTCAAAACATTTAAATCTTCTTAGCCACAAAACATAATTGTTATAGTTTGGCGCAATATTAGAAAGTAAATAAAGAAAAAATGTAATTATAGTTTTAAAATTCATAAATATATCCTCCGTATGTTGAATTTATATGTATACACGTCAAAATAATTATGGTACAATGTATATTGGATAAGTATATTTGACGGTTACATATTAAATATGTCAGAAAATATGAAAAATAACCCCAAAAAAATACAAATAAGGGAGGAAATTTTAAAATAATGAAGATTAAATGTAAAAGTATGATAAATATGAAATAGCATTTCAAACTATTTAAAATAGTTTGAATGCTATTTTTTTATCAAATGAATTGTATATGAGTAAAGAAAAAGTCTTTACAAAATCGTATATAAGTTGTACTATAATAATATAAAGTAAATAAAAAAGGAGGAAAATGTAATGAAAATAGCATTAAATATAAAAGTAGAAGATACATTAAAAAAAGACTTTGAAGCAATATGCGATAAACTGGGAATTACTTTATCAGGAGCCGTCATAATGTTTATGAATCAGGTAGTTCTTCAGGAAAGGATTCCATTTGAACTTACTACAAAGAAGACGGAGAGTATACACGCATCAGATGCTATGGTAGAGAAACAGCGAGAGAAAGATATGCGAGTTATGGAAATGTTATTAAAATACACTGAACTAATGTCTGAAAAAAAGGACTAAAAAGAAGGTATAGAGGAGGAATGCTATATGAGAAACGAATTAATAAAAAAAATAACATCAATAGTTGTAATGACTACAATAGTGGTTGGCTTAGCTGCATGTGGAACAAAGAGAAAGACAGAGCAGAAAGTTAATTCAGCAGGAGAAGTTGTTAAAACAGATGCTAAAGGTAATGAATTGGAAAGTGATGAAGAAACTGCCAATGAGACAAAAACAATAATTACGTCTTCTGATGGAGAGACAATTGATTTATCAAAGGAACAGAAGAAAGTTGAAAAAGAGTCGGATGGAAGTGTCAAATATACACTTGATGATAACAGTACAGTTATAATTAAGAAAGATGGTACCATTACAATAACAGAGAGCAATGGAGAAACAAAGGCTGCTACGGCGAAGACTATAGAGAGTACGACAAAGAAGAAATCTGATAAAAAGAAAGATACAACTTCGAAGACATTAAATAATACATCAAAGCAAACAGCTAAGAATGAAGTAACTCAGCAAACAACTAATAAGTCTACTCAAGCTACAACAGCAAAACCAACACAGGCACCAATACAGCCTACAACAGCAAAACCAACGCAGGCACCAACACAGCCTACAACACCAAAGCCAACGCAGGCACCAACACAACCGGTTACTCAGCCTACAACACAGCCGGTAACAGAGCCACAAACAACAAAACCAAGTTATACGGGCTATAGAACAGATTTAGACAGTATTGCAGCAAAGAAGATAGTAACATTAAGAAGTACAGGAAGTGCAGTAATCAAAAATCCTGTATGGAATGAACATTTATATAAAGTTGCACAGGTAAGAGCAAAGGAGATAGCTACTAATTTCTCACATAATAGTGATTCAGATGCCAGAAGTGGATATGATGTTAATGAGGCATTAGTAAAATTTGTTATTGGAAGT
>OLWB01003045.1_pt1 | contig 12586 bp, 9 predicted proteins | sample 1673331 | NCBI WGS metagenome assembly OLWB01 (sample SAMEA3178943, study PRJEB25190) | human gut metagenome | biome: human gut; feature: human-associated habitat; material: faeces | place: Austria | collected 2013
GGCGCGTCAAGCGGCGCAAGGTGCGCGAAACGACCGGCGTGAGCGCCGACGGCTCGGCGGTCTACGCCAAGACCATGGACGGCGAACTGCTGGCCGTAGCGACGGATGCCGACCGTTACACGGAGCTGTGGACGGTCGATGCCGGTTGGGGCTACGACCACAACCCCTGCCCCGTCGAAGTGCGCGAAGGGGTGGCCTACATGGCCAACCGCACGGGTTGCGTGGCGTCGGTGAGCGGCGACGGACGGCTGTTCTGGGCCGAGAAATTCGCCTCGTCGGCTGCCAACGACTTCTTCGTCGATGCCGACAACCGGCTGTGGGTGACCTTTATCGAGGGGAAGATCTTCTGTTTAGGCGATCCCGTCGTCCGTTAGGAAGACGCGGCGGAATTCGCTCTCGAAATTGGGCGTGAAGAGACCCGTGCCCAGTGTGCGGAGGATCTCTCCGATCGTCCAGAACCGTCCGCCGTCGGTCTCGTCGCTCGGCGTGACGGGGCCGTCGTAGACGGTGCGGTTGACGTAGACCAGCTCGCGCTCGCGCACCGAGTCGAAGATGTACTGCGTGAGCCGTTCGGGCGTGAACTCCGTGACGCCAAGCTCCTCGCGTACTTCGCGGCGCAGCGCTTCGTCGGGGTAGGGGAGCACGCGCCGCGTGCCGTCAGCACCTTCCAGCACTACGTCAACCAGAATCGGCTGGTCGGCGGGCGGCTCCTCGCAGCCGTACATCTGTTCCTCAATGCGGAAAATTTTGTATTTCATGCAGCTTCACGCTCTCTCCGGGGCGGTGGGTCCTGTCTCCACGGCCTCGATTTCTTTGATCAACATCTCATGGCCCTGCAAAAGGTGGGTGCGCGGGCTCTGGCAGTGGGGGCAGGTGCGGCCAAACTGCACGGTGGGGTACTGTTGGCCGCAGTCCTCGCACACAGTCACGGCGGGGATGGTCTCCACGGTCAGCACCGCGCCGGGCAAAAGCTCCGATTTCGCCGCCGCCCACTTCCAGCAGTCCTGCAGATAGCTCTCCACCACGCCGGAGACCTCGCCCAGCTGCAGCGTCACGCGCCGGATGCGCGTCACGTCGTTCTGCCGGGCCACGTCCTCCACCGTGCGGATGATGTGGAATACAATGCCAAGCTCGTGCATTACTTCTCCTTCTTGGCAAAGCGGATCTTGATCTCGCGCTTCGCCATGTAGGGCAGAATGGCCTTGAACTTGTCCTCGCTCCTAACCATCTTGCTGCACTCGGGCAGGTCGCGGTGCAGGCGGATGGCATCAAACTCGCACTTTGTCGTGCAGACGCCGCAGCCAATGCACTTGTTCGGGTCCACAACGCTGGCACCGCAGCCCAGACAGCGCGCTGTCTCGATTTTGACCTGATCCTCGGTCAGCGTCAGGTGTGCGTCGCGGAAGGAGCGGTGCGCGTCAATGCCCGCATCCAGCGCGGCGGACTGGCGCGGTGCGCGGTCATACTCGCCCAGCGCCAGATTCGACTTGTCCAGCTCGTGGAAGTCGCGGCGGTTGCGGCCAATCGTCAGGCTTGTGTTGGGCTGCACAAAGCGGTGGATGGAAATTGCCCCCTGCTTGCCCGCGGCAATCGCGTCAATGGCAAACCGCGGCCCGGTGCAGACGTCGCCGCCGACGAAAATGTCCGGCTGGGCGGTCTGGTAGGTCAGCGCGTCGGCCACAGCGCCCTGGCCGCGGCCCAGCTGAACGGCCTCGCCGTTGAGCAAATCGCCCCACTCGATGCACTGGCCGATGCTTAAAACAACGTTGTCGCACGGCAGGGTGATGGTATCGTTTTCATCGTAGGTGGGCGCAAAACGACCCTCCGCGTTGTAAAGGCCGGTGCACTTTTTCAGCACGACGGCGGTCACATGGCCGTTCTCGGAGAGGAACTCCTTCGGGCCGTAGCCGCAGGTGATTTTGGTGCCCTCCTCCTCGGCCTCGGCGATTTCCTCCGGCGAGGCCGGCATCTTGTCCCGCGGCTCCAGACAGACCATCGTCACGCCGTCGGAACCGCAGCGCAGAGACACACGCGCCGCGTCAATGGCAACGTTGCCGCCGCCGATGACGACGGTCTTTCCGGTCATTTTGCGGCTCTCGTCACCGCCGACGGTGCGCAGCAGGTGGACGGCGGTCTCAATGCCCGCGGCGTCCTCGCCGGGCACACCGGCCCGGCGCCCGCCCTGGCAGCCGATGGCGATATAGAACGCCCGGTAGCCCTGTCGGCGCAGCTCGGCCAGCGTGACGTCTTTGCCGACCTCGACACCGCAGCGGATGTCAACGCCCAGCTCCCGCAGAATGTCGATCTCGGCGTCAATGACGTTTTTCTCGAGCTTGAACGAAGGGATGCCGTAGCGCAGCATGCCGCCGGGACGCTCGTTTTTCTCAAACACGGTGGGCTTGTAGCCCTGCACTGCCAGAAAATAGGCGCAGGACAGGCCCGCGGGGCCGCCGCCGATGATGGCGATCTTCTGCGGCCACGGGCCCTGCAGCGACGGCTGGACAACGTCGGGCACGTAGCGGTGCGCGGCGTTCAGGTCCTGCTCGGCAATGAACTTCTTGACGGCGTCGATGGCAACGGCCTGGTCCACGGTGCCGCGGGTGCAGGCGTCCTCGCACCGGCGGTTGCAGACGCGCCCGCAGACGGCGGGGAAGGGGTTCTCCTTTTTAATAAGCGCCAGCGCGTCGCGGTAGCGGCCCTGCGCGGCCATTTTCAGGTAGCCCTGCACGGCAATGTGCGCGGGGCAGGCCGTCTTGCAGGGGGCCGTGCCGGTGTCATAGCAGTTGATGCGGTTCTTGTCGCGGTAGTCGATGGCCCACTTGTCGGGGCCCCACTTTACGGCGTCGGGCAGCTCCTGCTTCGGGTAGGTGATGGGGCCGTCCTTCGTGCAGAGCTTCTGGCCCAGCTTGACCGCGCCCGCGGGGCAGTACTCGACACAGTGCCCGCAGGCCACGCAGTTCTCCGGCTCGACACGCGCCACGTAGGCCGAGCGGCTCATGTTCGGCGTGTTGAACAGCTGGCTTGTGCGCAACGCATTGCAGACGTTGACGTTGCAGTTGCAGATGGCAAAAATCTTGTTCTCGCCGTCGATGTTCGTGATTTGGTGCACAAAGCCGTTGTCCTCGGCCTTCTGCAGGATCTGCATGACCTCATCGTAGGTCACGTAATGCCCTTTGTTGGTCTCGACGAGGTAGTCGGCCATGTCGCCCACGCCGATGCACCAGTCGTCGGGGTCGTCGCCGCAGCCCTCGCCCATGGCGGCGCGGGACATACGGCAGCTGCACGGACCGGCGGCATACTTGCCGTCGTACTTTTTCAGCCAGTGAGAGATATGCTCAATGTCGGCGGACCGGTTCTCGGTCTCGATGGCTTTTTCCACCGGGATGACGTGCATACCGATGCCTGCGCCGCCCGGGGGCACCATGGCGGTGATGTGCTCCAGCGGCAGAAACGTCATCCGCTCAAAGAAGGCTGTCACCTCGGGGTGGTCGGCGATCTGCTGCTTGTTCATGTTGAAGAACTCTGCGCTGCCGGGCACGAACATCGGCAGGATGTACTGCTTTTCGCGGCGGGGATTCTCCCAGTTGTACTCCAGCAGACCGACGACGGCCATCTGCTGCAAAAGCGGCTCCAGCTCCCCGGCAGGCTTGCCCGTGGCCTTGACCAGCTCGGGCAGGGTCATGGGCTTGCGGACCTTCATTTTTAAGGCGACGTCCGCCATCTCGTCGGTCACGATGGACGCCAAGCCCCAGTATTCGGGGTCATCCTTCGTCAGAATGCCCTTTTTGGCCGGGATGCGGTCTGTGATCATCTGGCCCAGCCTGGCAATTTTCTCGCGGTACGGCTCGTCCCTCGGAATCTCGAAGGGCAGCCTGCTCTCATCCAGCGGGAACGCAGTGGGTTTGCTCATGGTGTGCTCCTTTTTTGTGCCGTTGCTCCGTTTTTTGCACAGTAGGGGCCGGGCATGCCCGGCCCGGTTGTAAATGGCGGACGGGCGATTGCGGCAAGGCCGCGGGCCGCACATGTGCGGCCCCTACAACGCGGCTGGATTATTTACGCCTGCCACGCCTTAACCTGCTCTTTTAGCCAATCGGCCCATTCGTCAATGCCCTCGCCCGTCCGGGCGCAGATCGGGATGACCCTTGCGTTCGGGTTGCGCAGGGCCACATACTCGCGGCATTTGTCCATGTCAAAGTCAAAATACGGCAGCACGTCGATCTTGTTGACAAGAACGACGTCGCAGACCTGGAACATCAGCGGATATTTCAGCGGCTTGTCGTGACCCTCGGGGACCGACAAAATCATCGCATTTTTCACCGCGCCGGTGTCGAACTCGGCAGGGCAGACAAGGTTGCCGACGTTTTCCAGAATCACCAAATCGAGACCCCCGGTGCCCAGCCCGGCCAGTCCCTGCCGGGTCATCTCGGCGTCCAGATGGCACATGCCGCCGGTGTGCAGCTGAATGGCCTTGGCGCCGGTCTCGGCAATGGCGCGGGCGTCCACGTCGGAGTCGATGTCGGCCTCCATCACGCCGATGCGCAGCTCATTTTGCAGCGCAGCAATCGTGCGGCGCAGTGTCGTGGTTTTGCCGGACCCCGGCGCGCTCATTAAATTCAGCAGAAAAATTTTTTCCTGCTTCAGCTCGGCCCGCAGCGCGGCGGCCTGCTCGTCGTTGGAGGCAAAGATGCTCTGCTTGACCTCGAGAATTTTCACGTTGTCCATGGGGTGCTCCTTATAAATTGGTATACGGTCTCTGCTAATATTTTAACATCGTGTCAAAAAATTCGCAATCGACGAATATGACAAAGAATTGACGAAAGAACGGGCAGGTTGACGAAAAGAGCATGTAAACTCATTAGCGGCAGATGCCGCGAACTGGCGGCGGGGTGTGGGCACCCCGCCCTACGCATAACGGGGAAAGTGGAACGTAGGGCGGCATGCCCACATGCCGCCGTGGCCGTGTGCGAAAGCAGGGACCTGCCGGTTTGTGGTTAGTCCGGCTTTATAAAATGCTCCACCACCATCCGCTGCGCCTCCGGCGTAAACAGCAGCACTGAATACGGTGTGCCGCGGGCGCTGACCTTGTCCTCGCTGCGCAGACCGGCGTCCACACCGGCAGGGGTCGGCACGTAGTAAAAGCCCTTCGTCGGCAGACGCTCCATACCGATGAGCCGCTGCGCCAGCAGCCACTCGTCGATCTCCTTGATGGTCGGTGCCTTCACATCCGGGTCACCGGCGGCCTCGATCAGCGCGGCCTTCAGCTCCGCGCCGGTATAGCTGTCCTGATAGTTGAAGCTGCGCGCGTCCTCCGCCGTCAGGTAAAACGCGGGACGCTCGGCCTTCGGCGGCTTTTTCTTCTTCTCGGACGGCAGCGGCTTTTCCGGCTCCGGTGCGGGCGGGTCCAGGCTCAAAACGGCGTCGGGGTGGTCGGCACGGTAAGCGTCAATGACCGCAAAGAACGCGGCACCGTACTTTTCATACTTGCGCTCACCCATGCCGTAGATGCCCAGCATATCCTCCGCGCGGCGCGGCGCGCGCAGGCACATATCCACCAGCGACTTGTCACCGAACACGACGTAGGGCGGCAGTCCCTCGCGCTGGGCGGTGTCGAACCGTAGCTGGCGCAGCTGGTTGAACAGCTCCAGACCGGCGCTCGTCAGCGCGTCCATCGGGCTGCGGCGCTTCGGCTTCGGTGCACGGGCCTTCTCCGGCTCACGCTGCGGCGGCAGCTTGACCAGCACCTGCCCGCCGGCCTTCAGCGGGGCAATATCCCCGATGTGCAGCACGGCGTACTGGTCGTCGCTCTGCACCAAATATCCATCCTCCAGCAGCTGGGCCAGCAGGCGTTCCAGCGTCTCGCGCGGGGTGTCCTTCATCCGGCCGTAGCTCTTGAAGCGCTCGGCTCCCAGCTCCCGCAGACGCGCACGGTTCGCGCCTTGTAAAGTGCCGAACAAAATTGCTTTGCCGTACCGCCCGCGCAGCTCGGCCACGCAGTTGATCATCCACTTGGCGGCGTCGGTCATATCGACCTCGTCAAAATCGTTGTTGCAGCTGCCGCAGTTGCCGCACGGCGCGGTGGGATGCTCGCCGAAATAGGCCAGAATGTAGTTGCGCAGGCACTCCGTCGTCTGACAGTAGCGCTCCATCGTCTGCAGGCGCTGCAGGTCGCGCTGGCGCAAAAGGTCGGCCTCCTCGTCGTCCATCTCGGCAAAATCCTTTTTGTCCAGCAGGAATTTGTTGATGATGACGTCCTGCGCCGAAAAAAGCAGCACGCACTGCGACGGCAGCCCGTCACGCCCGGCACGGCCCGCCTCCTGGTAATAATTCTCCATGCTCTGGGGCATGTTGTAGTGCAGCACGAACCGCACGTTGGACTTGTCAATGCCCATGCCAAAGGCGTTCGTCGCGACAATGACCGGCGCGGTGTCGTAGATGAAGTCATTCTGATTTTTGCGGCGTGCTTCGGCGGACAGGCCCGCGTGGTACTTTGTGGCCGCAAAGCCGTATTCGGTCAGAAGCTCCTGCAGCTTGTCCACATTCTTGCGGGTGGCGCAGTAGATGATGCCGCTTTCGCCGGGGTGGTCGCGCAGATACTGGATGACAAAATCGTCCTTGCGGCGTGTGCGCTCGACCTGAAAGTAGAGGTTGGGCCGGTCAAAGCCGGTCACAAGCACCTTCGGGTCGTGGAGCCGCAGCGTGCAGACAATGTCGTCCTTGACCTCCCGCGTGGCCGTGGCCGTGAACGCCGACACGATGGGGCGGCGGGGCAGACTGTCGATGAAGTCGAGGATCTTTAAGTAGCTCGGACGGAAATCCTGTCCCCACTGGCTGATGCAGTGCGCCTCATCCACCGTGACCATCGAGATGTCTGCCCCCGCGGAAAAGCTGCGGAACACCGGGCTTTCCAGGCGTTCGGGCGCGACGTAGACAAGCTTGTAGCTGCCCTCGGCGGCCAGGTCCAGCGCGCGGGCGATCTGTGTCTCGGTCAGTGACGAGTTGATAAACGCCGCATGGATGCCCGCTGCGTTCAGCCCCTTGACCTGGTCCTGCATCAGCGAGATCAGCGGCGAGATGACGAGCGTCAGCCCCGGCAGCAGCAGGGCAGGGACCTGATAGCAGAGCGACTTGCCCGCGCCGGTGGGCATGATGGCCAGCGCGTCCCGCCCGGCCAGAAGGGCGCTGACGATCTCCTCCTGCCCGGGGCGGAAGGAGTCGTAGCCGAAATATCGTTTTAACGCTTCACGCGGAGTCATGAAGGGCCTCCTGAACTTTTTCTTCCATTATACCACATCCGCACCCCTGCGGCCAGAGAAACGCGCACTTTACACCGCGCATCGTCTGCGGTATACTGGTAGCAAACCATAAAAACAGGAGCTGTCGCTATGATTCTGGATATTGTTGTGGACGTACAAAAGGACTTTATCACGGGTGCGCTGGCGAACCCCCAGGCACAGGCCAACGTGACTCACCTGGCCGAGACCGTTAAGGCCCATGCCCGGGCCGGGCACTGGCTGTTCCTGACGCGGGACACCCACCCCGACAACTACCTTGCCACGCGGGAGGGACGCCACCTGCCTGTGGAGCACTGCATCGAGGGCGAGGACGGCTGGAACTTTGCGCCCGAGCTGGAGAACGCGCTGGACGGTACCGAGCCTGAGGTCTGCCACATCGTCAACAAGCTGACCTTCGGCAGCTATATGCTGCCGAGCGAGATCCTTGACGAGCTGATGGCCCACAACAAGGCCGTGGACGACATTGAAAAGATCGTCATCTACGGCTACTGCACCGACATCTGCGTCATCAGCAACGCCATGGTGCTGCGCGCGGCCTTCCCGGAGACGGAAATCGAAATCCTGTCCGACTGCTGCGCCGGGGTCACGCCCCAGTCCCACCAAACGGCGCTGGACGCCATGCGGGCGTGCCAGTTCACAATCGTATAAAGTGTATAAAGGCAAAATTGAAACCGACGCACTCTTGCGTTTCTCACCGCATTGTGCTATACTTTACACCGTAAAACTGAATACGACAGCAGGTGCCTTTTTATGCCGCCGTTCGGCGCATGGGAAAGGGTAAAAGGGAAGCGGGTGCAAATCCCGCACGATCTCGTCACTGTGATAAGGGAGCCTGCCGCCAGGGTGCATTTGCACCGGTCACTGGGTTTTGACCCGGGAAGGCGGCGGCAGGCGTTGAGCTTTCAGCCAGGAAACCTGCCTGCTGCCGGGTACGGGGGCGTACCGCCCCAGATCACGAGGAATTGGTTGTACCGCAAAGAACCTGCTTAAAATACGGGGTCTTTTGTGTTGCCATTCTGCACGCAAAAGACCTCGTTTTTTACGGGGTCAATTTCCGTGTGCCCTGCTGTTCTCTCCCGTACTGTCTCCCAGCTTTAAACAAGGAAAGGAAGCAAGAACACATGAGAAGAATCACCTACAAGAAAGCTGCCGCCGTCGCCATGGCCGCAGCACTGTCCGCCGCCCTGCTGGTCGGCTGCGGCAGCACCGCCGCGAGCACTGACAGCGCTGCCGCGAGCACCGTCGCCGACGAAAGCACCGCCGAAGATGCAGAAAAGACCGCAGACGAGGGAGATGCAGACGAAGTGGCCGCCAAGAACTGCGCCGATTTGATCGACGCCATCTACGTGCAGGAGCGCAGCGCCGACACCGATGCCCAGTGCGAGGCCGCCAAGGCTGCCTGGGATGCCCTGACCGACACCCAGAAGGAGCTGGTCGAGGGTGAGAACGCAGACCCCGACTACTTTGGCCGCGACACCGGCGACGCCGGCAAGGACGACCCGCGCAATGCCGACGACATCGGCGAAAATGAGCTGCTGGTCGTCAGCTTCGGCACCTCCTTCAACGGCAGCCGCGCCGCTGACATCAAGGGCATCGAGGACGCCCTGCAGGCCGCCTACCCGGATTGGAGCGTCCGCCGCGCCTTCACCGCGCAGATCATCATCAACCACGTTCAGGCCCGCGACGGCGAGAAGATCGACAACATGGACCAGGCGCTTGAGCGTGCCGTTGCCAACGGCGTCAAGAATCTGGTTGTCCAGCCTACGCACCTGATGCACGGCGCCGAGTACGACGAGATGTGCGAGGCGGTTGAGCAGTACAAGGACAAGTTCGACAGCGTTGCCATTGCCGAACCCCTGCTGGGCGAGGTCGGAGAAGATGCCACCGTCATCAACGACGATAAGGAGGCCGTAGCCGCCGCCATCACCGCCGAGGCCGTCAAGACCGCCGGGTATGACGACGCCGCTGCCGCTGCTGCGGACGGCACCGCCTTTGTCTTTATGGGCCACGGCACGTCCCACACCGCCAAGGTCAGCTACAGCCAGATGCAGACCGCAATGCAGACGCTGGGCTATGACAACGTCTTTATCGGCACCGTCGAGGGTGAGCCCGAGGACACCGCCTGCGATGCCGTTATCGAGAAGGTCAAGGAGGCCGGTTACACCAAGGTCATCCTGCGCCCGCTGATGGTCGTCGCCGGTGACCACGCCAACAACGACATGGCCGGTGCCGATGACGATTCCTGGCTGAGCCAGTTCAACGCCGCCGACTGCTTTGAGAGCGTCGACACCCAGATCGCAGGTCTGGGCGAGATCGGCGACATCCAGCAACTCTACGTTGACCACGCCGGGGCCGCCATCGATTCCCTGAACGGCTAAGAAAGACCCATTCTGCCCGGAGGGTAAGCTCCGGGCAGTTTTTTGGTTTTTGGGAAAGCACGGCCTGCGTCCGATGTGATGCCCTGCCACGCCGTAGGGGCGGATTCCATATCCGCCCGCGCCGCCTCCCGCTAATGCCTGACAAATATGTATAGAATGAGGTAAGGAAAGCATGAAAAAGCTCCAACTCGCATCCCTGACTCTCGCTGCCCTGCTGCTGGCGGGCTGCGGTGCGTCCGCAGCGTCCACCGCCGAGAGCACGTCCGAGGCGGTCTCCACGGAAGAAACCGCCCCTGCCGCTACCGCGGCCCCGGCCCCTGCCGTCACGGAAGCCCCGGCCCCCGCTGCCGCGCTGCCGGACGGCGTATACACCGCTAAGTTCAACACCGACAGCAGCATGTTCCACGCTAACGAAGCCGTGGACGGCATGGGCACGCTGACGGTGGAAAACGGCACGATGACCTTCCACGTCAGTCTGCAGTCCCAGAAGATCGTCAACCTGTATCCGGGCATGGCCGCCGACGCCCCCGCCCACGAGAGCGACTGGCTGCAGCCTACCGTTGACACGGTGACCTACTCCGATGGCACCAGCGACGAAGTATACGGCTTTGACATCCCTGTTGCGGCTGTCGATGCCGATTTCCAGCTGGCCATCCTGGGCACCAAGGGCACCTGGTATGACCATACGGTCAGCATCTCCGATGCCGAGCCTGCGGCAGAGGATGCGGCTGCGGCAGCCGTCGAGATCCCCGCCGACGGCAGCTACACCTGCGCTGTGACGCTGGAGGGCGGCAGCGGGCGCGCCACCGTCGAAAGCCCCGCCGCGCTGACCGTGGCCGACGGCATTATGACCGCGACCATCGTCTGGAGCAGCCCGAACTATGACTATATGCTCGTTGACGGCGAAAAGTACCTGCCCGTCAACACCGACGGCAACTCGACGTTTGAGATCCCCGTTGCCGCGCTGGATACCGCGCTGGCCGTCACGGCGGACACCGTCGCCATGAGCACCCCGCACGAGATCGACTATACCCTGACCTTTGACAGCGCGACGCTGGCTGCCGCCGAATGAGGCGCGCGGCAGCTTTTGCCCTGCCCGCTCTGCTGCTGGCAGGGTGCGCGGCTGCATCCCAGGCTCCCGCGCAAACGGACGCCCTGACGATAGAAAACCGCTATCCGCTGGAATATGCGAAGCAGTTCACGGTGGATGTGTGCGCGGGCGGCTATGACCTCATCACGATTGACGGCAGCCGCTATCTCGTCGTGCCGGAGGGGGCCGCTGCGCCCGCCAATCTGGACGCAGACATCACCGTTTTGCAGCAGCCTATCCAAAATATCTACCTTGTGTCGTCGTCCGCGATGGACCCCATCATCAGCATTGGCGGGCTGGGGGCTGTGGCGCTGTCCGGCACGCAGGCCGAAAACTGGTACCTCGACGCGGCCCGCACCGCCATGGAGCAGGGCGAGATCGCCTACGCGGGCAAGTACAGTGCGCCCGATTACGAGACGATCCTGTCCGCTGACTGCGGCCTTGCCATCGAGAACACAATGATCTACCACACGCCCGAGGTGAAGGAGCAGCTTGAAAAATTCGGCGTGCCGGTCCTCGTCGAGCGCTCGAGCTACGAGAGTGACCCGCTGGCCCGGATGGAATGGGTCAAGCTGTACGGCATCCTGCTGGGCAGAACCGAGGAGGCCGAGCGCATTTTTGACGACGCTGTGCAGCGCATTGCACCGCTGCTGGACGAGGAACCCACCGGTAAGACTGCGGCGTTCTTCTCCATCACCTCAAACAATCTCGCCACGGTGCGCAAGGGCGGCGATTACGTCGCCAAGATGATCGGGCTGGCGGGCGGCAGCTACGTCTTTGCCGACCTGACCGACAGCGGCAGCAATCTGGCGACTGTCAATATCTCGCTCGAGGATTTCTACGCCGGGGCGCGTGATGCCGATGTGCTGCTCTACAACAGCACGATCGAGGGCGAGCTGCGCACAATGGATGAGCTGCTCGCCAAATGCCCGATGCTGGCCGACTTCAAGGCCGTGCAAAGCGGCAATGTCTGGTGTACGTCGCAGAGCCTTTTCCAGCAGAGCATGGAGCTGCCGGAGCTGATCCTGGATATGAACAGGGTGTTCACCGAGGATGACCCGGACGACAGCGAATTGACATTCTTGACGAAGCTGCACTGAAAATTTAACACGGCGGCAAAAACGGGCGCATATAGAATGCGCCCTTACGGACGTAACCAGAGAAAAAACGTAGGGGCGGATTCCATATCCGCCCGCACCATTGCCGCCCGCCGCAAAGGGAACCACGCATGCACACCTCCAAACGCATGACAATTGCATACCTTGCCATGGCGGCGGCCCTGCTGGCGCTGTTTGCGCTCAACCTGTTCTGGGGCAGCGTTGCGCTCTCCCCGGCGGACATCGCGGCGGCCCTGCTGGGCCGCGGCACAAACGCGCTGGCGGCTGACATCCTGCTGCAGCTGCGTCTGCCGCGCGCCGTCATGGTCGTGCTGCTGGGGGCGGCGCTTTCGGTGGCCGGGTATCTGCTGCAAACTTTTTTTGCCAACCCGATTGCCGGGCCGTTCGTCATGGGCATTTCCAGCGGGGCCAAGCTGGCCGTGGCGCTGACGATGGTCGTCTTTTTGAACCGCGGTCTGCTCACCGGCTCACTGACGCTGATTCTGGCGGCGTTTGCCGGGGCCATGGCGGCCATGCTGTTTGTGCTGGCCGTGGCGCACCGCGTGCAGCAGATGAGCATTTTGGTTATCTGCGGCGTCATGATCGGCTACATCTGCTCGGCCGTCACCGATATTGTCGTCGCCTTCGCGCAGGATTCCAACATCGTCAACCTGCACAACTGGTCGATGGGCAGCTTCTCCGGCATGACCTGGGGCAATGTCGCCACGG
>OLWB01003049.1_pt1 | contig 12568 bp, 10 predicted proteins | sample 1673331 | NCBI WGS metagenome assembly OLWB01 (sample SAMEA3178943, study PRJEB25190) | human gut metagenome | biome: human gut; feature: human-associated habitat; material: faeces | place: Austria | collected 2013
GGGCGCAGATGGAATACGTGTGCCTCGGCTGTGGGGCCCGTCACCCCATTGATGAATTGCTGTATACGTGCCCGAGCTGCGGTGGCGTATTCCTGCTTGAAGACACGACCTTCGACAAACTGAAGGAACACGGCGGCGCATATTGGCGCAACCTGTTCGACAGCCTACACGATATAAGAAGAAAACTTTATCAAAATAATAAAAATCAAAAATAACAACAAAAAAAAGAAGGTAACAAATCAAAAAAGTTACCTTCTTTTTACTATATCTTGTTTATCAACATTCTTCTTAATAAACCTAAGAATCTCCTCCAAAGACATATCACAAAGCTCATCATCAAAAGAGCAATTACTAGACACCTTATTTCTATTTTTCTTTAAATTATATCTTTCTTTATAATTATATTTTTCTCTTACTTTTACTTTATTTTTTCTTAATATAAAGATATATAGTAATAACATTATTATAATAAATATCATTATATTTACTGAGTATAACAGTAATACTTTAATATAATCATCTAATTTAAATACTTGATATAAAAGTATACTTGATATACTATTTATTAATAATAGTAATAATAAATATATATTAAATAATTTATTACCCAGTTTTTTATATTTTGTATATTCTAGAAATATACTTGTTATTTTAATTATAATTATAGTTAAAGTAAATAATACTCCAAGTACATTTATTATATTTAATCCTTTAATAGACATAACACTACCTATTAAGAATGATAATGCACTAAATACTATAAATAATAAACTAATAAATATAATTGTTATTTTATATATTTTATATTTATTTTTATACTTTTCTAATGTACTTTTTATATTTAATTCTGAAAATATATTATATAGTAATATACTTAGACTAGAGCTTAATACTAAATTTAATATATTACTATTCTTAGTAATGTAGTTTAATAGTACTAAAAATAACATAAATAGTAAATATATAATATTAATTTTCTTTTTCATTACTCACCTACAATTAAATTATATATTAAATATTAAATTTTTGCAATTTTTTTTAAAAAATGGTTGCTATTTTTTTAATGTTGTTGTATAATCTATATTGACTGATGTCTTGGTAGCTCAGCTGGATAGAGCAATCGCCTTCTAAGCGATCGGTCTGGAGTTCGAATCTCCACCAGGACACCACTTTAAATATTAAAGCCTTATAAAATAAGGCTTTTTTATTTTACTTTTCACCTATTTTGGAGTAATTAAAAAATACTAGAGTTTATTATTCTAGTATTTTTTTTAATTAGTTTGAACAGCAGTCACATTAGCTTTAACAATAATATTTTTACTATCAATATCATCATTAGCCTTATTTCCATCTATATAAAATATTATTAGATAATCTTGTCTTGTACCGTCATCAGCAAGTGCTTTTTCATAGACAGTTCTACTACCAGAACTTGGAATAGTATCTGTAGCTAAAATATCAAAAGTCATATTTTCTAGCGTTCTTGCATCAACTCCAGAAAATAGGGATGCATCATAACTTGCTACTACATAATTTAGTGCTCCAGAACAACTACCCGAAGCATTATATATGCTTGGTATTAAATCTGCGTTTAATTGAATGGATAATTTGGCTTTTACTTTTGTGCATTTTGGATCTTTGCTAGCACTTAAATTAGTTACAGCCATTCCTCTTTTTATTGTAATCTTATTATTAGATATTAATTTATTAGCATCTACAAGTAGCATATCATCAGTAACTAAATTGCCTTCGGTATAATTAATATTAAAACAAGCTGTATTACCACTTATATTTATTCTACTACTTTCCCAAGTAAACCAAGCAAAAGTAAATCCTGCGATCAATATAACAAATAGTACTATACCAATAATAGTTCCAATTATTTTAACTTTTTTATTTTCTTTCATAGATATCTCCTACTCTTTCTATTTAAGTATATCATTTTGAAGTTTATTAGTCAATTGAAAGAAAATATTTTTTATTTTAAATCACTTAATGTTAAAGCATATACCTCATTATTATTAACATAAAAAGATACTGTTTCTAAATTATTATATATATCATTCATAGAAAGTCCTATTGTGTATATAACTTCTTCAAGTATTTTGTTACTATCTGGATCACTTAATAATAGTTCATTGAAATTTAATTTTAAATTATTACCTTCTAATTCATAGTCATTTAATACTACACCGGCATTTAAATGACTCATTAAATTTGTTTCATATATTGGAGAACTGCTTAATTCTTTAATTATTACTTTTACCGGTTCTATTTCCTCTTTATTTATATATTTAGTTACTGGTACATAATAATTACTATCGTTATATTTATTTACATAATATACCGTATATGAATCAATATTATTAATCGTTGTTAATTCATATTCTTTATTTATACCATAACTTCTATCTAATACTGAAGGAATTATTTTTTTGCTATGTGGAAGATTTGTTAATATATTTCCTTCTACTTTAATTATTATTTTATCTATACCTTTGATACTAGTTAAAGTATAAATTATTGATTCAATCATCTTTTCTTCCTCTACTTCTGATACATCAAGAAATTCTTTAGAAAAATCTATTGTTAATACTTTATCTTTTAATTCTATATTAAGTATACTAGTATCTGGTGGTATAATACTCCTAAAACCATTAGGAATAATATTTGATTTTTTTCCTCCAATAGTAAGACTATCTAATAGATCTTTAGCTTTATCTATATCATTACAATTACAACTAACAATATTTGTTCTTGCTACATAATCATTTTTATCTATTAAATATATTGTATCAGTAATATTATTATAAGTATATTCAATATCTTTGTTTTTTAATTCTATTTCTTTTCTATTATCTGGTATTAAATATATTATTAGCAGCAGTAAAACTGCTGCAGTAGATACCATTATTTTTTTAATAGACATTCTTTTTAACATAAACCTATCACCTAGTAAAATATATGTGTTAATTAGTAAATAAATTACATGAGAAAAAGAAAAAAGCACAATTTGTGCTTATAATGATATTTCACCAAGCCTAATTAGTTCTACCACCGCTTGTGCTCTTCCTTTTACAGATAGTTTTTGCATAGTATTAGAAATATGATTTCTAACTGTCTTCTCACTAATATTTAAAATATCAGCTATTTCTTTCGTACTTTTATTATCCACTAGTAACGAAAATACTTCTTTTTCTCTTTTGGTTAATATACCTTTACTCATAAATACCTCACTTCCCTTGTACATAGGGTGGTCAATGTCTTTTCATATTATTGTATTCCTATATTAAAATAAAGTGAGGTATTTTAACCTAATTTAATTAAATTTTACCGAAATATACATCTTATTGTCAAACTCTTTTTGAACTAGTCGCATTATCTCATTAGCTTTAGAGGTATTAGAATCATCTGAATCGAGTACGACTCTTACATTATCACCATCTATTTTAACAAAATTATCACAACTGCACATTTCTTTTATCTTAGTTTCTATTGTCTCTTCTTTAGAAGAATTTTTATTTATTAATTTTAATTCTTCAAAATAATTGTTTTTTTCTTCGATACTGACACTTTTATCAGTAATTTTTTCTTTCAAGCTATTTATTTTTTCTTTAACTGTGGTATCATCTTCTACTTTAAGAGAAGCAACTACACTTGATTCTTTTATTTCTGTACTTGTAGTTTCTGATTCTTTATTTGATAAATCTTTATCAAATACTTCATTAGGCATTGTTACATAATAAATAGATAATACTAATACTAAACTAAATAATGTTAAAAACCATAAATTTTTCTTATTAATCATATTCTTTCCTCTTCTTTCTATTTAAATATATTAGTAATAAGAAAAAAATATGAAATAAATTCATATTTTTTAGCTTCTTTTATAATAAATGATAGTTTGTTCCTCTTTTGAAATTTCTTGTTTTAATATCAGCATATTGGCATCCTCTAAAGTAACATAATATTTGCCTTTTAAATACCAATCATTATCTTTAATATTTAAGATACCGCCTTCATATGTATAATTTACTGTGCCACACTCGATATTATCATCACTATTATAGTAGCAAAGTTTCATATTATTATTTTTTTGTAATTCAATAACACATCTCCATGGAACCATATTAGAAGTTTCTTTTCCATCTAATATAGTTTTATTTTCTTCAAGTGTCCATGTTCCATATAGTTCTTCTATTTTTATATTATTTCTATTTGTAATATAAATAATAGTTACAAAAATAATTGCAAATACTAGTACTAATAGTAGTATAATTAATATCTTTTTTTTCATAATATTTCACCTCTAATTACATGCATCATAAGTTCCTGTACAACTACCATTTGGCTTTTGCTGATATACTCTACACTGGTTATTTACGCATGCAGCACCACATGAATTACTAGCACTACATTGACTATCTTTAGTACAATAGCCACATGGTTTTACGGGAGAACCGCCAGTACCACCACCACCAGTACCACCACTACTAGGGCAATACCAATTAGCCTTAAGTTCAATATTATATTCATCGCTATCAACATCAAACCACTGCCTAATGACTTTACTTTCTGGATAATAGTACCAACCATATAGTGAGCAGCCGCTTCTTGATATCCTTGGCATAGTAATATTCGTTAAATAATAACTACTATCAAAGGTATACCTTACTCCTGCGGTGGCCATAAAGAAGAATTCTGTAGTGCCATCACTAAATTTACCTCCATCAGCATAAAATGTAACTTTATGACATTGTGTTAAATTATTTCTGAGAATAGTGCCTGATGTACTTTGTTTATTCTTTGATGTGTAGTTACATCTTGCATCAGCGCTTGAAGCAGAATCACATGTAGTAATATAATAGTAATCACTACCTGAACATCTATAATCATTAATAGAATCTTCCTTAATCCAATTAACATATAATGTTACTTCACAATCTGAATTAGATGCATCACATAAATCATTGACATCATATCTAGTTGCTTGATTAAATGTATTTTTTGCATCATTATACCATTCTTTACCACTAACTGCTTTATAGCCACTTCTTACAATATTTATATATGCAGGATTATTATAATTATATAAACCATTCGGACCCAACATATCACCATAATTATATGCTTCTATTATTGTACTTCCGTTTAATGTTACATATGATCCACTTGTACTATAAGCAGAATTATTAGTATTTAATTGACCACCATTAACATTATATTTAATTTTAATTTTATTTGCCTTCCAGCCAGCATAGACTGTTATATTTTTTGTATAGTTATATGTATCAGATGATAAATATTGTGCTACTCTTCGGCCTTCATTTACACCATATGTTAAATAATGGTTATATAATTTATCTGCATCATAATTAAAAGCATTATATAAATCTGGATTTGTATCAGCATAATAATTTAAAGGTTTGTCTTTGTAATCAGGGTTATACCATCCAATAAAAGTATAGCCTTTCCTTTTTGGAGTACATAAAGTACCAATTTGTGAATTATAATTAACAGTCTTTGATGTACATCCACTTCCATTATTATTATTATATGTTATGGTATATGTTGACAATTTAGTTATTGGATAATATGTTTCACTCTTATTTATAGATTTTGAAATATTTACATTCCAACTGCTTGTTGTAGCACTACTATTAGTATTCCAACCAACTACACTATATCCTGCTTTTTTTATAATTGGAGAAGTAATAGTACAACTTTTATTTCTATCTGCTAAACATAACTTTTTAATATCACTAGTTTGTCCACCAATTGTATCAGCAGTTCCTCTACTAAATATAGTTATATAAGAACTAAAACTTTTTGTACTTGACTTAGAATTATTACTTTTATCTCTTGTTTCAGCAGTAACATCAAAATCCCCATTCTCTGTATAAGAAAGTATTACTTCTTTATCTGATACTTTATACCAAGAATTAATTGATATTTCCTTGGTCTCTTTATCACAAACATAATTATTTGTTATAGTACTTAATGTACACTTCTTTACATTTTTATTAGATGTAGCATTAATATCAGATTTAAAATAATGATTACCATTTTGATTACCATTTTCATCTATTATATTGGTATCATCATAAGTTATCTTAATACTATCATTTGTATTTATATTTATACTTGGAGATTTTACTTCTTTTGTTTTAACTATTTCTGGAGTAGAACAAGCACGTGAATCATTTTTTGATGTCATACAAACTTTAACATAATAGTTTTTGTTTTGCACTAATCCTTCAATCTTACACTCTTTATTAGTGATTGTACCTTTGCTTGTAAAATTACCACTGGTAGTTTCGTCATAAAGACATTCTCTCTTTTTAATATTACTAACATTACCATCTTTAGTTTTAAATTCGGCATCTGTAAATTCTGCAATTATAGTATCAGTATATGTATTTTTTTTGTTAATGATAGGCAATTTCTTTATATCTTCTGGTTTAATATTACCAGTACAATATTGATGTGCCTCGTGTTTTTCTTCATCTTCATTGAAGGCTTGTAAAGTTAAAACAAATTCTTTTTTTATTACTTTAGTAGTTTTATCTTTTACTACTGCTATATAATCATTTAAACCTATTGTATTACCTTCAACATTTTTAGCATTTTTATCTAAAAGACCCTTATTAATAAGTTCTTGTATTGTAGTACAAAAATATATATTATTAGATTTATTAGAAGCCTTCCAAGTATCATCAGTGTATTCACCTGAATATGTTCGTGCAGACTCTTTTATACCACTTACTGATATTGTTGTACTAGTAGTTTTAGCCTTATCTACTGAACTAATAATACCATAAGTTGTTAAACCTAATACTAAACCTATTATTAATATTGTGGCTAATAACTCTATTAAAGTAAAACCCTTATTAGATAATTTCTTCATTCTTTATCACCTACCATAATTAAATTATACAGTAAAAGGTAAAAAAGAGCAAGATATTTTATAACTGAAATATAATGCATTTCTTGCTTGCTTAAACAATAAGAAAAATTTGTATAAAAAAACAAGTATTTTAATATTTACTTGTTTTCTTACTTTCTATTAATTTTTTTTAAGTAGTTTTTTATTATAATTAAATATTTGTCTTTTTATCGAGTCCAACACCAATGTGTAACATTTGGTTTGTATTTATTTTTCCAAGCACACATATATTTTCCTTCTTTTTCTGTTTTTCCACTCTTCATATTTGTATCACAATATAAATTAATTAAATTACCTCCTGCAACACCGCAATCAGCATCTTCATTACAAGTACAATTTAACAATTTTCCTTCACCAGAATCACCGCCTGAGCCTCCAGAACCGCCAGAACTGGTTGGACAAGTTAATTTACTTCTACTATCAACCAAATAATCTTTCCAGTTACCATCTGAACCTGTTCCACCTTTTGACATGTAGCATTTATCATCAACCTCATACCACCAATCATTAACTAGCTTAGTTCTTACTTTAACTGGTACACCGCAGGCATAAGCTGTAACTATAGAGTAACTTGTTCCTGAACCACTACGGCAATTTAAACCAATATTAGCATTTATATACATTGTTTTTGTACTAACTTCAGTCCAATTAACTCCAAGCGTTATTGTACAATCAGTTTTACTAGCATCACAGAAATCACTAGCTTTATATGTATTTGTATCTTGACTATATGTTTGCTTAGTACAGTTTCCACTTAAACATTTCCATTCTGCTCCACTTACACCTTCATAACCATTTCGCATAATATTTAAATAACTTGAATTATTATAATTAGGTAATCCAGTAGACATAATAGTATCATTATAATACATTGAATGTAAATTACTACCATTTTTAGTAACTATACCATTTGCATCTACTGAATATGCTGCCGTAGATATCAAGGTACCACCATTAACACTAAAGTTTATTATTACTCTATTTCTACGCCACTGAGCATACATAGTTATATCACTATTACCAGAATATGTTGCACCAGTAGAATATGAAGTTCCATTACCAGCACTACTAGTATTCCAATTAACAAACGTATATCCTGTTCTAGTAGGTTTACTAGTACTTAAAGTTATGTTTTTATTATGTTCTTTTACTTGATTACTAGGCGCACCACTTCCACCATTAGCATTATATTTTATAGTATACGTCTTTAATTTTACTATTGGGAAATATGTTTCACTCTTATTTATATTTTTTGAAGTGTTTTGTGACCAAGTACTTGTCATAGCATTACTATCGGTGTTCCAACCAACTACATTATATCCTGCTTTTTTTATAATTGGAGAAGTAATAGTACATGTTTCATCCTTATTTACCAAACACAATTTTTTAATATCATTAGTTTGTCCACCAATTGTATCAGCAGTTCCTCTACTAAATATAATCTTATATAAACTATAGTTTTTATCAGTAGATTTATAATTACCACTCTTGTCTCTAGTTACCGCAGCTATAGTAATATCTCCACTATTTGTATAAGATAATTTAACTTCTTTGTCATCTACTTTATACCATTTATCTTCTGTAATATTTATAGTACTATCACTACTACAAGAAAAAGTTTCTCCCTCTTCGTTACAAGTACTTACATTTTTATTAGATGTAGCATTAACATCAGATTTAAAATAATGATTACCATTTTGATTACCATTTTCATCTATTATATTGGTATCATCATAAGTTATCTTAATACTATCATTTGTATTTATATTTATACTTGGAGATTTTACTTCTTTTGTTTTAACTATTTCTGGAGTAGAACAAGCACGTGAATCATTTTTTGATGTCATACAAACTTTAACATAATAGTTTTTGTTTTGCACTAATCCTTCAATCTTACACTCTTTATTAGTGATTGTACCTTTGCTTGTAAAATTACCACTGGTAGTTTCGTCATAAAGACATTCTCTCTTTTTAATATTACTAACATTACCATCTTTAGTTTTAAATTCGGCATCTGTAAATTCTGCAATTATAGTATCAGTATATGTATTTTTTTTGTTAATGATAGGCAATTTCTTTATATCTTCTGGTTTAATATTACCAGTACAATATTGATGTGCCTCGTGTTTTTCTTCATCTTCATTGAAGGCTTGTAAAGTTAAAACAAATTCTTTTTTTATTACTTTAGTAGTTTTATCTTTTACTACTGCTATATAATCATTTAAACCTATTGTATTACCTTCAACATTTTTAGCATTTTTATCTAAAAGACCCTTATTAATAAGTTCTTGTATTGTAGTACAAAAATATATATTATTAAGTTTATTAGAAGCCTTCCAAGTATCATCTGTGTATTCATTTGAATATGTTCTAGCAGCTTCTTTTATACCAGCTAATGTTAATTTTGAGCCTTCATCTTTAGCACTTTTTACTGAACTAATAATACCATATGTTGTTAGACCTAATACTAAACCTATTATTAATATTGTGGCTAATAACTCTATTAAAGTAAATCCTTTATTTGATAACTTCTTCATTCTCTATCACCTACCATAATTAAATTATATAGTAAAAAGAAAAAAAGAGCAAGATTTTTATATCCTTATTGGATCAAAATCAAACTCTACTTTTACCTTGGAATTATTTTTATACATACTATCAATAAATTTTAATGTATCATATAGGTTATTATCCTTTTGATATTTTAATATTATTTGATAATGATATATATTATTTATTTTAAACATACTTGCAGTAGTAGGTCCCAATATTATGGTACTGGGATTTAATTTACTTTTTAAATAGTTTCCTATTTTACCGGATTCTTCAAAACCTATATTATAATCTTTAGAGGTAATACTAATTAAAGTCATATAATAGTATGGTGAATATTTTAGCATTTTACGCATTTGCATTTCTTCTTTATAGAAACTTATATAGTCGTGTCTTGAAGATAATTCGATACTATAATGTTCTTTATTATATGTTTGGATTATTACTTCACCAGGACTTGTACTACGGCCCGCTCTACCAGATACTTGGGAAAGTAACTGGAAGGTATTTTCTCCCGCTCTAAAGTCTGGTACCATTAATGATGAGTCAGCAGATACTACTCCCACAAGAGTTACCAGTGGAAAATCTAAGCCTTTAGCTATCATTTGAGTACCTATTAAGATATCATATTTATGACTACCAAAGTCTTCAATTATTTTTTCATGTTGTCCTTTTTTACTAGTGGTATCGACATCCATTCTAACTATTTTAGTGTCATATAATTTATGTAATTCTTCTTCTAGTTTCTCAGTACCAAGACCATAGTCTTTGACATTTTCTCCCCCGCATTTAGGGCATTTATTATTTAATGGTACTGCTTTACCACAGTAATGACATTTTAGATTGTTACTACTTTTATGATAAGTATAGGTAATATCACAGTTTGGACATTTCAAAGTATAACCGCAGTCCCTGCAGGTTATTACTGAAGAGTATCCTCTTCTATTTAGAAGTAATATTACTTGTTCATTTTTAGCTAGTTTTTCTTTTATCTTCTCTTTTAAAATACTTGATAATATGAAATTGCCTTTTTTTACTTCTTCTTTCATATCTACTATTTGGACTTTAGGAAGAGTACTAGATCCTACTCTAGTAGTTAGTGTTAGAAGTTCATATACTTTATTACCTGCTCTTGCCATTGATTCTAGACTAGGAGTAGCACTACCTAGTAATACTGGGCATTTATGATAGTTACTACGCCAAATAGCTATATTTTTGGCATTATACCTTGGATGATTTTCTTGTTTATATGAAGAAGTATGTTCTTCATCGATTATTATTACTCCAATATTATTAAATGGTACAAAGATAGCACTTCTTGTACCTATTACTATCTTAGATTTACCTTCGGTTATTTTTCTATATTCATCATATCTTTCAGTATCAGATAATTTAGAATGTAATACAGATATTATATTACCAAATCTAGAGATAAATTTACCTACTATTTGAGGTGTTAGACTTATCTCTGGTACTAACATAATAGCGGTCTTTCCATTATTAATAGTCTTCTCTATAATATTCATATATACTTCAGTTTTACCAGAACCGGTAACTCCATATAAAAGAAATGTTTTTGAAGTACCGAATGAATTTATTACTCTAGAAGCTACTTCTTTTTGTTTATCAGTTAGTTCTACTTTCTTATAGTTATGTGAACCTGTATAATTATATCTTTTTTCTTCTTCCATGACTATTTTAGCAAAACCATATTTAATAATAGTATTAATACTACTAGTCATTTTAGTTATTAGAATATCTCCTTCTTTTAACTTACATAATATATTTATTTGACTTTCATATTTACAATTTTTAATATATTCATCTATTTCTTCAATACTTTTTAATCTTTTAAGATATTTGTTATATTTTATTTTGATATTGGTATTTATTTCAGCTTTTAGGGCTTTAGGTAGCATTACTTGATAGGATGATACTAATGAACATAATAGTTTATTACTCATATCTTTACCTAGAAGAAGCATTTCTTTATTTAATACTGGAGTATCATCTACTATATCTAGTATATCTTTTATTTTGGTTTTATCATAATTTATATCTGGATTTATCTTAGTAACAAATCCTTCAAGAATCATTTTACCAAAACTTATTTTTACTCTAATACCTACTTTTATTTTACTTATTAATTCTTTTGGTACTGAATAGATATAATTTTGATCTACTGCTTTGGCTCCTATTTGAGTTAATACATTTATATACATACTACCACCTACTTATTATTTTATCATATTATTATGAAATTTGTTTATTAAATATTTAAGATGGCTATAATATTTTATAGCCATCTTCCATTAGTAATATTTAATATTTCGTTATTTTCATATTTAGTGGTATAATTAATAATCTTTTTAATTAGATTTTTAATACTTTTATCACTATTTAAATCTATATCTTTTATATCTATTATTTTTTTTAAGCCTATTTTATATTTATAACTATTTACATACATATAGAGACTTCTATCAATTAATCTAATTATTTTTACTTCTTCTTCGTTATCGGCATTACAAGAGAATATTAAATCTTTATACCAATCTATTAAATCAAATGATAATTCATCTTCATAGTCGACTTCTGAATTTATTATATCATCGTAATGTGGACAACATTTTAATATCTTTTTTACATTAGATATATCTATAGTTTGTGTAATCATAGGCTCTCCTTTATTTTACACTTACATTATAGCAATAGTTTATTTATTTGTAAAGATATTCGACATATTTAGATAATATATTATATTCGCTTTAATTCTAAGGTATTAAAGTGTTGTTATTAGCCTATAGTCTAATAACAATGTATCTACATACCCATTATATATAAGCCATAAATATATACTAAAAGAAAGATATTAGTCATATCTTTCTTAGTTATTACTTTTATATGTTAAATATCCAGTAGTATAATTAGCCATAGATATATCTGTTTTTGTATTATCGTAGGATACTGCTCCAGATAAAGAAGTACAAGAATGAAACATTAAAGAAGAATTTGTAACATTTGATGTATTCCATAAATCAGATACATATATAGTTTTAATATTTTTAC
>OLWB01003050.1_pt1 | contig 12561 bp, 7 predicted proteins | sample 1673331 | NCBI WGS metagenome assembly OLWB01 (sample SAMEA3178943, study PRJEB25190) | human gut metagenome | biome: human gut; feature: human-associated habitat; material: faeces | place: Austria | collected 2013
AAGGCCAGCAGTTCGGTCCCAAGCACGGCAGCCTGTCCCTGCACGCGGACGTGCGCCGTCCCGAGCGCACCTTCTGGGCGCAGCTCATCCGCGTCATCGGCACCCTGAACGATTGGAAATCCGCCGACGTCAACGATTCCGACGCCTCGCGCAAGGCCTTCGCGGCCTGTGCGCCGATGGTCGGGCTGCTGCGCGCCGAACTCGCGCAGGTCAAGGACGCGAACGGCGTGAAAAGCTACGGCGCCCGCAACCTCGACCCGCGTTGCCGCTCGTCCTTCTACGCCATCGTGCATCATGCCGACGGCCCGGATGAACGCATCACCTCCACCGGCGGCCGTTCGGGCGGCGCCTTGCAGGAGCTCACCTCATTCGTATACGGCGCGGCGCTCATCTACCTGCTCGGCGGCGGCCTGACCAGCGAGCCCTCGTACACCACGCTGTTCCTCGACGAGGCGCTCATCAAGGCCGACGGCCGTTACACGCAGCGCGCCCTCACGGTGCTGCCGCGCCTCGGATTCCAGGTCATCGTCTCCGCCCCGGAAAGCAAGACCGGTGAAATCCTCGAGGTCTCCACCAAGGCCTACGTGACCTACAAGGACCCCGACACCGGCCTCACCTCCCTGCGCGAGGCCGTGCTGCATCAGAATGACATGGACGATGAATCATCGTCGGATATATTGAAGGATGACGGGGTTGCCGAATGAGCAGTCCCGGCGTCGCCGGTATTAAGACGATTCGGTTCGACTCGACGATGTTCGAAAGCAGGTGATGGGAACTATGGCCGGCATGAAAGACATCGCTGCGATCACCACATGCGTGAAGAAACATATGCGTTCACATATGTACGACATCGAACCGGCATGGCCGTTTCCCGTGCCGGTGGGATTGCCGGACCAAGCATTTTTGGAAACCAATGCGATTGCAGTGCATGACAACAACAATGAGATACGGCAATGGGCAAGCAAGAATGGTTGCGAAATCATAACCAAGCATCGCACCATAGGCACCTCTGTCGAGCTGATCTCCAAAGTCGTCGTTCCTGACGAATCAATAGCCATGCGTGTGGTTGGTCGTACGCTGGCGGCGGAATGTCGCGAAGCGCGCCGCCGCATAGCATGTCTGGTTGCTGCTTGTGACGTTGCTCCGGAAACAATCGAATCGGCCGCTCGCATGACAGGCCATGAACAGCCTGACGACTTCGATCTGCTTGTCAGCGCAGTTCGATATTTCAGGCATCATGACGTGACCGGTATGACGCCGCGACAGATTCCACTGACAGGATTCAGCGGCAAATGGCTGAATGAGTCAAAAACCAATCGTCGTAAGGCCATTTGCCGACTGCTCGGTGTCGAAACGTTGGGTCTGTCAAAACGGCCGACCGAACTGCGGTTCCGTTATCTCGATCCGGTCCGCGACGATGCTGAGCTCGAACGCATCATATGGTGTCCGTGGGAAGGCGAAGCGTTATCCGGCATTAAATATGCTGTCATCGTTGAGAACAAAGACACGTATCAGACTATGCCGCCGATTGCGCAGGGCATCTGCATATGGGGTTCTGGTCGCGCTGTAAGCGATGCTGTACCTGCGGTTCCTGCACTGCGTGACATGCGTATCGTGTATTGGGGTGATATGGATGCGGATGGACTGGAAATACTTTCGACATTACGTGAATCAGGTATCGAATGCGACTCCATCCTGATGGATTGCGATGCATACGATCGGTACCACAGATTTGGTACCGATCGTACTGAACGCAGCGCGAAGATTGCTATGCGGGAGCCTAAGCCGACGCCCGGCCTTCAATCGGCGGAGCGACGTCTTTATGAACGACTGTGTGCTGACAAAACAATCGCTTATCGGCGTATCGAACAGGAACGCATTCCCATGCGTGATGCAGTTGACGAATTACGCAAGCTTGGCATCCCCGTGGAGTCCATTGAAAATCAGGATTTGCCGATTTAGGCTGAGTGATTGGGGATGTTGCCAAGAGCTAGAACGGCTTAGCTTTTTCTCGTCTCACATTATGCCTTCCGATTAATAATGCAACGGCATTGCATAGCTGCAAGGTCCGGCACTGCTATCCGATACTATCGAACTGTTGTTTTGCGTTGCGCGAGAAGGGACAAACATGGCAACCGCTTGGGGTGACGAGAGTGTGCGGAAAACCGGAGTTCCCTCGCCTATGTACTTGATGGGCGCATGCGTATGTGATGATACGGAAACCGAAACAAGGCAAAGATTGGCGTTGCTTAAGCCCAAAGGAGCAAGGAAATTGCACTGGCGAGACATGCGGCCATCATTGCGTGGCAAAGTCGTTGATGCCATGGCTGCAATGGACATTGATCATGTCATTGTGGCTGCGGTACCAATGAGCCAGTGGAATACCGCCGAACGCGCTCGCCGTAAATGTTTGGAACGTCTTCTGCCTCTGCTGGAAACAGAATACAACGTGGACACGCTTGTGCTTGAACGGCGCGAGATTTCACAGGACAGGAACGATATCCGTTTCATCGATGGATTGAGAAGCCGCAGATTTATCGGGCCAATTCGTGTCGAACTCTGTGCAGGGGAGACTGATGCAAGGCTATGGCTCCCTGATCAGCTGCTAGGAGCGTACGGTGATGCCCAGGCCGGTACTGGAAGATACGATGAATTCCTCGGCCATGTTCGAACAGTGTTCATCGACAGTGATTGATGTCCTAAAACCGTGTATACTTCATGGTAAGCCAACCCCGCTGGGGAAATGGAAGTGAGAGCCGGACGCCCCGAGTATCTTGGGGGCCGGCTCTTGCGTTTCGGTCCACTGATGGTCCGGAATTTTGCATACTATGGTTCGGTTTTCCGGCCTGACACGCCATCGAACAAGCGTTCGAATTTGGTCGTGTGTTCGGGTATCCTTGGGACAGATTTGGCGCGCGCATGACCGTGCGCGCGGGAACGGTGAGATGGAAGGTGGGGTGTGGCTGTGGCGGCAATGCAGACTGGCGCAAGGCGCGCAACAAGCGCAACGGGCGCGAAAACCAGCAAGGGCAAGAACGGTGAGGTCATCGTCGAAAAGGTGATGACCAGCGACTCCTTCCTGAGCCGGGAGATCAAAAAGGCGCCGCTGATCGAACACGATGGTTCGCTGGTAGCTGATATCTCGCACATCCCGAACGATCTCAAGATCACGATTCAGGGTGCGCGCGAACACAACCTCAAGAACGTCGACCTGGCGATTCCGCGCAATCGCATGGTCGTGTTCACAGGCCTGTCCGGTTCGGGCAAATCCTCGCTCGCGTTTGACACCCTGTTCGCCGAAGGCCAGCGACGCTACGTCGAATCCCTATCCGCCTACGCCCGCCAGTTCCTGGGTCAGATGGACAAGCCCGACGTTGACTTCATCGAGGGCCTGAGCCCGGCCGTCTCCATCGACCAGAAGACCACCAACCGCAACCCGCGTTCTACCGTCGGCACCATCACCGAAATCTACGATTACCTGCGACTGCTCTTCGCCCGCACCGGCATCCCTCACTGCCCTGAATGCGGCGAGCCCGTCGCCTCCCAGACCCCGCAGCAGATCGTCGACACGCTGCTCGGCTACCCGGAGCGCACGCGATTCCAGATTCTCGCGCCCGTGGTCAAGGGCCGCAAGGGCGAGTTCGTGGATATGATCGAGCTGCTGCGCTCCGACGGCTACGCCCGCGCGCTCATCGACGGCGAGATGACGCAGCTGTCCGACGACATCAAACTCACCAAGCAGAAGAAGCACACCATCGAGGTCGTGGTCGACCGACTCGTGGTCAAGGACGGCATCCGCCAACGCCTGACCGACTCGGTGGAAACCGCCCTCAAGCTCGCCAACGGCAGCATCGTCATCGACTTCGTGGACGAGGAGGAAGGCAGCCCGGCCCGCCGCCAGCCGTTCTCCGAACACCGCAGCTGCCCGAACGGGCACACGCTCGAACTCGACGAGGTCGAGCCGCGCACCTTCTCCTTCAACGCCCCCTACGGTGCCTGCCCCGCCTGCACCGGTCTCGGCTTCAAACTGGAAATCGACCCGGACCTCATCATCTCCGACCCGGACAAGTCACTGGCCGACGGCGTCATCGAACCGTGGAGCGGCACCAAGATGACCTCCCAGTACTACGGCCACATCCTCGAAGGCTTGGCCAAGGAAATGGGCTTCTCCATGAAGACCCCTTGGAAGGGCCTGCCGGACGACGTCAAGCACGACATCCTCTACGGCCACGACTTCAAGGTCAACGTCTCCTACCGCAATCGCTGGGGACGCCTGCGCGAATACTCCACCGGCTTCGAAGGCGTGATCCGCACGCTCATGCGACGCCACGACGAAACCGATTCGCAGTCCATGCGCGAATACTACGAGTCGTACATGCGCGAAGTGCCCTGCCAGGTCTGCCACGGACGCCGCCTGAAGCCCGAAGTGCTCGCTGTCACCGTGGACGGAAAATCCATCTTCGACGTGTGCGACATGCCCGTCGTACGCGAACTCGCCTGGATCAACGGCCTGAAACTCGAAGGCTCGGCACAGCTGATCGCCGGCGAAGTGCTCAAGGAGATCAAGGCCCGACTCGGCTTCCTGAACGACGTCGGCCTCGACTACCTGACCCTCTCGCGCGCGGCCGCCACCCTGTCCGGCGGAGAAGCGCAGCGCATCCGACTCGCCACGCAGATCGGCTCCGGCCTGGTCGGCGTCATGTACGTGCTCGACGAGCCGTCCATCGGCCTGCACCAGCGTGACAACGAACGCCTCATCGAAACCCTGCACCACCTGCGCGATCTCGGCAACACGCTGATTGTCGTCGAACACGACGAGGACACGATACGCCGCGCCGACTGGGTGGTCGACATCGGCCCCGGCGCCGGCGAACACGGCGGCGAAGTCATCTACTCCGGCCCCGCCAAGCACCTCATAGAAGCCAAGCGCTCCATCACCGGCGACTACATCGCCCACCGGCGAGAGATCGCCGTGCCCGCCAAGCGCCGCAAGATCCACAAGACCCAGGTGCTCAAAGTCGTGGGTGCCCGCGAGAACAACCTCAAGAACATCGACGTGAGCTTCCCGCTCGGCGTGCTCACCGTGGTCACCGGCGTCTCCGGCTCCGGCAAATCCTCGCTGGTCAACACGATCCTCTACCCGGTGCTCGCCGACAAGCTCAACGGTGCACGCATCGTACCCGGCCGCCACACGCGCGTGGAAGGCGTGGACCAGGTGCGCAAGGTGATCCACGTCGACCAGAACCCGATCGGCCGCACGCCGCGATCCAACCCCGCCACCTACACCGGTGTGTGGGACAAGATCCGCACCCTGTTCGCCAAGACTCCCGAAGCCCAGGTGCGCGGCTACGGCCCCGGCCGCTTCAGTTTCAACGTCAAAGGCGGCCGATGTGAGGCCTGCCACGGTGACGGCACGCTGAAGATCGAAATGAACTTCCTGCCCGACGTCTACGTGGACTGCGAGGTCTGCCACGGCAAACGATACAACCGCGAGACCCTCGAAGTCACGTACAACGGCAAGACCGTGGCCGACATCCTCAACATGCCCATCGAGGAGGCCGCCGACTTCTTCAAGGCGTACACCGGCATCTCCCGATACCTGAAGACCCTCGTGGACGTCGGCCTCGGCTACATCCGACTCGGCCAGCCCGCACCCACCCTGTCCGGCGGCGAATCGCAGCGCGTCAAGCTTGCCACCGAGCTGCAGCGCCGATCCGACGGCAAAACCGTGTACATCCTCGACGAGCCGACCACCGGCCTGCACTTCGAAGACGTGAACAAGCTGCTCAAGGTGCTGCAGTCCCTGGTGGACAAGGGCAATACGGTCATCGTCATCGAACATAATCTGGATGTGATCAAGGAGGCCGACTGGCTGATCGATCTCGGTCCGGAGGGCGGCGACGGAGGCGGCACCATCGTCACGCAGGGCACGCCCGAACAGGTTGCCGAATGCGAAGCCTCATGGACCGGCAAGTTCCTGAAACCCATGCTTTAGCCTTCCATTGCAGCTGACCTCGGGTGGGTTGGGGTGTGTGCTGCTGGACACGCTCCGGGCCGCTCAGGCCAAGTCTTTACGGTCCAGCAACACACACCCCAACCCACCCAATCCCTGATGATTGGTTTTGCTTAATAGCGAGGAGGATTATGACGAACGATATTGAGCGGCATAGTCCGGATGAGTGGCGGAAGACTGCGGCGGCGTTAATGTCGGAAAGCATAGCTGTGGGTGCCGGGGAAACGACGGCGAAGGTGAATGCGAATGGGGCACCTTTGCTGGGGGATTCTCGCGACCTGTTCCGACCCAAGACCTCGGATATTCCCGCCAAACCCGGTGTGTACAAATGGCGCGACGGGGAAGGGCGCGTCATTTATGTGGGCAAGGCAAAGAACCTGCGCAACAGGCTCACCAATTATTTCCAGCCGCTGTATCTGCTGCATCCGCGCACGCAGACCATGGTGCTGACCGCACGCAGCCTGGAGTGGACGGTCGTCGCCACCGAACTGGAATCACTGACGTTGGAATACACGTGGATCAAGGAATTCGACCCACGGTTCAACGTGCAGTTCCGCGACGACAAGACCTATCCGTATCTCGCGGTCAGCACGGGGGAGCGAATTCCGCGCGTGTGGGTCACGCGGTCGCGCAAACGGCGGGATACCCGGTATTTCGGCCCCTATGCCAAAGTGTGGGAATTGCGGCACAGTCTTGACCGGTTGCTGCGCACGTTCCCGGTACGCACCTGCACCACCAACGTGTTCCATAAGGCGCAACTGACCGGACGGCCATGCCTGTTCGCTTCCATCGGCAAATGCTCCGCACCCTGCGTGAACCGCATTGAAGCGGACGAACACCGGAGGCTGTGCGAACAGCTGGTCGGCGTGATGACCGGACGACTCGGACGGCCATACATCGCCCAGTTGACCCGCGACATGAAAGAGGCCAGCGCCGAACTCGAATTCGAGAAAGCCGCCCGACTGCGCGACCAGATCCAAATGCTGGAAACCGTGGTGCAACAGAACGCCGTCGTCTTCGACCAGGATGTGGACGCGGACGTGTTCGGCTTCGCCAGCGACGAGCTCGAAGCCTCCGTGCACGCTTTTTATGTGCGCGCCGGCTCGATTCGCGGCGAACGCAACTGGAGCGTCGAACGAGTTGAGGACATCGATGACGCCGACTTGATGGCCGACCTTCTGGTGCAGGTGTATTCGGACGCCGCCGGGGACAATCACCCCCAGTCGGCCGCGACCATCTCCACTAATCGCGAGGCCATCGGCTCCACGCAAACCATCACGGCCACGGACGCTGTGGCACGCGCCCAGGCCACCCGAGAACGCAACACCCGTCAGGAGACCACCGGGCGCGCGGACCTGCTGGCACCCATCGCACCGGTACCGCGCGAAATCATCGTGCCCGTCGAACCGGCCCGCCGTGAGGAACTCGAAGGCTGGCTGACCAATCTGCGCGGGGGAGCGGTGACCATCCGTGTGGCCTCGCGAGGCGACAAGAAGCAGCTTATGGACCGCGCCAACGAGAACGCCAGCCAAGCACTGCAACGCAGCAAGATGAGCCGCATCTCCGACATGGGCGCACGCACCCAGGCCATGAACGATGTGGCCAAGGCATTGGGACTCGCGGAAGCCCCGCTGCGCATCGAATGCTACGACATTTCGAACACTGTGGGCGGTGCCTTCCAGGTGGCCTCCATGGTGGTGTTCGAAGACGCGATCGCCAAGAAATCCGAATACCGACGCTTCGCCATCCGAGGCAAGGACGGCAAAGGCGCGGTGGATGATCTGTCCGCGCTTTACGAGACGCTCACCCGCCGCTTCAAGCACGGCAACATCGCCGGCGACTCCGGCGAAAGCATCGACGCGGAACAGCGTGTGGCCTCGGCCGCCGGCAAGATGACCACTGCCGTGGCGGCGGAGACAATCGCTGCGAACGGTAACGACAATGGTGAGGGCGGTTCCGACATCAGTGGCAAGGGGCACGCGGTGCCGGTCGGAGTGCAGAACGATGCGCGGGAGTCCCCGCCCGACATCGTCCAGCAGAACACAAACCGGCATCACTTTGCCTACAAGCCGAACCTGGTGGTGGTCGATGGCGGCAAGCCGCAGGTCATGGCCGCCGCCAAGGCGCTTGAGGACTGTGGCGTGAACGACGTGGCCGTCTGCGGACTGGCCAAACGCTTGGAAGAGGTGTGGGTGCCGGACGACGACTATCCGATCATCCTCAAACGCCAGTCCGAAGGCATGTATCTGCTGCAGCGTGTACGCGACGAATCCCACCGCTTCGCCATCACCTACCACCGCCAGCAGCGGCGCAAAGGCGCCCTGCGCAGCGCGCTCGACGAGATTCCCGGCATCGGCGAAAGCTACCAGAAGCGGCTGCTCAACCACTTCGGCTCGGTCAAAGCCATGCGCGAAGCCAGTGTCGAGGACTTCGAGAAGGTCAAAGGCATCGGCCACGCCAAAGCCGAAGCGCTGTACAACGCGCTGCACGAGCAGTGAGCCGGCCCGGTCCAGCAGCCCAGAGTAAATTTTCGGTTGCGGGGCCTGTGGTTGACATATTCGAAGCAAAGTGTCGGCTAGCATGGGAACAGACATCAAGGAGGGGATATGGCCAATCATCGTTGCGCTGTACTCGGCAAACCCGTCGCACACTCATTGTCACCCGTGCTTCACAACGCGGCCTACCGTTCGCTGAAACTCGACGATTGGCTGTACGACAAGCACGAGGTGGGGGAAGACGACCTCGACGCTTTCCTCAAAGGCCTTGACTCGACGTGGGCTGGCCTGAGCCTGACCATGCCGTTGAAGAAGACCATCCAACCGTACGGTGTTCCGGAAAATTTGTGGGCCAAGGAACTGAAGGTGGCGAATACCGCGGTATTCGACTGGAGCGTGGCTGCCGATGATCCCGCTTGGCCGAACGGCAAGCCGGGCATCAAGCTATACAACACCGATGTCATCGGCATCCAACTCGCCTTCGACCATGCCAATCGCGAACTCGGCGAACACCACACCGCGTCGAGAAGCGGCACCGCGCTGATCATCGGCAATGGCAACACCGCCACTTCGGCGTTGGCCGCATGCTGCATGATGCCCGAAATCGGCCATATCGTCGTCGCCGCCCGCCACCCCGGAAAAAACACCGGGCTTAAACCAGTGGCCGAAAAGTTCGTCAACGTGCATAACCCGTACAACGAAATCGAATTAGGCGACGATCAGGCCCTGCTCGAGGCAGCCCGCAACGCCACCTATGTCATCAACACGATTCCCGGACACGCGGCCGACAACGTCGCGGATGCCCTCGCCGATGCCGGAACCGAGCCATTCTCCGGACTGCTGTTGGACGTGATCTACGATCCACGCCCCACCAAGCTCATGGAAGCCTGGCGCGCTCATGGCGGTCACGCCATCGGCGGCGAAGAAATGCTGCTGTACCAAGCTCTCGTACAGGTATTGCTGATGACCGGTATCTGGGATGACGACCCGCCCAGCGATGCCGACCAGCGTCTGCAGGACACCACCACCGAAGACGACCAGCTGGAGATCGCGATGCGCAAAGCTCTTGAGGAGGCGCTGTAATGAATCAACAGACAACGAACCGCGATACCGGCGAGGCGGCCGCCACGAATGCGCCGGCGAATTCCGCGACATCCACATCGACTCCGGACAACCAGCCGACCCCGCTTGATGCCTTCGAAGTGCTGCTCATCACCGGTATGTCCGGCGCAGGCCGCTCTCATGCCGCTGACTGCGTGGAAGACATGGGATGGTATGTGGTCGACAACCTGCCTCCCAAACTGCTTATCCCGCTTGTCGACATGATGACCACCTCCGGTTCCGGATCGGAGTCAGGCGTCCACAAGCTTGCCGCCGTCATCGACGTGCGCTCCAGCTATTTCGACGAGCTGGCCGCCGTGCTCGGCCATCTGGATGATCTCGGCGTCAAAACCCGTATTCTGTTCCTCGACGCCAGCAACGAAGTGCTCATCAAGCGCTATGAATCCGTGCGCCGCCCGCACCCGCTGCAGCACGGCAACCGACTGATCGACGGCATCCTTGAGGAACGTCACCTGCTGGAAGACCTCAAGGAACGAGCCGACTGGGTCATCGACACCAGCTCCCTGAGCATCCACCAGCTGTCCACCAAACTCTACGAGGCGATGCTCGGCTCCGGCCCCACCACCGTGGCAGTACACATCTTCAGCTTCGGCTTCAAATACGGTATGCCCATCGACGCCGATTTCGTGGCCGACGTGCGTTTTCTGCCCAACCCGTTCTGGGTGCCCAGCCTGCGCGAGCTTACCGGGCACGACAAGCCGGTCGCCGACTACGTGCTTTCCAGCAAGGGAGCCAAGGAATTTCTCGACGCTTATGAGAAAGCTATCGAGATTGCGTTGGAAGGATACGCCCAGGAAGACAAGCACTACGTAACCATCGCCGTCGGCTGCACCGGTGGTCAGCACCGGTCGGTGGCGATGAGCGAAGAGCTGGCTCGCCGCTTACGCGCACATGGGCTCAACGTAACCGTTTCCGCGAGAGAACAGCACAAGCGTCACTCATCGTAAGCAGGCGTCGAGCGGTCATCGGGCAAGTGTTCGGTGACCACACTGCGAGAAAGCAGGGCCCATAATACGTATCAAACGGGTTCGCTTGTCCACCAGATTAGGTATCACAGAAAGCCGATGGCTTCCGACCGTGTGACAGCAGATAACGGCACGAAGCGCCTGAAGCATTGAGAAGAACGGGACTGTAGGAGGTAGATCTTGGCTCTTCTGGACGATGTCAAAAGCGAGTTGGCAGCCTTTGAAGGCGATTCGCCAGCCGCGATCAAGGCCCAAGCTGCGGCCATGATCCGTTTTGGCGGCGGTCTTCGACCGGTACAGAATACATACGTTATCCAAGCCGTATTCACCTCGCTTGACGTTGCAGAATGGCTGAAGAACACGTTGAGGAACACGTTCGGGCACGAAGCCGAGGTCAATCACCTCACACGTCAGACCCCGAACGGCCCTGTCGAGACCTATGTGGTGCTCGTCACCCGCAACGTAGTGGCCTTGGCTTTGCAGACCGGACTGGTCGACCGCCGCAAGCAGCAGGTCCGTGGACTGCCGTCTGAAGTGGTCAACGGATCCATCGCCCAAATCAAAGCGGCATGGCGCGGCGCCTTCATGGCCCGTGGCTTCCTGTCCGATCCCGGTAAGGCCAGCTTCCTGGAAATCGCTTGCCCCACGGAAGAGGCCGCCATGGCCCTGTGTGGCGTGGCCCGTCGTCTAGGCATCCAGGCCAAGCATCGCACGCTGCGTAGCTCCGAGCGCGTGACACTCAAGGATCCCGACGCCATCGAACGCATGCTCAAGCTCATGGGCGCCACCCGTTCGGCCCGCGAATGGACCGGCAAGCGCTCCGACGGCGAGGCCCGCGGCAAGGCCAACCGTCTGGCCAACTTCGATGACGCCAATATGCGCCGTTCCGCCAAGGCCGCCGCCGAAGCCAGCGAAAAAGTGCAGCATGCTTTCGAAGTACTCGGCGATAACATTCCGGACAACCTCCGTCAGGCCGGCCAGCTGCGCATCGATCACGTGGACAAGAGCCTCGAGGAGCTCGGCAAGATCGCCGAACCGCAAATCACCAAGGATGCGATTGCCGGCCGAATTCGCCGACTGCTTCAACTTGCCGAGAAGACGGAGAAGGCTCGCGCAGCCGAAGGCAAGTAACCCGACAATCCGATTTGCCGTGCCTATTCGGCAAAACGCGACAACGATGTGACAAAACACCGCATTCAGTCAGTAGACGAATGCGGTGTTTTGTTCCGGAATGCCTGTAATATGCAAAGTGGCAAAATTGGCCACTTTGACGTGCGATTCGTCAAGGAAAGGATATTCATGAAGACACTCAAGGACCTTGGAGATCTCAAGGGCAAGCGCGTTCTGGTTCGCGCTGATTTCAATGTTCCGCTGGACGGCACCACCATCACCGATGACGGTCGAATCAAGGCTGCTCTGCCGACCATCAAGACCCTGCGCGAAGAAGGCGCCAAGGTCATCCTCATGGCCCACCTTGGCCGCCCGAAGGGCAAGGTCGTTCCTGAGCTGAGCCTGGCCCCGGTTGCCGCCCGCCTCGGCGAGCTGCTCGGCGCCAACGTGCCGCTGGCCAAGGACACCTACGGCGAGGACGCTCAGGCCAAGGTCGCCGCCATGAACGATGGCGACGTTGTGCTGCTTGAGAACGTTCGTTTCAACCCGGAGGAGACCTCTAAGGACGCCGACGAACGCGCCGCTTACGCCAAGAAGATCGCCGCCCTCGGCGAGGCCTTCGTTTCCGATGGCTTCGGCGTGGTCCACCGCGCTCAGGGCTCCAACTACGACGTTGCCGCCGATCTGCCGGCCGCCGCAGGCCTGCTGGTCGAGAAGGAAGTCAAGGCCCTGTCCAAGGCCACCGAGAACCCGGAGCGTCCGTTCACCGTGGTGCTCGGCGGTTCCAAGGTCTCCGACAAGCTCGGCGTCATCGAGAACCTGCTCGACAAGGCCAACCGTCTGGTCATCGGCGGCG
>OLWB01003053.1_pt1 | contig 12555 bp, 9 predicted proteins | sample 1673331 | NCBI WGS metagenome assembly OLWB01 (sample SAMEA3178943, study PRJEB25190) | human gut metagenome | biome: human gut; feature: human-associated habitat; material: faeces | place: Austria | collected 2013
CCAGACGCTGCCCAGACTGACCGTAAGGCAGAGCCAGCGGTTCAACCTGTTCTACCGTGACAGTCAGGCGGCCCTGACCATCACCGGCGGGGAAGTCGAAAGCGCGGAGCTCATCGGAAACAGCGATTTCGTGCTGGAGAATGAGGACGGCGAATGGGTCATCCGCTACGCTGACCCGGAGAACGCTCCTGCCAAGCCCAGCACCAGAGCGACCCTGAGCGTCTCCTTCGCGGGCTATAACATCCCGGTGACCAGGGCGCTGACCATCGGCACCGTAAACACCGCGCCGAAGCTTAAGCGGAACCCCACTTCCAGCACGCTGAATACCGCACTGAATTCGGACTGGTCCGTGGAGACGGTCCTGTCGGGCGCGGACGGCGAGAGCCTTTACGCCTATACAGACACCCCGGGCGTGGATGTGGCGCTGAGCGGAAACGTCCTGACCCTGACGCTAACCGAGGCGAAGAACGTGTCGGCCAATGTCTACGTGCAGGACGACAACTGGACGAAGCCCGTCAAGCTCACCCACAGAGTTACCGTCACCAACAGACTGCCCACCCTCAGAGCGGCGGCCGGCACGCTGAAGCTGAACAGCTGGTTCCCCTCCGAGACGGCTTCCACCGGCATGATCCTCTCCCAGGGCAACGTCTCCCTGACCGATGTGGAGCTGACTCCCGCGGCAAGGGAAGGCACTGCCGCCCGGGCGGAGTCCGACAAGCTGAATGTGTACTATGACGCGGATTCCGGAGAAATCGTTGCGGAAATCGCGGATCCCGGCATCAAAAACGGGACTTATTCCTTCGCCTGTACCGGCATTCTGGAAAGTGGCACGGAAATCTCCGGAGGCACGGTGCGTGTCACCGTATCCAACACGCTGCCCAGAGCAAGGCTGTCCGCCGCCATGGTGCGGCTGAACCGGCAGCTGGCAGGGGAGGAGAGTATTGCCGTGAAGGTGACCCTGACCGGCGGCGATGGATATGCCATTGAGGGCTTCGAGGAACTGCCCGACTGTCTGGACTACGCCGACGGCATCCTGACGGCAACCATCCCCAACGCGGACTTTACCGGCGGCAGCTATGTGCTGAACGCCATCGTCAGCCGGAACGGGGAAACGGCAACGCTGCCCGCAGGGGTAATCCTGAGGGTGCAGGTTTACGACAGAGCGCCCTCCTTCCGGCTGACTGCCAAGGGAAAGCTGGATGTGCTGAACCCGGCAAGTGAGATCGTCTATACGCCCAGGCTGACCAACGCGCAGGGCACCGTTACGGATATCCGGCTGGAAGGCGCGGACGCGGAGCTGTTTACGGCTGAGGTGGTTGACGGCGTTGTGCACCTGACCATGGCAAAGGGCTGCACGTATTCCACCAGAACGACCTACAAGGTGATCCCGGTTCTGACCTTCTGCGGTCAGGAGGTCACAGGCAGCACCCTGAGCATCCGGGTTACGCAGAGCACGGTGAAATTGGCGAAGCTCTCGAACCGGACGGTGTATCAGTCCCAGACCGCGCCGCTGGTGCAGGTGCTGAGCATCACCAGCCCGGCGACGGCAGAATTCGGAGAGATCACCCTGAATTCCAGAAGCACCGCCGCTCTCCGGAACGCGGTGGAAGCTACCGGAGGGATAGAAGTCAGCGGGGGAGTTGTCAGAATCCCGGCGAAGGCGTTCGCTTCCCTGAAACCCGGCAGGTACACGGTGATTCTGGACGTTACTCCGGAAAATGCCGCCGCAGACGCAAAACCCATTCAGGCCAGATTCACGCTGACCGTTCAGAAATAACGAAACCTCCCGGGGCAGTTTTGAAACTGCCCCGGGAGATATAGAGAAGGGGCAGTAAAAATCGGATATTGCAAAATATGGAGTTTAGAAGATGGTAAAAATCCTATTTTTATGCCACGGCAATATTTGCCGCAGTCCTATGGCGGAGTATATTCTAAAGGACATGGCCGTGCGGGCGGGAGTGGTCGACCGGTTTGAGATCGACTCCGCCGCGGTGAGCCGGGAGGAGATCGGTAACCCCGTCTACCCGGCTGCACGCCGGGAATTGGGACGGCACGGCGTTTTCTGCGGCGATCACACCGCACGGCAGGTGACCGCCGCGGACTTGCGGCATTTCGACCGGATCTATTATATGGATAGCAGCAACGCCCGGCTCCTGAGGCGGCTGCTTCCCGACGATCCGGAGAAGATCCGGCCGCTGCTTGACCGGGACGTGGCCGATCCCTGGTATACGGGGGATTTTGGCAAAACATGGGACGACCTTGTAGAGGGCTGCACTCAGATTATGGAGGAATTTGGATGAATCAGGAAATCTTAGAGGAAAAGCTGGCGGAGCTTCCCCTGTACTGCTATCAGTTTATCGACCCACAGGAGCTGGAATTCTCCCAGCGCGTCCGGTGGATCTGCGAGCACGAATGCCCCATGTACGGCAAAAGCTGGGCGTGCCCTCCCGGCGTCGGCAGCGTGGAGACATGTCAGGAAAAGTGTATGCGCCACAAAAACTGCCTGATGATCGCCACCGTCACGGAGGTCCCCGACATCGCTGACATCACCCAGACCCTCGCTACCCGCACCGACCACGAGGACATCACCAATCAGGTGGGCGGCTTCTTCCGGGAACAGGGTGTGGAACCATATATCCTGTCCACGGAATCCTGCGCCATCTGCCCCCGGTGCGCCATCGAGGACGGCCTGCCTTGCCGCCACCCGGAGCGGATGCACCCCTGCGTGGAAAGTCAGGGCATCAACATTATTCCCACGCTGGAGCGCTGCGGGATCGAGTTCCAGTACGGGGACAATGTTGTGACGTGGATTTCTTTGCTGCTTTTTTGAAAAAATGCCGGGGCAGTGCCGTATCCATGCGGCGCTGCCCGGTTTTTTTGTATTTGCCTATTGACAAAGGGAGAAATGCAGTGTATACTGATATCAACAAATGAGCGTATGCTCATATATACATTCAATTAGGGAGGCATTCCCATGGCGAAGAAAGTATATTTGGTAGAGAATCTGGACTGCGCCAACTGCGCGGCGAAGGTGGAGGCGGCGCTTAACGCGCTCCCGGAGGTGCAGGAGGCGGTACTTACCTACGCCACGATGCAGCTTCGGATCACCGCCGAAGACCCCGACGCTCTGCTGCCCAAGCTTCAGGAGGCCGCACAGAAGGTGGAGCCGGGTGTGGAGTTCTACCCCAGAGACGGCGCACACAGCCACAGCGGCGAACAGGAGCATCATCATGACTGCTGCTGCGGCCACGATCATGAACACCATCACAATCATGACCATCATCACGATGATGACCATGAGCATGAACACGAACACCATCACAACCATGAACATACCCACGAGCATGGCGGCGAGGAGTCGAAAGACCTGAAGCCGATTCTGGTCGGTGCGGTTCTGTTTGTGGTGGGTCTGGTGCTGGACCATTTCGGACTGAAATGGCCGACGCTGGGCGTGTGCCTCGTGGCCTATGTCCTGCTGGGCAGGGAAGTCATTGTGACGGCCGTAAAGAACCTTGCCCGGGGCCAGATGCTGGACGAGAACTTCCTGATGGCCCTTGCCTCCATCGGCGCGTTCTTCACCGGCAGCTTTACCGAGGCCGTCGGCGTCATGCTGTTCTACCGCGTCGGCGAATATTTTGAAGACAGAGCCGTCGCCCGCAGCCGCAGCCAGATTATGGAAGCCGTTGACCTGCGCCCCGAGGTGGTGCAGCTGGTGGACGGGGAAGCGGTGCGGGAGATTCCTGCGGGAGAAGCCAAAATCGGCGACGTCGTTCTGGTTCGTCCCGGCGACCGTATCCCGCTGGACGGCATCGTGGTCAGCGGCAGCAGCCGCATTGATACCGCCCCCATCACCGGCGAGCCGGTGCCGGTTTCCGTAGCCGAGGGAGACAGCGTGGTCTCCGGCTGCGTCAACACCACAGGTCAGCTCACCGTCCGGGTGGAAAAGTCCCTGTCCGAATCCATGGTCACCCGCATTCTGGACAGCGTGGAAAACGCCGCTGCCAGCAAGCCCAAGATCGACCGCTTCATCACCCGTTTTGCACGGGTCTACACCCCCATCGTAGTGGGCGCCGCCGTGCTGACGGCGATCATTCCCTCCCTCGTCACCGGCGACTGGGGCAAATGGGTCTACACCGCTCTGACCTTCCTGGTCATCAGCTGCCCCTGCGCTCTGGTTCTCAGCGTACCGCTGGCCTTCTTCGCCGGTATCGGCGCGGGCAGCAAGCGGGGCATCCTGTTTAAGGGCGGCCAGTCCATGGAGGCCATGAGCAAGATCAAGGCCGTCATCATGGATAAGACCGGCACCATTACCAAGGGCGACTTTACCGTGCAGAAGATCGTAGGCGGCGACGAGCTGCTGGAACTCTGTGCCGACTGCGAGCAGCAGTCCACCCATCCCATCGCCGAGAGTATCGTCGCGGCGGCCAAGGCGCGGAATATGGAGCTGCGCCGTCCCGAGGAGCTGGAGGAGCTGGCCGGACGGGGCATCCGGGCGAAGCTGGACGGCAAAGAAGTCCTCTGCGGCAACGAGCGGCTGCTGACGGAGAAGGGCGTGTCCTTCCCCAAGTCCAGGGAATACGGCACCAAGGTGCTGGTGGCGGTGGACGGCGTTTATCAGGGCTACCTGCTCATCGCCGACACCATCAAGACCGGCGCGGAGAACGCCGTCCGTGCCCTGCGGGACAGCGGCATCGAGACCGTGATGCTCACCGGCGACGCCGAGGAATCGGCCAAGGCCGTTGCCGGAGCCGTAGGTATCCGGGAAGTCCACGCGGGACTGCTGCCCCAGCAGAAGCTTGAGCGGCTGCAATCCATCCGGGAGACCAAGGGCGCGGCCATGTTCGTCGGCGACGGCATCAACGACGCCCCCGTGCTGGCCGGTGCGGACGTGGGCGCGGCCATGGGCAGCGGCGCGGACGCGGCCATCGAGGCGGCGGACGTGGTGTTCATGACCTCCGACGTGGCGGCGGTGCCGCAGGCGCTCCGCATTTCCAGACAGACCGCCCGGATTGCGTGGCAGAATGTGGTGTTCGCTCTGGCGGTGAAGCTGGCCGTCATGATCCTCGGCCTGTGCGGCTACGCCTCCATGTGGCTGGCGGTGATCGCCGATTCCGGCGTGGCACTGCTGTGCGTCCTGAATTCCATTCGCATCTTATATAAGAAGTAACATCCGCGGCGCCGTCACCCAAAAAGTGGCGGCGCCGCCTGCAAATCGGTAAAAACGGCCGCAAATCCCGGGATAGCCGAAATAATCACCAAAACAGCGCACCGAAAATTGTTGAATATGCAGAACTTTCAAAAAAGCAAAAATTTCAGTTGCACTTTTGGATAAAGTGCGCTATGATGTTGACATGGAAACGTTGGAATCGTTTCCAAACCACCATCCGGCTCTGCCGGAACGAAAATAGGAGGAAACACAAATGAAAAAGCTGATTGCATTGCTGCTGGCAGTTGTCATGGTAATGGGTCTGGCCGCCTGCGGCTCCAAGACCACTACCGAGACCAAGGCTCCCACCGAAGCCAAGGTTGACACTCCCGCCACCGAGGCCAAGACCGACGCGCCCGCCGCTGCCGGTTCCGTCTACTACCTGAACTTCAAGCCCGAGTTCGACCAGGCTCTGCAGGGTCTGGCCGCCAGCTACACCGAGAAGACCGGCGTGCCTGTCAAGGTCGTGACCGCTGCTTCCGGCGACTACTCCAACACCCTGAACGCCCAGATGGGCAAGGACGGCGCTCCCACCATCTACAACATCGGCAACATGTCCGGCCTGAAGGACTGGGATGAGTACGCTCTGGATCTGACCGGAACGGCTCTCGCCGGCGAGCTGGCCACCAACGACTTCAACCTCTACAACGAGGCCGGTGAGCTGAAGGCCATGGGCTACTGCTACGAGACCTTCGGTATCATCGTCAACACCAAGCTGCTGGCCGATGCCGGTCACTCTCTGGACGAGATCAAGGACTTCGCGTCCCTGAAGGCCGTCGCTGACGACATCCACGCCCGCGCCGCTGAGCTGGGCTTCGACGCCTTCTCCTCCGCCGGCCTGGAAGGCTCCTCTTCCTGGCGCTTCTCCGGTCACCTGGCCAACATGCCCCTCTACTATGAGTTCCGTGATGACGGCGTGACCGAGCAGCCCGCCGAGATCAAGGGCACCTACCTGGACAACTTCCGCAACATCTGGGATCTGTACATCACCGATTCCGCCGCTGACCCCACCGCTCTGTCCACCGCCACCGGCGACCAGTCCGAGGCTGAGTTCGGCGAAGGCAAGGCTGTCTTCTACCAGAACGGCACTTGGGAGTACGCGGCCCTGACCGCCGACAAGTTCAACCTGAACCCCGACGAGATCGCCATGATCCCCATCTACTGCGGCGTTGACGGCGAAGAGAAGGCCGGCCTGTGCTCCGGCACCGAGAACTGCTGGGCTATCAACAGCCAGGCCAAGGAAGAGGACATCCAGGCTTCTCTGGACTTCCTGTATTGGCTGGTCACCGATCCCGACGCTTCCGCTGTCGTGGTCGAGCAGCTGGGCGGTGTTCCCTTCAAGAGCTGCCCCGCTTCCGCCAACAAGTTCATCGTTGACGGCAACGCGCTGCTGGCTGACGGCAAGTACGCTGTGACCTGGGCGTTCAACTACACCCCCAACGTGGACTCCTGGAGAGCTACCGTTGTCACCGCTCTGGCCGCTTACTCCGCTGATCCCACCGACGCCAACTGGGAAGCTGTTAAGACCGCTTTCGTTGACGGCTGGGCCATCGAGTACAAGACCGTGAACGGCTGATCGGCACACCACAACTGAAACCCAGAGGGGCGGGCGGTAAGCCCGCCCCTTTGAATGTCCCGGCCTGCACAGGGTGGGAGGGTACGTCGGCTTTTGGGCGGATGCAGCCTCCTGTCCTGCGCGGCAGCACCGGAACGCAGTTCCGTTCTGACACGGTTATTTTGGTAAGCAGCCAATATAATAAAAACACAATACAGGAAAGCGAGGGAATCTCATTGAGCAAAAAAAATGACGGCGCCGGCCTGAACAGCCGACTGGTCCGCCGTCCCATTCAGCGGTGGGCGCCGCTGTTCATCCTCCCCGTGTTCGCTGCCTTCTGCATCGGCTTCGTCTGGCCGTTTTTGCAGGGCATCTACCTGTCCTTCTGCACCTTCAATATTCCCAAGGATGCCAAATGGGTCGGCCTGACGAATTATTCCAAAATCTGGACGGACGTCAGCTTCTGGAACGCCTTCAAGAACACCGCCTTTTTCGCCGTGGTCTCCATTCTTCTGATCAATGTGCTGGCCTTCTTCATCGCCTATGCCCTGACCCAGAAGATGCGCGGCTCCAACCTGTTTCGCACCGTGTTCTTCATGCCCAACCTGATCGGCGGCGTGGTGCTGGGCTATATTTGGAGCATGATTTTCGACGGCATTCTGCGCAATTACGCCACCTACCTCACCGCCAACGCCACCTACGGCTTCTGGGGCCTGGTCATTCTGGTGGCCTGGCAGCAGATTGGCTACATGATGATCATTTACATTGCCGGACTTCAGGCCGTATCCGGAGATATGCTGGAGGCGGCTGAGATCGACGGCGCCAGCGGCAGCCAGACGCTGTTCAGGGTCATCATCCCCAACGTGATGCCCTCCATCACCACCTGCACCTTCCTGACTCTGACCAACTCCTTCAAGCTGTTCGACCAGAACCTGGCGCTGACCGGCGGCCTGCCCAGCGTCATTCAGAACGGCGCGAAGTTCAACCAGACAGAGCTGCTGGCGCTGAACATTTACTCCACCTACAACATCAATAAGAATTGGCACGGCGTTGCCCAGGCAAAGGCTGTTATCTTCTTTATTCTGGTGGCCGTTCTGGCCATTGCCCAGCAGACCGCGACCCGCCGCAAGGAGGTGCAGCAGTGATGCGTAAAGACAGAATGAAAACCAAAGAGTATTCCGCCGGCAGCACGGTGCTGACCGTCGCTTTTGTGCTGATCTGCCTTGTGTGGATCATGCCCATTTACGAGGTTGTCGTCAACTCCCTGAAGTCCAACAATGCCATCAATCTGGACGTGTTTGCCCTGCCCAATTCGGAGAGCTTCGTGGGCTTTGCCAACTATGTCAAGGGTATGACCTTCGGCAATTACCCCTTCCTCAAGTCCGTGGGCTACAGCCTGTTCATCAGCGTGGTTTCCACGGCGCTGATCCTGCTGTGCTGCTCCATGGCGGCATGGTACATTGCCCGGGTGCAGAGCGGCTTTGCCAAGTTCTTCTACTATCTGTGCCTGTTCTCCATGATCGTTCCCTTCCAGATGGTCATGTTCACCCTGACCTCCACCGCCGACTCCCTGAAGCTGAATACCCCCTGGACGATTCCCGTGATCTATCTGGGCTTCGGCGCGGGTCTTGCCATCTTCATGTTCGTGGGCTTCGTCAAGGGCCTGCCTCTGGAAATCGAGGAAGCGGCGTCCATTGACGGCTGCGGTCCCGTGCGCACCTACTTCAACGTGGTGCTGCCCATGCTGAAGCCTACCCTCATTTCCGTGGGTATTCTGGAACTGATGTGGGTCTGGAACGACTATCTCCTGCCGTATCTGGTTCTGGACATCACCAAGTACCGCACCATCCCCATCCACGTCCAGTACCTGAAGGGTAGCTATGGCACCGTGGATCTGGGCGCGACCATGGCGGTCATCATGATGGCCATTCTGCCCATCATCATTGTCTACCTGTTCTGCCAGAAGTACATCATCAAGGGCGTCGCTGCCGGCGCGGTGAAGGGCTAAGTTCCCGTAACTGATTTTTACCCACCGGCTGTGTAAACAGCCGGTGGGCATTTCAAAGATTCCGAAAAGAGAGGGGCGGCGGATGCCATGACAATCAAAGATCTGGCTGCAAAGACCGGCTATGCCGTCGGCACCGTTTCCCGGGCGCTGAACAATCATCCCAACGTCAGCGAGCGGGCAAGGCAGGAAATCCTGGAGGCCGCCGCCGAAAGCGGCTTTCAGCTGAACGTCAACGCCAAGCAGCTCAAGCAGCACCACTCCACCACCATTCTGGTGGTGGTCAAGGGTATCGGCAACGAGCTGTTCGGGGAGATGGTGGAGTCCATCCAGACGCTGATCGCCCAGACCCACTACCAGCTGGTGGTGGACTACATGGACGAGGACGAAAACGAAGTGCGCCGAGCCGCGCAGCTGTGCCGGGAAAAGAAGCCTCTGGGCATCCTGTTCCTCGGCGGCAACAACGAGAATTTCATCCGGGATTTCGGGGGCATTGACGTTCCCTGTGTCGTGGTCACCAACGACGCCTCCATGCTGTCCTTTGACAACCTGTCCAGCGTCTCCACCGACGACCGGGAGGCCGCGTGTAGCGCCATGGATACGTTGATTCGTCTGGGACATAGCCGTATCGCCATCATCGGCGGCGACCGGGCCATTTCCGACACCAGCCGTCTGCGCTACGAGGGCTGTATGCAGTCCTTCACTTCCCACGGCATCCCCTTCGACCCCAAACGGGACTATCAGGGCGTGCGCTATTCCTATCAGGCGGGGTATCAGGCGACCAAGGCGCTGCTGGATAAGGGCTGCCGGTTCACCGCGATTTTCGCCACCGCCGACGTGATGGCCATCGGCGCCATCCGCGCCTTGCAGGACAACGGCCTGCAGGTGCCGGAGGACGTGTCGGTCATGGGCGTGGACGGCCTGCCGCTGAGCAGCTTCCTGGTGCCGAGACTGGCCACCGTCCGTCAGACCGTTTCCCTGCTGGCAAAGCGCAGCGTGGAAATTCTGCTGGGGAATATCGAGCGGAACGCGCCCGCCTGTCACGAGACGGTACCCTTTGAGATCCTCTCCCGGGAGAGCATCCGGGAAATTTCACACTGATAATCCATTAAAATGCTCAATCCTGAATTGAGCATTTTAATGAGCGATCACATATCACAGATGCTGTTTTTCGATAAGAACGTAAAGCGGTATCAATTAAGGAGACCATTGCAATGCGCGAAAGCGGAATTTTGATGCATATTACCTCCCTGCCGACCCCTTACGGCATCGGCACCATGGGGAAGGACGCCTATGCCTTTGTGGACTTTCTGGTCAGGGCCGGACAGCGGTACTGGCAGATCTTGCCCCTGACTCCCACCGGCTACGGCGATTCCCCCTATCAGTCTCTGGGCGCCTGCGCAGGCAACCATTATCTCATCGATCTGGACAGGCTGGCAGACGAGGGACTGCTGAAAAAAGAGGAAATCCAGAACATTCCATGGGGCAGCAATCCGGCGCGGGTGGATTTTGGAGCCATGTACGCTCATCGGATGAACGTGCTGCGGCTGGCGTTTCAGCGCTTCACGCCGGATGGTGCCTATGAGACTTTCGTGGAGCAGAACCGGAACTGGCTGGAAGACTATGCTCTGTTCACGGCGTTGAAGGACACCCTCGGCGGCAAGCCATGGCTGGACTGGCCGGAAGCCCTGCGTCTGCGCAAGGCCGACGCGCTGACGGAAAAGCGCCGGGAGCTGTCCGAGGAAATCCGGCTGCAATTCTTTGCTCAGTATGAATTTGACAAACAGTGGAAGGCGCTGCGCAGCTACGCCAACGCCAAGGGCGTCCGGATTATCGGCGACGTTCCCATTTACGTGCCCCTGGATTCGGCGGACGTGTGGGCAAATCCGGAGCTGTTCCAGCTGGACGAACGCCGCCATCCGGAACAGGTGGCGGGCTGCCCCCCGGATTCCTTCACCGCGGACGGCCAGCTCTGGGGCAACCCCATTTACGACTGGAAAAAGATGGCGCAGACCCGCTATTCCTGGTGGATTCAGCGCCTGGCTGCCGCCGGGAAGCTGTACGACGTTATCCGCCTGGATCATTTCCGCGGCTTTGAGAGCTACTGGTCGGTGCCGGCAGGGGATACCACAGCCCGGAACGGCAAGTGGGTGAAAGGCCCCGGAATGGACTTTGTCCGCACCATTCAGCAGGCTCTGCCCGATCTGGAATTTATCGCCGAGGATTTGGGATTTATCACCCCCGAAGTGCGGAAATTGCAGCAGGACTCCGGCTATCCGGGCATGAAGGTTCTGGAATTTGCCTTCGACTCCCGGGAGGAAAGCGACTACATGCCTCATCTGTACCCCGTGGACTCCGTGTGCTACACCGGCACCCACGACAATGTGACATTGAAGCAGTGGTTTGACGAAGCTGCGCCGGGGGATGTGGCCTGCGCGAAAGCTTATCTCGGACTGAACCGGGAGGAGGGCTACATCCGGGGTATGATCCGGGGCTGCATGGGCTCCGTGTCCCGGCTGTGCGTGGTGCAGATGCAGGACTACCTAGAGCTTGGCAAGGAAGCCCGGATGAATTTCCCCGGCACATTGTCCAGCGCCAACTGGACGTGGCGTGCGGAAAAGGGCTTCGATTCCGACGCCCTGGCCGCGAGAATTTACGCCGCCACCAAGCTCTACGGACGGGTGGGGAAATGAGAAGTTTCCCTTGCCAAGCAAGAAAAAACCGCCGAAGGCAGAATGTAACGGAATCACACCGGGAACCGGGATTTTTCCCAGGTTCCCGGTTGGTTTTTTGGAAGCGTTTTTTCTTGCATCCGGGTGCTATTTTTCGAAAAAACGGCACAAATCATGCAAACTGCTGCATTTTTCACAAAATTCTGCTCCAATGTCCTTTTTTTATGTGAATACTATAAAAAAGTTGAAAATTAACATTTTTTCCGATTGATTTTACCGCCCGTTTGACTTACAATAGAAGACGAGCGGATTTTGAGAAAACAGTCCGACGCGACTGCCACCGGGGTGATGTGCATGCTGAATATTGTTCTGGTGGAACCGGAGATACCGCAGAACTGCGGCAATATCGCCCGCACCTGCGCCGCAACAGGCTGCCGTCTGCACCTGATCCGGCCGCTGGGCTTTGACATCTCCGAAAAGGCCGTCCGCCGTGCGGGTCTGGATTACTGGCACATGGTGGAGGTTCGGGACTACGAAAATCTGGAGGACTTCTTCGCGAAGAATCAGGTGGAGGAAATGTGGTGCCTGTCCACGAAAGCGCCGAGGAGCTATACCGAGGCTGCCTTTCACGACGGCTGCTACCTGTTTTTCGGGAAGGAGACTAAGGGACTTCCGGAGGACTTCCTTCGGGCGCACTGCGACGCGTGTGTTCGCATTCCCATGCGTCCGGATGCCCGGAGTCTGAACCTGAGCAATGCGGTTGCCGTCACCGTCTACGAGGCACTGCGTCAGCTGTCGTTTCCCAATTTGCGCGACTTTGGTAAAATGCGGGAGTGACCTCCCGAGAATATGGAGGAGTTATCATGAACTACAATAAAAAGTCCATCGAGGACATCGACGTATCCGGCAAGCGGGTTCTGTGCCGCTGCGACTTCAATGTTCCCACCAAGAACGGCGTCATCACCTCCGATAAGCGGATTGTCGCCGCCATGCCCACCATCAAGTATCTGGTTGACCACAACGCAAAGGTCATCCTCTGCTCCCACATGGGCAAGCCCAAGGGCGAATGGAAGCCCGAGCTGAGCCTGAAGATCGTGGCGAAGCGCATCAGCGAGCT
>OLWB01003056.1_pt1 | contig 12552 bp, 8 predicted proteins | sample 1673331 | NCBI WGS metagenome assembly OLWB01 (sample SAMEA3178943, study PRJEB25190) | human gut metagenome | biome: human gut; feature: human-associated habitat; material: faeces | place: Austria | collected 2013
GCTCTAGCCTGTTCTTTTGGGTCAGTATATATCTGTAAGTCTCCCAAGGGAGTACTTATAGTTATGTTTACTGACTTACTTGCCATCTGGATTTTCCTTCGGTTTATTCAAGCCAAGTGAATCCATCATAAGGTTTATGGCTTGCTGTTGTGATTGTAATACTGATACTACATCTTTCCTGAATGAAGCGAATTCTTCATTGAATTGACTACCATTAGTGGGCTCCTTGTTTTCAAACATAGCAAGGATATTATCGCATTCCTTTATTATGTTCTCGTATTTACCTACATTATTAATAATACCAAGAGCCTGTGACCTTTGCAATGATACTTCGTTTACAATATTACTTCCAATTAGAGTGTAGTACACATTGTTATAAATACCCTCATTCCCATCCGAAGGTAAATATACGGTTACTGTACCAATGGAATCTTGAAGAACAATTTCTATAAGATTAGAAAAGCCATCACCATTTTCATTAGCTCTGGGTTTACTTTCTCCTACCTTTACTACTTTAGCTCGGTCAAAGATTGGGTACATTGATCTTCTGTCTCTTTCTAGAGTAAAGACTAAATCTCCTCTTTGTAATGATTTAAATTTCATTTCTTCCATACTGCATTATTTTTATTGATTAGACTTAATCCCATTTGAACCATACTGGGATTCTGTTTCATAAATTCTACTAGGTTCAAGAAATTATAGTATCCATAGATATCTATCAGTCTTTGTGCTTCATCGGCTACTCTCTTTGCTACCTCTAAATTAGGAGCCGGTAGTTGCATTTGGAGAGTAAAGGTTTGTAGTTTATTATCTTCTTCCATGTTTCTTACTAGATTAAAACGAAAAAAGGGAAATACCCACTACAGGTACCTCCCTTTTCCCTAATCAACTTTAATAGAAATTATGCAGTTTTATTACCTAAAGCCTGTACTACTGAGTTAATGATGTTCTGATCTCTTTGAGCATCAACTACTCGATTCAGTCTAGCAATTTCTTGGTCTTTTGCAGTGTTCTCAATCAAGCACTTAATCTCTTGCTGGCCTTTCATTACCTCGCAATGATTACGTTCTGCCTGAAGAGCCAATCTGTTTTCGGATTCTCTAACTAGGCCTTTAATTTCACAACAGCAAGTTGACTGTTGATGTTCCATCTGGCAAAGACGATCCATAACCCGGTTAAACTCTTCTCTCATTTGATCACGAGAATCCCGGATATCAGCATTAGTCTTATAACCAAGATCACAAAGGCCACGTTCAGTAGCAAAGCGATTATTAAGTATTTCTTTACCTACACCCTCTACTTGTCTAGATACTCCTGCAATTTCAGAAGTAACTCCACGAGCAGCATCTGAGATATCTTTGTAAATACCCGCTTTCGCTTCCTGAACAGTAGATTCTACTTTTTGGATATCAGCTTTTGTGTCATTGATTTTGTCCCACACAGAAACTGCAGCAGCACCAAAACCACCACCTACTAAAGCTCCACCGACAGCACCCCAACCGGAGCCCCATCCATGATTATTACAACATTCATCATTGTAACGATTACGATCCGCAACCACTACAGTACCTTCTCCAGATTTCACTTCCATAACAATTTAGTTTTTAAGGTTAATAATTAATTGTTTATTCATTGATAAATTAACTAGTGTTGTGTTTAGAATTAAATTATCTAAGATGGCCAAGAAGTATCCCAATGATGCATATTAGTACCTTCTTTAATCCCAAAGGTACCGATTGCTAACCATAAACCTCTTACAGAATTATAGGCCAATACATAAACACTATCTCCAATCCTTCTATCCTTAGTATTACTTTGAATAGAATTCACAGTTATTTTACCTTCTACTGAGTTTACTATAATACCTTCACGTATTAAGCTCATATCATACATAAAGTCAGAAGTATTGGGTATATTATCTGTATCAAATAATCCCCATCTATCTTCATCATTACCATTTGTAATATTTAAACTTAATTCCAATCTGAAATTATTATTTTTAGCTTCTTGAAGAACTCTAAAAATTACTGTTTTTCTAGATGGCTTCTGTCTAACAGTATCGGCTGCCGTTCTTACAGAATAACCTGCTTCACTTATATTTGCCATAAACCTAAATGGAGATTGAGAATCAGTTGTTGATACTATACCTATAGATTGAGTTTCTATCTCCGGATTGACTATTTCTACATCGTCTGCAGATAATGGACTACCATTGTGAGTAGAGATAAGATTAAATACATGTTTATTTACCAATCCACCTGAGGGAGCTGAGAATGTGAAATCAGTGTGATGGCCATTACCCTCTGGGTCAGTAATATAAAACTCATATACATCTCCCGCTTCTTGAATTATGGTCAGAGTACAAGTTTTACCCGATTCTCCTTGAGTAAAAGTTATTACTCCTGTTCTAGATGAACTACTATTATTAGTAGCTACCTTATATGTAGCCCCAGCACCTGAACCAGATATAGTAATCCAATCCACATTAGAAGATAAAGCCCAATTAAGGAATTGATTACCATTCTTCCTAGAATATACTCGTACAGGTCTATGGTAGGATGAGTTTTCTGCTGGCCAACCAGAATAAGTAAGAGAAGTACTCAAAGAATCCTCCAAGTTTTCCCTAATACCAAACTCATAAGTTGAAGCACTCTGTTGTGCAGTTTGTACTAGCTCTCTATCTAAACCATTGGGTTGATTAGCTCTAATTGTAAGAGTTCTGCCTGAGGTCTTTGAGTTCTCAGATATGGTAAGGGTTACTTTAAAATAATAACCACTCACATTAGTAATGGATTCAGTTACTCCAGAAGGCAAAATAAGAGTAGGTTTAATAGCTTCAGTAGAACTTAAAGAACCATTAACGTATCTAGACCTATAACTCTTTATATAAAAAGAAATATTACCTCCTTCGCCTCCAACAGTACCTATGGATAGAGTACTAGTTTTATAACCACTATTCTGTTGAGTACTATGTTCAAATACTATACCGCTACTAGGATAAGTTACCTCAGCCGAATTCTGTGTAATGGTTAAATATACAGGAGTTGCCGTATCATAAGTAAACTTAATCTTAAAAGTTCTAGGTGATGAGTTAGGGTTTGGTGCTACACTAATACTACATCCACTAGAAGTTTTACCAGAGATGGTAATATCAGATGAAGTTCCCTCAACTACTTCAGCTGAAGTATAAGAAGTTCTAATGTTTTCTACATAAGTTCCATTTATATATTTATCATAATTAGCATTTACTGTCAATCTAAATCCTGAACCAGTTCCAGGTACATTTTTAGTAGTTGGGTCTATAGATAGGTGATCTACATAGGTTACTTGACCTCCTTCCTGAGAAATTGAGATAGTCTGGTCTGTAGCAGTTGGGAAATCGAAAGTAACCGTAAAATTTCTAGCAGAACCACTATTACTTGGGATAGAAATACTATTACCACTAATAGAAGCCGGACTAGAAACTCTTACAGTAGCAGTTTCTGATTCTGTATAACTACTACCTTGACCATTCCAAGTATAAGTTCTACTTGCACTCTTAGCAGTTACATTAGATTGACCTCCACTGTAACTGAAAGAAGTTTTATCTACTCTACAGTTATAACTCCATGAAGAATAAACTTTTCTACCTGCTGCCTGGGTAAAAGTTGCCTGTATAGTTTTACCTGAATACTTCTGAGTCCAAGTTACAGTGATTGATTTACTATTAGTAGATGTATTGTTGGGTACTATTCTACCTTTATTACCGTCGTAATCTGTAGTATACCAAGAACCTTCCGAAGTTTTAGTGATATCATTCGCCAAACTTTGAGAGATAGTAGTATTAACACCGTTTACTTGCTTAACTCGATTAGAAGCATATGAACCAAAGGGGTATGTACCTCCAGTAGCTGGAGCATTAAAAGAAGGATTACCATTCGGATCCCACTGGAATGTATAAATCCATTGCTCGGCATTGATATCCTCTAACTTGACACATTCATTGTTACCATAGCTAGCAGCATTACTAATTACAATAACCTTGTCAACATTGGAGTCCTTACCATTATTGAGTGCTAACAACTCAGCCTTGGTAGGGCACTCATTAGAGGTCTTACCAAGGCCGGTCTTATTCAGAATAGCACTCCAAGTTGCTATTTCTGCCATATTACTTATTGTTTAATTGTTTCTTAAAGTCTTCGAATTCTTTTCTCAATAACTTAACTCCTTCGAGAGCCATGACACTGAGCATTTCATACTCTACCACTTTTACTTTTACATATTCCTGACCATCTTCTCCGACGAAAGTTTCGAATCTAGATTGGTTAGGTACTTGAGAAGCAGGTATAGTATTCTCTGATACCAACAGAGGTTCAATTTCCTCTAAGCTCTGAGCAATAGTTCCCACTTGGTATTTACCATTCATCTTGAAGTGAACTGTAGGTATATTGCAGATTTGGTCCAGAGTATGGTTCAAATTCTCTACTTGAGATTTTAATCTACCATCTGATTCCTTCCAGAAACCAGAAGCTGCAGTAGTTTTAGCAAATACTACTTGGTCTGTAGTAGCCAATCCTAATTGAGCTCTAGTTACATTATGAGGATTATCTCTTCTGTTTACATGGGTATTTAAGTCGGTCTGAGCTTTTGTACCTGCGGCCTTAGCATCTGCAATAGCAGCAGCCTGAGCAGTAGATACTGGCATATCTGCTGGAGCTAAGTTCTGTACATTACCTAAACCTACTTGAGCTTTGGTTACATTGTGAGGGTTACTCTTATTGCCAATATGAGCATCTAAGCTTTCCTTGATTACCTTATCGGAATCCTGGATTAATTTCTCTAATGCAGTTTTAGCAGCATCAGTATAAGCCTTAGCTTCATTCAAAGCATTGGTAATATCTCCATTCAGACCAGAGTTAAGTTTATTGAACATCTCCCGAGTCAATACTCCAGCTCGATTAGCATTAGCAGCTAAAATTTCTAATGTCTGTGTAGTAGCTTCACCATATACTCCATCAGCTTTAGTAGATTTACTAATCTGTACCCAAACTTTATCCGTATTCTGAACTACTCCTTTACCAGAAATTATAATAGTACCCGGGATAGAATCAAACAGTTTCTTATCTGCTGCAGTTTGTACACCTGCTAAGTCTTTGGTAGCAGCTGGGATAGGTTGATTATGAGTAGTTACACTTGCAGTATTACCAAAATCTGAACAATCGAAATTTAATCTAACTTCAGTAGCATTTCTAGTCCAAGCTCTGTCATCCTTAATATGAGAATAAAACTTTAGATTATCATTCAGAGATTTTCTCCAATCAGCTAAAGCTTTACCCTTACCTCCATCATAAGCAGTACCAGTAACTTCTCCAAGTATCAGTGAAGAAGTATTACTATCTACAAACTGAGTACCTGACCAACGGAATTGATAAGAGGGTTCATCCTGGGTAATATTCAAATATATCTTACCTGATTCTCCAGTAATAGGATTAGCATGATCTGGGTCAGAATATAATTTAATATTGCTCAGCTTTCCAGTTTCACTGACATCATAAGTAGCATAAACTTCGATAACATCATCAACATAAGAAGGCAATTGACTAGAAGGTACTAATCCATTACCATCCAAAGAAGCAAATCCATTAGCCTTACCCTTAGTTGCTACGAAATCATCATGCTTCTTTTCTAAGTTATTGATATTAGTTTGTAACTTATTCTCAAGAGCAGTATCTGCAGCAGCTCTGGCTTCTTCTTCTTCCTGAATCTTTTGCATCTGAACCTGGTCGTATTCAGCACGAGCATCTGCCTCTTCTTTGATAGCCTGAGTAAATTTGGTGTCTAATGCCTGGTCAGCTGCTTTTCTATCCTCGATTTCTTGAGCAAGGGAAGCTTCGGAAGAATTCTTCAAGGCTTCAATGGCATCTTTTCTGTCTTGGATTTCCTTAGCAATCTGCTGGGGTAAAGTTTCATCCAACTTAACCTTATCAGCAGCAGTCATAGTACCAGCTTTAGTAATTGAAGCTACTGGTAAATCAAAAGTAGTATTATCATCTTTATATATTCCTTCGTTTACAGTTTTTCTGTTTACTGATACTGTAACTTTATTAGCATCTGAAGTTGCTCCTTCTCCAACTACTACAGTCTGAGGAATAGAGTTAAATAACTTCTTATCTGCTGCAGTTTGTACACCTGCTTTCTCAGCAGTAGAAGCGGGGATATCTACAGTGAAATCATTAGATTTCTGTATACCTTCATCGGAGTTATATGTACTTCTACTTATGTTAGTAGTAACCACACTAGCCTTAGGTGTATAACTAGCTCCCGTGATATAATCATTAGGCATAGAATTCCATCTCTTCTTATCAGCTGCTGACTGAAGACCTGCTTTAGCATCTGTAGAAGCAGGGATAGCAAACTTACGAGGCATAGGTTCTCCATAGAGATTACCTTCTCCTTTTACAGAACTCTTAAAGTTTACTTCAGCAGAAGTACCATTGATAACCAAGTTCGAATCAATTTCCGTAACCATAGTTAAGGGTAAAGCTTCTGAAGTTGCTTCTTCTTTCTGAAGACGTTCATCTAAGCCGTTAGTGATACCATTAAATTTATTCTCAAGTGCGGTATCAGCTGCTTTTCTATCTTCGATTTCTTTATCTATACGTTTACCCAGAGCATTATCAGCAGCAATTCTTGCAGCCTCTTCAGCATCAATATTATCCTGAAGAACTTTATCTGCAGCAATACGCTCATTACGTTCTGTAGTAAGATCCTGAGTATTCTTATCTACTTTAGCTTCAATACGAATATCCTCAGCCTTTCTAGCCTCAATTTCCGTATTCAATAGTTCCTTGATTTCAAGATAACCAGTATTCTGATTACTTTGTAATCCCTGAATTAATTCTAGGTTACGTTGAATATTAGCAGTATTCTTAGCAATTAATTCATCCTGAGCCTGAGCCTTTGTTAATAATTCAGAACGAGTTTCTGTTACGAAAGTTCTCAATTCACTTACTGTAGCATTAAGTGTAGTACTTAATTCAGTAAACTTCTGAGTAACTTGTTCATCGGCAGCAGTTCTATCGGAGATTTCCTTATCTATAATACCTTTAAGTTCAGTCAGCTTATTAGTAATTGTAGTAGCAAAGTTTGGGTCATTACCCAATGCTTTTGCAATCTCTTCTAGTGTATCTAATACTCCAGGAGCAGAACCAATAACCTTTTGGATTGCAGCTTCTACTTGTTCGGCATTCTGATAGTTAGAATCGTTTTCCAACTGAGATACCTTAGTAATGTAGTTAGCAAATTCCTGGATATTATCTAACTTAGCTTTTAATAAGTCGGTAAAGTCATTTGAAGAAAGCTCTTTGCCATCTACTTTATCAACCTTTCGGTCATTCAAGTTTTCAACAGCCTGAACTCTATCTGATACTTCCTGAGTAATCTTATTCTCTAACAGAGTGTCTGCCTGAGTACGATTAAGGGTTTCAGTATCAATATTATTCTGAAGCTTGGTATCTTCTTGTAGTCTACTTTGAGCCTCATCATTGATATCTTTAGATATAGCTACCAAATCATCCTTGTGATTTTCCATAGCTGTAGTCAGAGAATCCTTAAGAGCTTGTTCAGCAGCCTTAGCTCTTTCTACTTCGGTTTGAATAGCAGTAGTGTTATTAGTTACTTTCTCCCTGAGCTCATCTAAAGAACCGGTTACTCCACTATTGAGGCTATCTATTCTGGTGCTTAAAGCATCATCACCTGCCTTACGATCTTTAATCTCCTGGTCGATTCGAGCATTGATTTTCTCATCTTCATTTGCCCGGGCAGTAGATTCAGTATTTATCAAGCCAGTGAACTTATTATCTAATAAAGTATCTGCTGAAGTTCTATCAGAGATCTCCTTATCGATATTCTGCTGTAAAACAGTATCACCAGCTTCTCTCTTTGAAACCTCAGTGTTCAAGTCGATATTTACCTTATCTACCTGAGACTTAAGATTAGTATCAGCATTGGCTCTTGCTTCAGCTTCTGCATTAACCATGCCTTTTAATTCAGCATAATCTTCAGCTTCCTTAGTAATCTGGTCATTTAATCTGTCAGTATTACGTTGGATATTTGCCTTGTTAGCATTTACTTCTGTTTGCAAAGCATCTATCTTAGCCTGAAGTTCATTTTTAACGGTATTTACCGCATCCTGAATAGATAAAGCCAATTCTTGTATCTTGGTAGCATTAGCAGTTACTCGAGTATCTAATGCAGCATCAGCAGCCTTACGATCCGTTTCTTCCTTAGTGATAGCAGCTTGTAATGCAGCATCGGCATCTTTTCTATCTTGGATTTCCTTATTCAGACTAGCTTGAATACCGTCAGTGTTACCAGTAATTTTATCTACTTCGTTATCAACGTATTCTTTCAACTTAGCCTCAAGAGCAGTATCAGCTTCCTTACGGTCAGAAACTTCCTTATCTACATTAGCCTGTACCTGGGCATCAGCTTCTGTACGATTAGTAATTTCTTGATTCAACTGTTCGGTAATAGCAGCCAATTTCTTGGTAATTGTAGTTGCAAAGTTTGGGTCATTACCCAAAGCATCTGCAATCTCCTTCAAAGTATCAAGAACCTCGGGAGCTTCCCCAATAATCTTTTCAATAGCTGCCTGAAGATCTGCTTCAGTTTGATAACCAGCATCATTGATAAGCTGAGATACTTTTGTGATATAATTAGCATGTTCTTCAATGCCATCCAACTTAGCCTTGAGAATATCGGTAAAGTCGTTTTTAGTAAGAGAATAGCCTTCTCTTTTATCTACCTTACGATTATCTAAGTCTTTATCGGCAGCAATACGTTCTTGCTTTTCTTGCTCTAGTTTTTCAAGCAATTCGGTTTTATCTGTACCGGCCTGAGTTTTCAAATCCTCAATCTTATGGTCAAGGATTTCATCTTGAGCAATTCGAGTTTCTTTCTCGTTATCAATATTGTTCTGAAGTACAGTATCTGCATTCTGACGGTTCTGAGCTTCTTGAGTAATGTTCTGCTGTAAACCATTATCTGCATTCTGACGGTCAGAAGTTTCCTTTACAATCTGTTGGTGTAATACTTCATCCTGAGCAGTACGAGCTGCAGCTTCAGCATTAATCTTGGATTCAAGTTCTTGGTCTGCAGTTTTACGATCACTGATTTCGGTGTTCAGTTTAGATTCTAATGCTACATCTGCATTTGCTCTTTCTGAAGCCTCGGTTAGAATCTTATTATTTAAGTCGGCAATATCCCTAGTATGGTCTAACTGTACTTGATGAACAGCCTCGGTCAGTTTCTCATCAGCAGCTCTACGTTCAGCAGCTTCCTTATCTACCAATTCCTTAGCATATTCTTTAGCTTCAGTTAAGTTATTGTCAGTTTCTACTTCCAAATCACCAACCCGGTCTTCTACCTTTTGAATACGAGCATTGATTGCTTCTATCATCCTAGTAATATCTTGTACTACTTTAAGGATAGTTGCATTCAACGTATTAACCGAGTTAACCAAGTTATCGTTCACAATCTTAATCTGAGAAGCTAATTCGTTTTCACGGTTCTTAGCTCTAGTTACCTCAGCTTCTAATTGAGTACGTAATTCAGTTAATCGGTTAGTGATATTGGTAGCAAAGTTTGGGTCATTGTTTAATGCTTCAGCCAATTCCTTTAATGTATCCAAAGCATCATCAGCACCATCTACTAAGTCATGTATATATTTCTCAACTTGTTCTTGAGTCTGATATTTCAAATCGTTTTCTAGTTGAGAAACTTTAGTAACGTAGTTAGCATGTTCCTCAATTCCATTCAGTTTTTCTAGCAATTCATCAGAGAAGTTATTTTCTGACAAATCCCAACCTTCTTTCTTATCTACCTTGTTTGCAATTGATAAGAAGAATGCCCAGAACTCTTTAAGAGTTCCAACAAAACCATGAGCCAAAGAGTCATCATAATAACCCTGTAATAGCCGTTGGTCAATCTCTTCGCAAGTGTAGTATTTACTAACGTACATATGTATATATTTTAAGGTGTTACTTTATTCTTTCCCAATAACAGTTCTGAGTTATTACCACGGAAGTATTCTTTTTCTTTACCAGCAAAAGCATTTGGGATATCATCTGGATTATCTGGGTCAACATCTCCTCCATCCTCTATATCCCCAACTACTACGGCATAATCAGGTAATTTCCTAACTCTGAACTTAATAACTTGGCCAAAGCCTATATGAGGTATATCTTTATCCCATACCTCTCCAAAGTAATCTTGGTAATTTGATACGAACTTCATACCAGTCATAGATTGCATGGTAGTAGCTGAATTACCAGTACCAGGCATTTCTATGTGAACTCCAGAAGGTCCATTCAAGATTATAAGATTACTGTCCCACCAATCTCCTTCTACATTGTTAAGCTTGGTGAAACGTAACATTAACATTTTCATATCTTTATGGATTTTGTTCTACGAATTTGATTTTAGTATCTCTATCCCTTTTGAGGATTACCAAGAATACCAAAGCTTCATCTTTAGCCTGAGATACTTGAGTATCTCCAGAAGGTTTATATACTATCCCATTGATAACAAATCTATCCTCAGACCAGTTAAAGTTCCAATAACCTTCCTGATTGAGATATCCGATTTGTTCTATGTAATTCTTTGAAATAAGTATAGAAAGGTTCTCATCATCTAATTCTCCAGAAACAGTAGCCTTATTAATAGGCCAATTCCTAAAAGCATTGTAGTAGCATAAAGCTTCTATGGGAATATTATAATATCTTGGGCTATCATCCTCAGCATGATTTAGATATTGATTAACATGTTTAGCCCAAGTAATTGTTTGTCTTCCAGCATCCCAATCTAAGAAATCAGTGATAATCTTTTTATACCTATTCCAAGAATGGTTCTTAACCATTCTCCAAGGTTCTTTTGTCATGATTTCTTATCTATTATGGTTAACGAAGGTTTACTTGCTTTATTGAGAGGGGCTGTTGGATTAGGTCCTCCCAAAGGAGTTGGTTTTCGATGATTTACTACTTTTGGTACTACTAACCGTTCAATTTGATCACAGAATGGTAAGTATATCTCTAACCTAGATGCCAGCATACATAGATTCTTTCTTAGTTCATCCATATACCCTCCAGGTTGAATCATCTTTGAATAAGTACTCCATAAGCTAGATATACTTTCGGATATCTTATCATAATACTGTACCTCAGTAGGACCCGTAGTAATTTGTTTTATCCTATCTCCTCTAACATGTTCTCCAGGTGAATCACCATCTTGGTCTGGTCCATGAGATTCAGTGGAGATAATTTCTCTAAAACTATTTCCTGCAACCAACAGTATATTTTGTATTTGTATATTGAGATAATCCCATACAGCCAATTCCATAATTAATTGGTTTTCTAGTCCCTCATACCATAATTCATCATTATATTTATCTGGTGGTATAACATGGTTTACTAGTGGGAAGATATATAATTGCCATTTAGTTATGTATGCAGTTTTATCTTCTATGGTCATACTCTCATGCAATTCTTTGGGAATATACCTATCTATTAAATTGTAGATGGTATCCTGAAGAGTAGTATGCCCATAATTACATACAACTACGGTTCGAGTACAAGTCAAATCTAATCCATCAGAATTAGTGACATGTAGTGTTACATCATAAAATCCAGACTTCTCATAAGAGTAAGATTGATGTCTTCCACCATTGAAAACCTCTCCCTTATCATCGCCAAAGTCCCAGTCAAAAATGGATTTGGCCGGGACTTTGGTTAATACTCTAAATGAAACTTCCAGACCTGATGTTACATATGTGAAGTCTAGATTCTTTTTCATTTATATTCGGATTTGTTTATTCTTTGTTTTCTTCGAAATCTTCAAGTAAAACTTCAAGGATATCTTTTACGGTATCTTTCGGATCAGCTTCGATTTCATGTTTCTTAGCAATCAGCTTAGCTTCTTCAAGTGAATAAGCTTTGGCAATCTTACTGATTTCCATACCCTTTGCAAACTGAGCAGCTAGCTTCTTGTCAAGCTTTTCGATATCCTCAGCAGTATACTTGGCAGTTTTGTTCTTATCCGGAACTAAAACCAAGTGGCCAGAAACTAAAGCTTTCTGAATACGTTTTGTTCTGTACTGACGGGCAGTAAGTTCTCTCTCTTCGCCTTTTGCAATTGAAATACCTGTTACCTGGTCGTTAAAACTGTAGGCATTAGTTCCAACTGTTACAATATAAGTAGTAGCCATAATCTTTTATTTTTTAGGTTATAATATAAAACCCCGAACAGAATGGATTGAAACTGTTCGGGGAGAAATTAGACAAAAATACAATGAAGAAATCCCGGATATTATTCTAAGTTAACCAATAGGTATGGGTCAATGTTCATGAAGCTCGGGAATCCAGCTTCAGAGAATTTCTTGTTAGCTGCCAACAGAAGAACAGCATCCTGGTACATCTTAGAGAAACCTGTAGTCAGAGAAGCATATACAGCTTCAGTCTGATTAGATACGATTCTTTCTGATTCAAGCATCAACTGTTTAGCAGTAAGCTTAATCAA
>OLWB01003061.1_pt1 | contig 12530 bp, 14 predicted proteins | sample 1673331 | NCBI WGS metagenome assembly OLWB01 (sample SAMEA3178943, study PRJEB25190) | human gut metagenome | biome: human gut; feature: human-associated habitat; material: faeces | place: Austria | collected 2013
AATAATTCTTCTTTTATTTTTTCATACGATCTTTGTGCAGAATCAACTCCCTTTGCATATGACTCCTTTTCCCTTTTACTTAATACATCTTCTGGTGTCTTTGTGACTCTATTTAATTCATCTTGAAATGACATAATTAATTCTCCCTCTCTATCATCAGTAAATACGTTTTCTTATTTAATTATAATAAGCCATAGCGCCCAAAAATAAATAAAGCTTTTGACAGATTTTTACTTTTACAATTATTCTTCAGAAAAATAATCTCTATCTATCTGTTTGATACTTATTTACTTGGGCAACTAACAATCTCCCACTTAAATATTGATCTTTTGGATAAAAAGTTCCACTATACATACCATAATAATTAAAAAAATGTACAATTACATGATTTTGACTTAAAAAATCCAACAATTTTGAATTCAATGATACTTCGTTTAAACAAAATAATTCCTTTGTATTTTCAATTGGAATGTATACATTTTTACCATTTTTTCGAAAGCATATAGAATTGTCTTTCCTTGATAATTCTCCCATTGACATAATATATCTTGTACTTCCCATATTACCCCTTCTTTCATATGTAACAATACTCATAATATGCACATTTTTTACATCCACTTTTATTAAGACGTTCTGGTATATCTTGACAATTTAAAAGTTTTTCTATTGATTCAATAATTTTCTTTAATTCATTTTCCCTCTTCTCTGTTAATTCCAAAATTACTACTTTTTTATTAGATTTGTTTTTTTCAACAAATTCTAGTTTCCCTTTTCGATAAATTCCTTTATTTTTTAAAACACTTAGGTAATATAATAATTGCCATTTTGCTGCTTCTACATCAGCATCTGATTTTTTTACCTCTGTTAAATACTCTTTTGTTAATTTATCTAATTTAATATTTTCAATTGCTATTTCACTGTTCGAACTTTGTAATCGTTCTTCATGAATTGCCTTTCCAATTTGTACGATTTCACTATTATCTTCAAGATTCAACCTATTTCCATGTAAATAACACTGTCTTTTACAATGGAAATAATAATTGATTAATGTTCCATTAACTCTCATAGACTCCTCCTTAAAATTAGAAATTAATCAAATGTGCTTATAAATTTATGTTATTGTTTAACAAGATTAGGAGTCTCAGGGATTCATCTCTGGGACTTATTTCAAAACATCTCATGTTATTGTTTAACGAAATACAAAAAGAAGCTTAAGGGGGTCAAATTAATTTCAAAACATCTCATGTTATTGTTTAACTTGTAACACCTTCCGATACAGAACCACCGTTGCTGTATTTCAAAACATCTCATGTTATTGTTTAACACAGAGATATTCGATAGCCGAAGAATGGTATTGATATTTCAAAACATCTCATGTTATTGTTTAACCAACGAAAAATCGTTATTTTTAAATAGATTTTTTACAAAAAAGAACGATTTTATAAGCTTTTTCAATATTTTTACCAACCCCCTTACTAATTTTAACCTTTCTTGAAAAACAACGTATTCTAGCCGTTTTTACTACTTTTTCAAAAAATCACTTGGTAAAATATCAAAAACTTCATTTCCCCATGTTTCTTAACACTTCCTATTATGAATCCAATCAATCAAATATGCAACCCTAATATACAAATCCATATATAAACATAAAATTCTCTCTGAACAATATTCCAAAATTACCCAAGAACATCATCCAGAGAGAACCCAAACCCTCTATTCCATATACACTTCTACTCCTCCGTCTTAATCGAACTAATCACCACATCCCCCAACTGACACCCCACTTTCCTCATAACAATATCCTCAATCTGACTCCTCTCAACTTTCGACAGATCCTTCTTATTCACCAACACATCCACCTTCCCATTCGTAATCGTAACAATACTATTCAAAAACCCCTTAGCTCCAAGCAGATTCTCTGCTGCAGTCTCCATCTCCATCTGTTCTGACAGCATCGCCAGTTTATCCACTGCATCCTGCTTCACACTATCTTTCACTGTCTGATCCTTAATAATCTCCTCCAGTGTATCCTTCGCCTTGCTATGTGTCTGCTCCCTCTCTAATTTCGCTTTCGCCACATAATTACTAACCTGAGCATTTGTAAGCACCGCTTCTCCAACATCGGTCACATCATCGGTTACTGCTGCCGCACTTTCTTTTGCCACGTTCTTTGAAACTGTCTTCGTCTTACTATTCTTCGTCCCTGCCGGATCGTATTTCTGACTATAATTTACATACCCTGCAACAGCGATCACAACCGCTAAGGTCATGATGATCATCTGATTTTTCTGAAATACTTTTTTCATTGTTAGGAATCCTCCATTTTTAAGACTTTCACTTTATAAGATGAAATATGAAATAACACAGAAACTGCTTCAACGATCTGATTCTTTATAATATCATTCCCACCGCCCTGGGCGACGACGACCACTCCTTCGACGACTGGTTCTACTTCTTTGATCACGTATGGAACTTTCTTTCCGTCTTCTTCGACTAAGATGGTCTGTTCATCTTCTTTGACTGTTTTTTCTTTTTCACTGCTGCTTTGTTCGTAGGGACTGTCTTTATTTACGACAGCTTCTTTGGATGAATTAACGGTGATCATCACTTTTACTTTTCCGACTCCTTCTACATGTTTTAATGCATTGACCAATCGCCTCTCCTGTTTTTTCACATAGAGATCAGTAGAATCTTCTTTTGCTGTGGTTTCACTACTTTGTGTGTTCTTCTTTGTCTTCCCGGATGGGATGCTTACGATGATCAGGCTGATGCCAAGAAGTAAGATCAGGCAAAGTTTTGGAATGCCGATATTTTCGATCAGATGTTGTAGTTTTTCCCTCTCTATCATATTTCTTCTACTCACTTATATTTATATTAGATTCCTTCATATTATAGAAGTTTGAAATTGCGGTTTTTAGTTTCTTTGTATGACGAAGCTTGTCTGTTTTGATGTCGATCTTCTCGATGGTATCGGCCTCGTTGGCGCCGGAGCGCACGGTGTCGGCGAACGGGTACAGGTTGACGACCACCAAGTCGAACGGCTTGATGCCGAACTCCTCGAGCTGCTTGGCATGCTCGGGGTTGGTCATATCAGCCAGAATGCCGGCGTGAATGTACGGGTGCAGCGTCTTGACGCGGCCGTCGAGGCATTCGGGGAATCCGGTGACATCGGACACCTCGGCTACTTTGACGCCCAGTTCGGCAAGCTTCTTGGCGGTCGAACCAGTGGAAACGACTTCGGTGCCGGCCTTCACGAACGCTTCCGCGAGTACTTCGATGCCTTCCTTATGAAAGACCGAGACCAGTGCTCGACGTATCGGTCGGTTCGTGTTTGTCATCCTGTTCCTCCTTGGATTCTTGTGGTTGTGACGCTAGGAACCGCGCCTGATGAACGGTGGCGGTCTTCGATGTCGCGGCGGTGGTGCGGGAATCCTTGATTCTCTCAACCAACCAGACTATCGGAAAAACGAGCGCTGTGCCAATCAGCGCGAGCAGCCATGCCGCGGTAAGTCCCAGTGCGGTCGAATGACCGACGACTCTGGTGGAGGCCATGACGTCGACGCCTATGTGAGCAAGACGATGATCGCCAAGCGATCCATTGGACAGAGCGAACAGCAATGTGGATGCCAGTGAGATCAGCATCGCGCTCAGGCAGAATGCCCCGGCGGAGTAGATCAGCGAAACCAGTACCGGGCCGCGGGTGGACGTATCCCGTACATTCAACGGTCTGCAGGCGAATCCTTGCGGTAGGAATACAGCCAGCAGGCCCACGAGCGCAGCGATGGCGAGAGGCGCGTTCAAGGCAACGGTACGCCATAGTTCGCTGCTGACCGGTTCGGGCAGAATACCGAATACCGGAATTGCAGGAAGCTCTTTGGATTGGCCGAGCCATAATGTGAAACTGGCCAAATCACCGATGGCGAATCCGCCGCCGAAGAGCCAGGAAACAGCCCAGAGCATGACGTTGGGTAGCCAGATCAGCATGGCGACGGTGGTGAGAATTCGTGAACCTGTTTCCATCCCGGACAATTCGAACAACGATACGACAGCGGCATGGTTGCGTACCGACCATACGATGACGGTAATCAATCCAATTGCCAGATATATGCTCAGTATCGCGACGGCCAAGGCGACGCCGATTTTCAGGCAGTGGCGTATGTCCGCCGGCACCTGCTTGCGAGTCCAGTCCCTGAATGCTCGCATTTTGGCTGATTCCGGTACGGCTGCGCATAGGAAACCGATCGAGAATACGATGGCTGCTTTCAGCAACACCAGCCACTGGTCATCGACAAGACCTAGGTGCACGGATTGCCGGAATGCCTCGTTCAACCCGAGCCAAACAATCAATCCGGCAACATACGCATGCGGCCCGTATGCCTTGATTCGCATGGTGAGTGCATTGATCAGCCATATCAGCAGTATGGTCAACAGCAATGGCGTAATGGTGAGGGTGAACGAATCGGTTCTAAAGCCCGATCCCTCACTCAGAAGCACAACGGCCTGTGTCAGCGAGGTTGTGCCGACGGTGAGATTGTCGCCGCCCTCTTCCATAGAGACGACCAATAACATCAGCGCTGTATAGCAGCCTAATGCAACGGCATAGATGGCCATGGATGCGAGGGCGACTATGGCTCCCCGCACCCATTGGCGAATCACGGCTTTCATCACGATTGGTTGGAACCGATCAGTCGATGTTGGCCTTGGCGAGTACGTCACGCATGATTTCGGCGGCCTGGCCCGGGGTCTTGCCCACGGGGATGCCCGCCGCCTCGAGCGCGTTCTTCTTGTCCTGGGCGGTGCCCTTGCCTCCGGAGACGATGGCGCCGGCGTGGCCCATCTGCTTGCCTTCGGGGGCGGTGAAACCGGCGATGTAGGCGACAACCGGCTTGGTCATGTGCTCCTTGGCCCATGCGGCGGCGTCCTGTTCGGCGAAGCCGCCGATTTCGCCGATCATCATGACAGCCTTGGTGTCGGGGTCGGCTTCGAATGCCTGCAGGGCTTCCAGCAGCGTCGTGCCGACGATCGGGTCGCCGCCGGCGCCGAGACATGCGGTGAAGCCGATATCGGACAATTCGCCCATGAGCTGGTAGGTGAGGGTGCCGGATTTGGAGACCAGTCCGAGCGGGCCGCGGCCGACGATGCCGTCGGGGATGATGCCCAGATTGACGCCGGGGTTGCCGAGCGTGATGAGACCAGGGCAGTTCGGTCCGATGATGCGCACGCCCTTCTTGAGCGCCAGTTCGACGAAGTATGCGGAATCGGCCACCGGAATGCCTTCAGTGATGACCACGATGAGTTCGATGCCGGCTTCGACGGCTTCGACCACGGCGGACTTGGCGAACTTCGGCGGCACGAACACCACGCTGGCCTTGGCGCCGGTGGCTTCACGTGCTTCGCCGCAGGTGGCGAACACGGGGATGTCCGCGTCGGCACCGTTCTTGGCACCGGGGAAGGTGACGGATGTGCCGGCCTTGCGCGGGTTCACGCCGCCGACGATATTGGTGCCGGCCTTGAGCATGCGAGCCGTATGGGTCATGCCCTGATGGCCGGTCATGCCCTGGACGATAACGGGAGCGCCGTCTTCGATGAACAGCATCAGCGAACCTCCTTGGACTGGGTCGCCTCACCGGCGAGCTGCGCGGCCTTGGCTGCCGCGCCTTCCATGGTTTCGGACACATGGATATTCGGGTTATTGGCGGAGGCGAGGATATGCAGACCCTCGGCGGCGGCGTTGCCATCGAAGCGCACAACGATCGGCTTGGAACCGCCGAGCTTGGCGACCGCTTCGAGGATGCCGTTGGCGACTTCCACGCAGGAGGTGATGCCGCCATAGACATTGATGAACACGGATTCGACCTGAGGGTCGGACAGTACGATCTCCAGGCTTTCGGCCATGACGGCTGCGGAGGCGCCGCCGCCGATGTCCAGGAAGTTGGCGGGCTTGATGTTGGTGCCCTGTTCCTCGCCAGCGCCGGAGACGGCATCCAGGGAACTCATGACGAGTCCTGCACCGTTGCCGATCACACCGACCTCGCCGTGCAGGTGCACGTAGTGCAGGCCGTGTTCGCGGGCGCGCTGTTCGAAGGGGTCGGGAACGATGGGATCCACGAAACGCGCCCAGCCGTCATGGCGGAAGGAGGCGTTGTCATCCAAGGAGATCTTGGCGTCCAAGGCGCTCAGCTGCTTGGTGGATTCGTCATCCGGGTCGCCGATCTTGGCGAGCGGATTGATTTCCACGAGCGTGGCGTCGTTGTCTTTGAAGCAGCGCCACATCTTGAGCAGAATCTGTGCGGCCTGATCGACGTCCGCGTGGTAGAAGCCGATGCTCTGTGCCATTTCGGTGGCAGCGGCCAGGTCGAAGTCACCGAGCGCATCGATGTGCAGGCGCTTGACGGCCTCCGGATGTTCCTTGGCGATTTCCTCGACTTCGGTGCCGCCGTTAGCGGTGGCCAGCACGTCGAAGTCGCGCGAGGTGCGGTCCACGGAGATGGACACGTAGTATTCGTGCAGGATGTTCTTGGCTTCGGCTACAAGCACGCCGGAAACCTTGTGCCCGTGGATGGTCATCGGCAGGATGGACTCGGATTCAAGAATCGCCTCGTCGCGGTTATGGGCGATCTTGACGCCGCCGGCCTGACCACGATGACCGATCTTGACCTGCGCCTTGATTACGCAGGGATAGCCGATTTTGTCCGCCGCTTCAGCGACTTCATGGGAGTTCTGGGCAAAGATGGCGTCCGGGGTGGGAATGTCCTGTTCCTCGAGCAGCTGACGCGCCTGGTATTCGTAAAGATCCATCGATCCTTCCCTGACTATGTAATTGGTCCGGCATGTAACTGTACACAGTACATGCCGGACCTTGAAAACTGACTGTACGTTGGGCGAGACGAAATCTCAGGCCGGCATCGCGATCAGCGAGCTGCTGGGCTTGCCGTCGAGCTTATCCAGACCGTCGAGGCCATCGAGCCGCATCACGAAACTGAAGCCCACCACGGTGCCACCGGCCTTTTCGATAAGGTCGGTGGCGGCTTTGGCGGTGCCGCCCGTGGCGATGAGGTCATCGACGATGAGCACTCGCTTCCCTGCCTGTACGGCGTCGGTTTCGATTTCGACACTGGCCGTGCCGTATTCGAGGTCATAGGATTCACCGATGGTTTCAGGCGGCAACTTGCCGGCCTTACGCACGGCGATGAAACCCTTGCCCAAATGGGCGGCCATGGCCGGGCCGAACAGGAACCCGCGCGATTCGAGACCGGCAATGGAGTCGAATTCGCTCGGGGACACCGGCAGGGCCTCTTCAAGTGCTTTGAGCAGAATCTTCAAGCCCTTGGGGTCGGCGAGCACTGGCATGAAATCACGGAAGATGATGCCTTCCTTGGGAAACCCCGGTACGGAACGCACCAAGGACACCAGATATTCGGCGTCCTGTTGCCCTACCTTGCTCAATGCGTCGATGGTGATGTCCGACTGTGCCATAGTGCTCGCCCCTTTTATGCCTTTGCGATGCGATACGCGGATGGTGCTACCGAATCGAACAGCTTACTTCGTCTTGGTTTCGTTGTCGTCACCGGTCTCGTCAGCGGTGTCTTCCTCGGACACGACGGACGCCTCGATCGGAACCTGACCAGCCTCATCGTTAGCCGGAGCCTCGGTGTCTTCGTCGGGCAGCGGGTTGCCGTTCTCGTCGACCTCATCATCGGACACATAGGCCGGGCGGGTGTACTCACGGGCGATGGCGTTGAAGCCGAAACGCAGCTTGGAGCCTTCGGAGTCGATGACGATCTCCTCATACTGCTCGTCGACTTCGACGACCTTGCCGATCACCTGGCCGATGGTGATGACCTCGGTGCCGGGCTGCAGGTTGCGACGGAAGTCCTGCTTCTCCTGCTGTTGCTGCTTGGCCTTCTTGGACTGCCACCACATCATGCCGCCGAACACGACGACGATCACGATGAGCATAATGTACTGTTGTTCCACGAAACAACTCCTTCAAACGAGCGACATTGACGTAACGCCGCCAAGTGTGCAAACAGGAGAAAGTCTAGAAGAGCTTGCTGACATCATCTTTGGGCGTAATCCCCAAATGCTGCCATGCCTTCTCGGTAGCCACGCGGCCTTTGGGCGTGCGAATCATAAAACCTTCGCGCACGAGATACGGCTCGCACACGGTTTCCACGGTTTCCGATTCCTCGCCCACCATGGCCGCCAGATTGTTCAGGCCCACGGGTCCACCGTTGAAGTTGCGCACGATGGCATTGAGCACGGCGATGTCCAGCCGGTCGAGGCCTTCGGAGTCGATCTGGTACAGGGCCAGCGCCTCCTTGACGTCGTCCGGCCGCACCACGATCAGGTCGTGGACGATGGCCCAGTCGCGTACACGGCGTAGCAATCGGTTGGCGATACGCGGCGTGCCGCGCGAACGCAACGCAAGCTCATGAGCGGAACCCGCATCAAGGTTTACGCCCAGTACGTTGGCCGAACGTTCGATGAGCTTTTCCAGCTCCTCGTGCGGATAGAAGTCGAGATGTGCGGTGAAGCCGAAGCGTGCGCGCAACGGGCTTGGCAGCATACCTTCGCGCGTGGTGGCACCGATGACGGTGAATCGCGGCAGGGTCAGCGGGATGGAGCTTGCGCCCGGGCCTTTGCCGACCATCACATCGACGCGGAAGTCCTCCATCGCGATATACAGCAGCTCTTCGGCGGCGCGCGGCAGACGATGGATCTCGTCGATGAACAGCACTTCGCCGACGTCGAGGGAGCTCAGAATCGAAGCAAGATCACCGGCATGTTGAACCGCAGGGCCGGAAGTCACGCGAATCGGCACTTCAAGCTCATTGGCAACGATCATGGCCAACGTGGTTTTGCCCAAGCCAGGAGGGCCGGCGAGCAGAATATGGTCCGGTGGCACATCGCGTTTGCGGGCCGCGTCCAGGAACAGCTGCAGCTGGGCCTTGAGCCGTGGCTGTCCGATAAAGCCTTCGAGAACATGGGGGCGCAGCTCCTCGTCGCTGACCGGCTCGTTGCCGATCGGCTGGGAGGAGACCATGCGCAGCGACTCTTCGTTGGCACCGGTGTTGGAGGCTCCGTAATCCGTTGTCTCGCTCATCAGCGGCCCCTATCCATCAGCGCCAAAGCCAGACGTAGCACACGCGGCACATCGTCGGTGGCAAGCGGCGTGGGAATGTCGTTTTCGGCGCAAGCCTCGGCAACGGCCTGCTGAGCGTCCTGCTGACGCCAGCCAAGCGAAATCAGTCCTTCGACAACCTGTTCCGTACCGGTATCCACCGGAGACTTGGATGTTGCCGCCTGAGCGGAAGCACCCTCGATCTGACTCAAATCAATAGAGCCCTTAAGCTCGAGGATGATCTTCTGTGCGCCCTTCTTACCCAGCCCCGGAGCCTTGGCCAGCGCGGTGGCGTCGTTGTCGGCGATGGCGTGGGCCAGCTGACTCGGCGTCAGTGTGGAGAGTAACGATTGGGCCACTTTAGGCCCAATGCCGGAGACCTTGATGAGTTGCAGGAAGGTTTTCTTGGCGTCCCGATCCAGGAATCCATGCAGGGTAATGGCATCCTGAGAGAGGTTCATATAGGTGAAGACGCGGGTGTCTTGCCCGGCGTGCAGACGGCTCAGGTCGGTGGCGGACATGCGCACTTCGTAGCCCACTCCCCCAACATCAATCAATGCGGTATCGGTTTCGACCGATTCAACCCGCCCGGTCAGCATGCCGATCATACAGGTACTCCTTCAGGGCTCCAGGATTCAAGACTCGAACAACTGTTCGAAAGTATACTACATTCCTCGGTCGTGGTTGATGCGGCGGCGCGTGGAGTTCTGTGCGGCCTCAGCCCACTGGCGTTGCGCGGCGGTCAGATGTTGTTCGCGTTCGCCGCCCTGCAATGCGCCTGCCGGGCGCAGCGCATGGCAAATGGCCAAAGCCAAGGCATCGGCGGCATCGGCGAGTCTATAACCGAATGAGCGCGTTGAAAAAACATGTTTTAATTGGGTGAGGTTCAAAATACGTGTCACCATACGCTCCACCTGAATCTTCTGCGCCTGCCCGTTACCGGTGATAGCCAGCTTGGCTTCGGTAGGCGTATGCAACGCCACGGGAATATTGCGTTGCGCGGCGGCGAGCATGGCGAGGCCGGCGGCCTGTGCGGTACCGAGTACGGTGTTGCGGTTGGATTGGGCGAACACACGCTCGATAGATACCGCGTCCGGCGCGAATCGGTCCATTTTCTCGGACAGGCCGTTGTAGATGGCCAGTAGACGCAGATCCTGGGTGATATCCGGTGAGGACCGCACCACGTCCACGTGAATAAACGAAAGCCGGCGGTGCTCGCCGGCTTCGATCACGCCGACCCCGCAACGTGTGAGCCCGGGGTCGACGCCAAGGATAATCACGAGGATTACTCCTCGTCGAGCTGGGCCATCACCTCGTCGGAAGCGGTCCAGTTGGAGTAGATGTTCTGCACATCGTCGAGGTCATCGAGGTTGTCGATGAGCTTGGACACCTTGCGGGCATCCTCAAGGCTCAACTCGACCTCGTTCTTCGGCTGCATGACCTGGTCGGCGGAATCGTAGTCGAAGCCGGCTTCCTGCAGAGCCTTGCGCACGGTGAACAGGTCGGACGGACCGGTCACAACGGTGAACACTTCACCGTCATCGGTAACGTCCTCGGCACCGGCTTCGGCGGCGGTTTCGAACAGCTTGTCGAAGTCCACGCCCTCGGACGGCACCACAATCTGGCCCTTGCGCTCGAAGTTGAAGGACACGGAGCCGGAGGTGGCCAGAGAGCCGTTGCCCTTGGTCAGGGTGGAACGGACTTCGGCGGCCGCACGGTTGCGGTTGTCGGTCAGGCATTCGATGATGAGGCCAACGCCGGCAGGAGCGTAGCCCTCGTAGACGATGTCTTCGTAGTTGGCGGCACCATCTTCAGCACCGGCACCACGCTTGACGGCGCGAGCGATGTTGTCGGCCGGCATGGAGGCCTTCTTGGCCTTGTAGATGGCATCGTACAGGGACGGGTTGCCGTCCGGGTCGCCGCCGCCGAGGCGGGCGGCGATTTCGATGTTCTTGATGAGCTTGGCGAAGAGCTTGCCGCGCTTGGCGTCGATGGCGGCCTTCTTGTGCTTGGTGGTCGCCCACTTGGAATGACCTGACATAATGCTCCTAGCAATTATTGAAACGGATGATGTCAAACGAAACGATTGTAGGCCGTTAATCAGACATACCCGTAATGTTTCCGATGATTGTCTTATTGCGCGTACCGATAAAACCGGTTGCGCGGGTGCCGCACCCGGTCAGGCAAGCGGCAAATGATACTGCGGGGCCAGCTGTTCGAATGCCTGGGCATAGGCATCTCGCTGGTCGGACAGCAGAATCGGCATGGTACGCGTCTGGGCGACGATGGGCATGAAGTTCGCATCGCCATTCCAACGCGGCACCACATGCTGGTGCAGGTGCGCGGCGACTCCGGCACCCGCGACCTCGCCCTGATTGATGCCGATGTTGTATCCGTCCGGACGGGAGACGGTCTCCATCACCTTCATGGCGAGGGTGGTGGCCTTCTCGAATTCGAACAGTTCGGCATCGTCGAGTTCGGTGATGAATCCGACGTGACGGTACGGGCAAATCATGAGATGCCCGACATTGTATGGGTAGAGGTTCATGATGGCGAACACGTGCGTGCCACGCCAGGCGATGAGGCCGTCTTCGTCGGATTTTTTGGGTCCGACGCAGAACGGGCATTCCTTCGTCTTGGGCTTGGTTGGGCGATCCTCGCTGTTGCGCAGCACATAGGTCATGCGCTGCGGAGTCCACAGTCGTTCGACCGTGTCCTCCTGAGGCGGAAAGTCCGCCGGATTATCGACACGCACGTCAGTCATTTTCGCGCCCTTTCTTGGCTCCCCTCAGAGAGGGGAGCCAGTACCATTCACATCACTCAGCCACAGCAGCGTTGAAGTCGTCGGCGGAGTTCACCTGGACGCGCTTCTTGATGACGGTGAGAATCTGCTCGCGAGCAGTGTCCACCGGCACACCGTTGAGCTGGCTACCGTCGCGGAAGCGGAAGCTGACCGCGTTGTTGTTCATGTCTTCCTCACCGACGATGAGGATGAACGGCACCTTGGACTTGGAGGCGTTGCGAATCTTCTTGCCGAAGCGATCGTCGGAGTAGTCGATCTCGCAACGGACCATCTCATCTTCAAGGGACTTGACGAAGCCGGCCAGATGCGGGGCAAACTCGTCGGCAACCGGCACGCCGAGCACCTGCACGGGGGCCAGCCACGCCGGGAAGGCACCTGCGTAGTGCTCGAGCAGCACGGCGAAGAAGCGTTCGATGGAGCCGAACAGGGCGCGGTGAATCATCACCGGGCGCTGGTGGGTGCCGTCCTTCGCGATGTACTCGAGCTGGAAGCGCTCCGGCAGGTTGAAGTCGAGCTGGATGGTCGAGACCTGCCAGGTGCGGCCGATGGCGTCGCGGGCCTGCACGGAGATCTTCGGGCCGTAGAACGCGGCGCCGCCCGGGT
>OLWB01003062.1_pt1 | contig 12523 bp, 10 predicted proteins | sample 1673331 | NCBI WGS metagenome assembly OLWB01 (sample SAMEA3178943, study PRJEB25190) | human gut metagenome | biome: human gut; feature: human-associated habitat; material: faeces | place: Austria | collected 2013
GTCGAAACAGCGGCAGTTTTCTTTGGTTCTTTCTTTTGCTGCCAAAAGAAAGAACAAGTTCCCGGGAGGCAGCCGTTAATGGGTTCACCTCCTTTTCCACGCCGTGCCAAACCCGATGACGCTTGCGCAAAACGCGGCGGCCAGCGCTTCTATGGGGAAGCCGTCCCCGGTTTGCGGCAGCGCCGCCGGGGCGGCAGCCTTCACGGTCCGTGTGCCAGCCTTCGCGGCTGACGCAGTCACCGCTGCCGCGGCGGTCTCCGGCGGGTCATACCGGTTCACAAACAGCACGCCGTCAGCCTTCGCGGTCTCCCCGCTGCGCACGGCCCAGAGCCCGGCGGCAAGACCGCCGTCCGGGCGGCCCGTCACCCGGACCGTGACCGTGTAGCTGTGCGCATCGTAGGTCGTGTGGGCAGCACCGCCGCTGCGCTCGGCAACCAGATACCGGTAATCCCCCGGCTCGTCAAAGGCGAAGCCCGTAAAATACACGGTGCCGCCGTTTTTTACGGTCAGGGCACGCTGCACAGGCGCGGGGCCGCGTCCAGCGGCGTCAGCTCCACCGTATAGACGGCGTCCGCCGCCGCGCCGTCGGTGCGGACACTGACGGGGATCGCCGTGCCCGCCCGCGCAGCCGCCACGGGCAGCGGGCAGAGCAGCGCCAGCAGCAGGGCCGCTGCGGGCAGCCAGCACCGCAGGGCCGTTTTGCCAAAGGTCATTGCATTTCATCTCCTTCTTTCAGGGGGCAGAGCCGTCCCAGCACGACGACCCGCCCGTTTGTCTCGCTCCCGGCGCAGGTCGAAAGCGCCACCAGCCGGTCCTGCGCCGTCACACCGATGTCCCGTTGCTGCACGGCCTGCGCCGCCGCATAGTCCAGCAGCGCCCCCACGTCGTCGGGGTAACGCTCCGGCGTGTAAATGGCGGTATCGTAGGCATCAGTCACCACACAGGCGAACAGCTCGATCGTATAGGCAGCGTCTGGCAGACTTATGCTGCCCGCGGGGTGCGCGGCAAAATAGTCTGCCTCCGCAAACCGCGCCACATCGCCGAACATCGCGCTGTTGTCCATGTGGTGGCCGTAAATCACCGTGTACGGGTCGGTCAGGTCGGCGGCGCAGCGGCTGTCGAGAAAAATCGCGCCCGACAGGGAAAAATTCCCGTAGACGTCGCGGTTGACGTAGTCCATGTTCGTCGCACCCTGCACAACGGGGTAGTCGATGCCCGTGCCGTCCACCGTCAGCCAGCCGCAGACGTCGGGGTTGACGGTTTGCAGCCCGGCCAGCGTCGGGTTGTCGGCAGCCGGTGCGGCGGGCTTATACTGCAAAAGCTCCGCGCCCACAAACGCCCCGCGGCGCAGCGCGGCGTCCTGCCAGAGCGCGAACCCGCCGAAGGCCAGCAGCGCCAGCATCAGCAGCCCGGCCAGCGCACTGACCAGCCGTGTGCCCAGGCGTGCCAGCCGCGCCGCACGGTCCAACATCAATCCTCACGGCGGCGCTTGCGGAAGAACACCAGCCCGCTGCCCGCGGCCAGCGCCAGCATCGCGCCGTAGGGGGCGGCGTCCAGCAGCAGGCCGGTGGGGGCAATCGAGCTGCGGGTATTCGTGACGGTCAGGGCCGTGTCGGCGGCACCCACCGTCTGCGTGGGCAGGGCCCTTTCGGTGCTCAGCGTCTCGCCGTCCAGCGTCCAGGCCGTCGTATACTTCTCAGCGTCCAGGCCGCTCTCGGTGATCGTGTAGGCCGCGCCGGTGGGCAGGCCGGTCACCTCGATCACATCGCCGCCCCGGATCGTCTCCGAGAAGCTGACCTTGCCGTTTGTAAAAGGCTTCACCTCGGCACCGCTCGTCACACCCGCCGCGCTTGTGGTTTGGACCGTGACCGACGCCATGCGGCTCGGGTCTGCGTCCGGGTCGGTGATCTCCAGCGTGAAGATAAAGTGGTCGGTGTAGTCGGCCCAGTCACCCGCCAGCGCCTTGGTAACGGTCAGGCCGTGGGTCGTGTAGGTATTGGTGATGAGGTCACTCTTGGTATTGTCATCGAGCGAGGTCAGCGTAGCGTAGTCAATTTTGAACGTTGCACCGTCCGGATCGGACGTATTGTCGTTGACAACGCGCACCTTTAGCAGGTAGGTCGCCGTCGTGGCGGTCAGGCCGTGGATGCCGGGGTCGCGCTCGGTCAGGTGGTAGTAGTAGACGCCGGGGGCCTCGAACTTCGAGGTGTCAAAGCCGACGCTTACATCGCTCTCCTTGTTGGCAATGCCGCTGTCATCCGCCGCAAACGTGGCGATGATGTCGCTGCCGTCCAGCTGATCCACGCTGCCGACATAGTTTTTCTCTCCGTCGGCGGGCAGGTCGCTCTCGTCGGCGGCGGTGACGTCAAAGGCAATCGTGCCCGTGATGCCGCCCGCGCCCGCGGCGTTCGTCACGTCGATGGCCTTGCGGAAGGTGATGCTGCCGGTGGTCGTGGTCAGGGTCTCTGCCGCAAACGCCGTGGCGGAGAGCGCACCCGTGAGCAAAGCAGCGGTCAGAGCGGCGGAAATCTTGATGGTGTTCATAAGTATGTGCTCCTTTCGGGGTGGTGTATGGTTATGTGGGTGGTTTCCGGTAGGTCGGCCCTCATCCGCCGCTGCGGCGGCACCTTCCCCCGCGGGGGAAGGCTTGGGGCTGGGTGCCTTCCCCTGCGGGGGAAGGTGGCCGAGGCCCCGCCCGAGGCCGGATGAGGGCCGAGTGTATCTCTGCATCCTTCCTCCCTATAGTCTCTAAATCTCATTCCTCCTCACAATCGCAATGACCCGCCCGGCGATATTTTCTGCCGTCACCGGGCCGTACCGGCGGCTGTCGGGCGCACCCTCGCGGGCGTCGCAGAGGATAAAATACTCGCCGTCGGCCAGGGTCAGGGGGTAGGTCACGTCACTGTCGTAGCGGGGGGTCGTCTCGTAAATGTCCGGCTCGGCCACAAGGCTGCCGTTGATGCGCAGCAGCGCGTTTTCTGTCACCTCCACGGTGTCGCCGCCGCGGGCCGCAACACGCCCCGTGCAGCGCCGGTCATCCTGTGTAAAGACGACCACCTCCCCCGCTGCAAAGCTGCGCGGCAGCCGGTAGTAGAGCAGCAGGTCGCCGGGCTTGAGGTGCGGGTACATCGTGTCGTCCGGCTGGATCGCCAGCCCGAACACAACGCCGAACAGCACCAGCAGCAGTGCGGCCAGCGCCCCGGCGCGCAGAAAAAACTCCTTCACGTCCGCCAACGCACGGCGGCGCTGTGTCTCGTTCACGGTGCAGCCTCCCTTCGGCGGCGGCAGATCATGGCCAGCGCCGCGCCCGCCGCCAGCAGCCAGACTGCCGGGGCCGCGTCCTGCGCAAGACCCGTGGGCGGCACGCCGTCCTTATTGTTGACGCAGGTCAGCGCCGCGTCGCCGGTCAGGGTCGCGGTATAGCTGCTGCCCAGCGTGACGCTGCTGCCGTCGTCCATTGTCGTTTCGTAGTCGGTCAGCGTCTCCTCGGTGACGGTCACGGTCTGGCCGGGCTTCAGATGCCCGATGACGATGCTGCCCTTGTGCGGGATCGTGAAGCCGTCCGCGGTCAGCGCCGCGCCGCCGTAGGGCTGCACATAGGGGGTATCCGCGGTGACCGCCGCGCCGTCAATGGCCGCCGTAAACGCAAAGCCGCGGCGCGTGTCGCCCATGCCGCCCGTGACCTGCTTGGTCACGGTGACGCGCAGGAACGGCGCGTAGGTGTTGGTGATGACAGCCTCCCCCACGCCGCCGGACGGCACCTGCACCGTCCCGGCCGCCGCGGCGGCGGTGGTCGTGCAGTACCAGTTGTCTAAGTCGGGGTGGTCGGTCTCGGTCACGGTGTAGCTGCCCACGGGCACATCCTCCACCGTTACGCTGTGCAGCCCCTTGAGCGGCACGGTCAGTGCGCCGGGCGCGTCCAGCGTGACGGTGCGGGCCGTGCCGTCGTCATAGACCAGCGTATAGCTGCCGATGGGCAGGCTGCCGACGGTGAAGGTGTTCGTCACGGCCTCGGCCTCATCGCGCAGGGCCGTGTCGTCCACGGCCTTCGTCAGCCGCAGGCTGCCGGTCTGCCGGGCGTAGGTGTTCTCAAAATCGGCGTAGGTCGTGCCGTTTTGCAGCAGCGTTATGTTGGCCAGCGTCGGCGGGTCGCCCGCGGGCTGCAGCGCGTCGCCGTTGACGGCGGCGCGGCTCGCCAAATAGAGCACCGCCGCCGGGGCGGCGTGGGCGGTCTCGGTCACGGTGTAGGTGTAGGGTGTGCCGCTCTCCGACGCCACAGGCAGATCCTGTATGGTATAGCTGCACTGGGCCGGGTCGGTGCCGACGGTCATATCCGCGCCGCTTATGACGGCCACAGCCGTGCCGTCGGAGCGGGTCACGGTGAAGGTCAGCCCCGTGCGCACGGCGGTCAGCTCGTCGGCGGTCAGGCTGCCCGCCAGCGTCTTGCGCAGCGTCAGGTTGGCGTGCCCGGCCACGGGCGGCGCAGGCTCGGTGCTGAACCAGACCTTATCCAGCAGGTTGCCCTCGCGCCGGTCTCCCTTGCCGCTGGACAGCGCCAGGAAGAAGAACCGGCTGACATACTGCCCCGCCCGGACCGTGTAGTCGCCGCTGTGGACGCCCCACTGGTCGTTGCCGTCGGTGATCTCGCCGCCGACCATAAAGCTGCGGATGGGGACCTCCTCGCCGTTGTATTGCACGGTCCGGTCCAGCGCCGCGCGCACCAGAAGTCCCCTGTTGTCGTCCTCGCTGGAAGCGCCCGCCAGAATGTCGGTGATCTGCGCTGCCACATCCACCGGCGCGATGAGCAGCGCCATCGAGTCCTGCATACCCCTGCCGCGGGCGCGGTGGGCCAGCGACCAGTGCAGCGTGGTGCCGGGCGCGGTCAGCACATCCTGATACAGTGCGCCGTAGGCCTCGCAGTTCAGCTCGGCAAACTGCTGCCCGTCGTAAGCGCCGTCGATGCTGTAGCTGGCCTCGGGGTAGTTCCGCGTGCCGTTATAGCTGCGGTTGGAGCCGTCCGCCAGCTCAATGTACAGGCCGGCGCTTCCGGTTTTCCAGTGCCTGGCCACGCCGGTGGTCTGCCAGACGATGCCCCCTTCCCCCGACGGGTACTGAGTAAAGAAGCTGCCGGTCCCACCGTCCGGGGAATAATACAGCCGGGATGCGGGCGTATTGTTGTTTTTGTTGTGATACGCCTTCAGCCCGGCAATATCCGGCGTTTCAAAGCTGCCGTTCTGCAGCTGGATGCAGTAGGGCACCTGCATGGCCGCGGCGGTGAGTTTTGCGCCGTCGGTGCCGGTGACCTCGACCTTATAGTACAGCCGTTCCGCATCCCTGACACCGGCAATGCAGGCATCCAGCGCAGCGTTCAGCCGGTGCTCGCTGCCCGGCGTGATGTTCCACGCATCGCCGGAGCAGAGCTGCTGCGGGACCTCCTCCCAGTTGGTGCCGTCCTTGCTGCGGTACCAGGTGTACACAGCGCCGTCGAGTCTGTCCGTGCTGCCGTTGACCTTCGCTGTAAAGCAGCCGTCGGTCCGAATGCTGTCCACCAGCTCTGCGCTTGTGACAACGGCAGTCTGCGCCGCGGTGTCGGGCGCGGCGAGCAGCGTATCCATCACAAGGGTGCGTGCGGTCTCGGGCGTTGCCGCGGGGTCAGCCGCCGGGGTCGGCTCCGCCTCCATTTCGGGTTCCGGGGCAGGCGGGTCCGGGTCGGCGGGCGCAATCGCCGCCGCAGACTCCGCCGTGGCGGGCAGCTCATCCGCCGCAAACACAGCGTTGGCCATGCCTGCCGCCATACAGCAGGCCAGCAGCACAGCCAACAGACGTTTTTTCATGTACGGTTCCTCCTTTGCTGGTTTCCCGTGCGGGGCTTGTCTCCCCGCCGGGTCAATTGGGAGTATACCGTCCGCCGCCCGCGGAACACGTCGAGGGCTGCTTTCTTCCAAAAGGTTACAAAAAAGACGCACCACGGTCAAAAACCGGGATGCGTCTTTCTTTGTAGGAGAGGGATTTATCCCTCCCGGGGTGTTTGCGGCAGCCGCAAGCTCTACCCTTCCGGCGCTGCGGCGCCACCTCCCCTGCAAGGGGAGGCAAGGGACCTTGGCCCCCTCTGCGAGGGGGCTCCGCCCGCAGGCGGTGGGGGAGAGAACCTACCGGCAAGCAGCCGTTTACACCACCGTCACCAGCGTCTCACAGTCGCCGGTCACGGCGTACTTGCCGCTGCCCGCGGGGATAAAATAGCTTTCGCCCTTTTTGACCTTCACGGTCTCGCCGCCGCAGGTCAGCGTGCCCGCGCCGTCGGTGATGAGCAGCGAGACAAAGCTCTTTTCGTCAGCCGCACCGTCAAACGCGCCTTTTTTCACGTCCACCGTGAAATACTCGCACTGCGCGAGATGGCTGCCGAAGTCGTGCTTTTGCGGCGGCGTGCGGCGGGTCACGTCCAGCGCCTTTTCAATGTGCAGGGCGCGGGGCTTGCCGTCCGCACCGACGCGCCCGTAGTCGTAGACGCGGTAGGTCACGTTGGAGTTCTGCTGCACCTCGACCACGACGATGCCCTGGCAGATGGCGTGCAGCGTGCCGGACGGGATAAAAAAGCAATCCCCTTTATGCACCGGCACGGCGTTCAGGACCTCGGTCAGGGTGTTATTTTTAATGCGCTCCGCAAACTCCTCTTTGGAGATCTCGTGCGTAAAGCCGTAGTAGAGATACGCGCCCGGCACGCAGTCCAGCACATACCACATCTCGCTTTTGCCGTACTGGTGTTCGTTTTTCAGCGCGTAGTCGTTGGACGGGTGCACCTGAATGGACAGGTTGCTGCTGGCGTCGATGAACTTTGTCAGGATCGGGAACTGCTCAAATTTTGCGCAGTCCGTGCCCAGGGCTTCGGGGTGCGCGGCCACATAGTCCGCCAGCGTCGTGCCGTCGGGCAGATAGCTCGGGCCGTCCGGGTGGCAGGACAGCACCCACGCTTCAGCCAGCGGTTCAAGGTCGCTCTTGATGCCGAAATCGGTGCGCAGGCGGCTGCCGCCCCACAGATAATCCTGGCAGCTCGGGGTCAATTTCAGAATTGCCATACCGTTCACGCCTTCATCATGTCCGCGGCGGCTTTGGCCAGCGCGGCGTTCACGGCATCGGCGGCTGCCTCACTGTCGCCAACGGCGGAAAGATAAACTTTAATTTTCGGCTCGGTGCCGGAGGGGCGGACCATCAGCTTATGCCCGCCGTCCAGATGGTATTCCAGCACGTTGGCGCGGGGCAGGCCGGTGCCGTCGGTGTCGTAGTCCACGACGGACTCCACCTTGTACCCGGCAATGTCCTCCGGGGCGTTGGCGCGCAGTTTCTTCATCAGTTCCTGCATCGTGTGCATGCCGCTCTCGCCCTCAAAGGCAAAGCTGCACAGCGCATTGCGGTAGTAACCGAACTCCCTGTACAACGCCTCGATGGCGTCCAGCAGCGTCTTGCCCTGCTGGGCGTACCAGGCCGCGGCCTCGCAGACCAGCAGCGTCGCGTTGACAGCGTCCTTGTCGCGGACGTGGCCGCCGGACAGGTAGCCGTAGCTCTCCTCAAAGCCGAAGATATAGCGTTCGGGACGCCCCTCGGCCTCCAGCTTGCCGATCTGCTCCCCGATGAACTTAAAGCCGGTCAGGGTGCGGCGCAGCTCAACGCCGTATTTTTTTGCCACCGGCGTTGCCATATCGGTGGAAACGATGGTCGTTACCGCCACGGGGTCGGCGGGCATCGTGCCCTGTGCCAGACGGGTGCGGCAGATATAGTCCAGCAGGATGATGCCCATCTCATTGCCGGTAATCAGTCGGTAGCCGCCCTTGCCGTCGGGCACGGCGGTGCCGCAGCGGTCACAGTCGGGGTCTGTGCCCAGCAGCAGATCGGGGCGGACCTTGTCGCACAGCTCCAAGCCTTTTTGCATAGCTTCGCGGATCTCGGGGTTCGGGTAGGGGCAGGTCGGGAAGTCGCCGTCGGGCTTTTCCTGCTCGGGCACAACGGTCACATGGGTCACGCCGAGCTTTTTCAGCAGCTTTTTCACACATTCCAGACCCGTGCCGTTCAGCGGGGTGTAGACGAGCTTGAGCGCGTCGATGCCCGCGCCGTCGCCGACGCGCTGGTCATAGACAGCCTGCACAAAATCATCAAGGCATTTTTCGTCAATTGTCACAATGCGGCCCGCGGCGGCAGCAGCGTCAAAATCTGCCAGCCGGACATCGTCAAAGCAATCAATTTTTTCGATAGCTGCCAGAATTTTCTCGGCAGCCTCCAGCGTGATCTGGCAGCCGTCCGCGCCGTAGACCTTGTAGCCGTTGTACTTAGCGGGGTTGTGGCTGGCCGTCACGCAGACGCCCGCGCCGCAGCCGAGGTACCGCACCGCCCACGAAAGCGCCGGGGTCGGCTCAAGCCGGGGGTACATGCAGGCGGTAATGCCGTTCGCGGCCAGCACGCGGGCGGTCTCGCGGGCGAACAGCGCACCGTTATGGCGGCTGTCGTGGGCGATGGCTACCTTTTTGGGCAGGCCGGACGCATTGAGGTAGTCCGCCAGCCCCTGCGTTGCCTTGCGCACGGTGTAGAGGTTCATCCGGTTCGTGCCCGCGCCGATCACGCCGCGCAGGCCGCCGGTGCCGAATTCCAGATCGCGGTAAAAGCGGTCCGTGACGGCGTCGCTGTCGCCCGCGATGGAGACGAGCTCGGCTTTGACGGCGTCGTCCAGATCCGGCTGGGCAAGCCAGCGGTTATAGAGATCGTTTGTATTGTTCATGGAGTTTCTCCTTTATCTTCCCTTGGGTCCTGCGGGCAGCCGCAAGCCGCCCGCCTCTCTATTATCTTGCATTTTTACCGCTTTTGCAAGTACCAAATCATTGTCGGCACCACCGGATTTTCCGATCCAGACTGTCAAAAAATTGCATTCCTGCCTTATTGCGTATGTAGGGGCGACCATTGGTCGCCCGCCAACTTACCGCAGCAACGCATTTTTCCGGGTGGTTTGCTTACAAGGCAAACGGGCACGGGCGAGCAATGCTCGCCCCTACAAGAGTTTTTCGACAGTCTGCACCGGATTTTCCGGTCAGCCCTGCCAGACACCTTTTATTGCCTCCGCTTCACTTTCCGCCAGCGCCGGGGCGCCGGAATTGGCAAACAGGCTGCCGTAGCGGTAGAGCCCCGCGCCCTGCACCCCTAAGCGGGCAAGCAAAGCAAGCTGGTCGGCCAGCGCATGGCCGGAAAACCACTCGGAGCCGGCATCGGACCCATCCCCTGCGCCGACGCGGTAGGCCCCCAGCCCGGCGTACAGCTTCACGCCCGCCGCGCGGGGCAGTGCGGCCCACGCGGCGGCCAGCTGCGCAAAGCTGTGCGACGCATCGCCGTTTTTTATATATTCCTGCCCCCAATAAAGCTGGGGCATCAGGTAATCCACAGTCCCCTGCCGCAGCCAGCGGGCCGCGTCGCTGTATTGCAGGGTGTAGTTCTGCTCCGGGTCGCCCGCCGGGGCTGCGCCGAACCGCACGCCGTACCGCCGGGCCGCGGCGTGGCAAAGCTCCATCAGGGCGTTCACGTTCTCCCGCCGCCAGTCGTCCTGCGTCCGTGTGCTGCCGCTGGCCGCGTAGTCCGCCGCGTCAAAGGCCAGGTCGGTGGTGGGGTAAAAATAGTCGTCAAAGTGGATGCCGTCCACAGCGTACCTTGCGCACAGCTCCCCCACCCCGTCGGCAATGTACTGCCGCACGTCCGCGCTGGCGGGGTCGAGATACGCGCCGGTGTCGGTGTACCTGACCCAGTCCGGGTGCAGCCGCGCCGGGCTTGCGCCGCACAGCGCCGGGGTCTGCCCGGCCTGGATGCGGTAAGGGTTGACCCAGGCTTCCAGCTGTAAGTCCCGCGCGTGGGCGGCGCCCACCAGCAGTGCCAGCGGGTCAAACCCGGGGTCCTGCCCCTGCGTGCCGGTGCATAGGTGGCTGAACGGAAAGTAGTCGCTGGGGTAGAGCGCATCGCCGAAGGGCCGCACCTGCGCCAGCACGACTGTTGCGCCAATCGACTGTATATTGTCCAGCATTGTGCCGATTGCCTGCGTGAACGCCTCCGCCGACGAGAAATCGACCTGCTCCCATTCCAGATAGCTGACCCACACAGCGCGGTAGGGCGCGGCGGCCCGGACGACGGCGGTTGGGGTGGGGGTCGGCGCCGCAGCGGGGGCCGGGACAGCCTTTTGCGGCAGTGCAAGCAGCGGCGCAAGCAGAAAGACGGCTATTATAAATAAGTAGAATCCGATCCGACGCATGGCATGTACCTCCTGCGGTATGTATATGCAGGGCGGGCAGCGGGTAGGACAGGGCCGCTGGGAGGCAATCCGTTGCCGGGCGGTCATGGGGTCCCCCTTTGCCACATTGACAAAAAACGCCCTGCAATGCTATAATGTTCTTATATGTAACACAATTTTTATCTACCCATTCCTTCACACAAAGGCGGAAGCACTATGACCAGAGAACAGGTCGAAACGGAAATGGCCCAATACCGCACCATCTTTACTGTGGTGCGGCTGCTGGATGCTGCGCAGGTCGGCGGCGAGGAGTCCGTCAACAGCTTTTGCAGCTGCTACAGCTATTGGGGCAAAAACACCCCTTGCCGGAACTGCATCTCCCGGCAGGTGTTGGAGGATCACCGCCAGCGCACCAAGCTGGAATACATGGGCAGCGAAGTCTTTCAGGTCACCGCCGTCTACCGCGAGGTCGACGGCGCTCCCTGTGTCATGGAGCTGGTCCAGAAGCTGGACGGCGAGACCCTCATTGACCCCGAAAACGGGGACCGCCTGATAGACAGCATCACGCGCTACCACACCAAGCTCTACCACGATGCACTGACCGACAGCTACAACCGCCTCTACTTTGAGGACGAGCTCAAGGACAAGACCGACCCCGCCGGTGTGGCCGTGCTGGATCTGGACGACTTTAAATTGATCAACGACACCTACGGCCATCAGGCCGGCGACATGGCGCTGCGCACCTGCGTTGACGTGGTGCGCGCCAGCATCCGCAAATCGGACGTGCTCATCCGCTACGGCGGCGACGAATTCCTGCTGGTGCTGCCGGGCATTGAGCGCGCGGCGTTCCTGGCCAAGCTGGACCGCATCCGGGAGCAGCTGCACACCGCCAGCGTGCCGGGGTATTCCCGTCTGCAGCTGTCCTCCAGCATCGGCGGCGTGATAACGCAGCCCGGCGAGACCGTGGAGCAGGCAGTCTCCCGCGCCGACAAGCTGATGTACCAGGCCAAGAACCACAAAAACATGGTCGTGACCGAGGACAACGCCCGGGACGGCGCTTTGAGCGCTGCCGGGCGCGAAAGCCATTCCCGCCAGAGCATTTTAATTGTGGACGACTCCGAGATGAACCGCGCCATTCTGGCGGAGATTCTGGGCAGCGACTACAACATTCTGGAGGCGACGAACGGCAGGGAATGCCTGGCCATGCTGGAGCAGTACGGCACCGGCATTGCGCTGATCCTGCTGGACATCGTCATGCCGGTCATGGACGGCTTTGCGGTGCTGAGCGAGATGAACCGCAGCCACTGGATCGAGGACATCCCCGTCATCATGATCTCGAGTGAGGACGCCGACACCGTTGTGCGCCACGCCTATGAGCTGGGCGTCTCGGACTATGTCAGCCGCCCGTTCGATGCGGGCGTCGTCTACCGCCGCGTTTTCAACACGATCAAGCTCTACGCCAAGCAGCGGCGGCTCGCCTCGCTGGTGACGAGCCAGATCAAGGAAAAAGAGAAAAACACCAAGATGATGATCTCGATCCTGAGCGAGGTCGTCGAGTTCCGCAACGGCGAGAGCGGCCAGCACGTGCTGCACATCGGCACGCTGACCCAGCGCCTTCTGGAGCGGCTGACGCAGAAAACCGACAAGTATGACCTGCCGCCCGAAACGCAGGAGCTGATCGTTATGGCGTCGGCGCTGCACGACATCGGAAAGGTTGCGATAGACGATAAGATCCTGAACAAGCCCGGGCGGCTTACCCCGGAGGAGTTCGATCTTATGAAAACCCACACCGTTGTGGGCGCGAACATGCTGGAGCGTCTGGGCCGCTATAAAAACGAAGCGCTTGTCAAGACCGCCCACGACATCTGCCGCTGGCACCACGAGCGCTGGGACGGCCGCGGCTACCCCGACGGCCTGGCCGGGGACGACATCCCGATTTCGGCACAGATCGTCTCGATGGCGGACGTCTACGACGCGCTGGTCAGCAAGCGCGTCTACAAGGCCGCCTACTCACCGGACACCGCGGTGCAGATGATTCTGCACGGCGACTGCGGGCAGTTCAATCCCCTGCTGCTGGAATGTCTGGTGGATATTCAGGACGTCTTAAAGGCCGAGATCGTCGGGCGGGAGAACGAAGAAGGGTAAAATTTGCATCGCCGTAGGGGCCGGGCATGCCCGGCCCTGCGCCTTTCCGCAAGCGCCCGCCTGTGGGACACCTGCGGGCCGGGCATGCCCGGCCCCTACCGCGCAATTTTTTCAAACTCCCGCTGC
>OLWB01003063.1_pt1 | contig 12521 bp, 11 predicted proteins | sample 1673331 | NCBI WGS metagenome assembly OLWB01 (sample SAMEA3178943, study PRJEB25190) | human gut metagenome | biome: human gut; feature: human-associated habitat; material: faeces | place: Austria | collected 2013
TTTTTGCTGAATTCTGGGCGAAAACCGAATCGGCCCCGCTTCGGTCTCTGCGCGCACCTCCGGCGCGCCCGTCGGAAATCCTTCCGGCCGTGCGCGCGCCCGCTGCGGCGGCAGGCTGTGCCGCGCCGAGCATCCTCCAAGATACAAAACAAAAAGCGTATGGAGCAAAATAAGCTCCATACGCTTTTTCCATCTTTGTTTATGCGAGCAGCGCGGCGGCCCGTTCGGTGTCGTCGACGCGCATCACGACGACTGCGCCGTTTTCCTCCTGCGTCAGATACGCGTAGAGGTATTCCACGTCAACGCCGTTCTCGGTCAGCTTAGCGAGAATGCGCGCCAGCTCGCCCGGCCGGTCCCCGAGCGGGACGGCGAGCACGTCGGTCAGCGTGGCGGTGACGTTGTTTTCGGCCAGCACAGCCTTGACCTCCTCCGGCTTGTCGGCGATCAGCCGCAGAATACCGAAGCTGGTCGTGTCGGCAATCGAGAGCGCGCGGAGGTTGATGTGCTTTTCCGCCAGCAGCCCCGTGACGAAGGCGAGCCGGCCCTGACGGTTTTCCAGAAAAACGGATACCTGTTTGATAATCATACCTCAAATGCCCCTTTCCGTTTTCAGCCTGCGCCTGTCAGCGCAGCGTGCGGTTGTCGATCACGCGCTTGGCCTTGCCCTCGCTGCGCGGCAGCGACGACGGCTCGACGAACGTGACCTTGGCCGAGATGCCCAGCGTCGATTCGATCGACGCGCGGATCTTCGCTTCCAGCTCCTCAATGCCGCGCACGCGGTCGGAGAACGCGTCCGCCGACAGCTCGACCTTGATTTCCATCACGTCGAGGTTGTTGACGCGGTCGACGAGGATCATATAATACGGCTCCACCTGCCCGACCGAGAGCAGCACGCTTTCGATCTGCGACGGGAACACGTTCACCCCGCGGATGATGAGCATATCGTCGCTGCGGCCGGTGATGCGCGCCATACGGGTCAGCGTGCGGCCGCAGGCGCAGCGCTCGTGCGTGATGCTGGAGATGTCGTGCGTGTTGTAGCGCAGCAGCGGCAGCGCGCGCTTGGTCAGCGTGGTGAACACGACCTCGCCCTTTTCGCCGTCGGGCAGCACCTTGCCGGTGACCGGGTCGACGATCTCGATGAGGAAGTGGTCGTCGTTGACGTGCAGCCCGTCCGAGCCGTCGCAGCCGAAGGACACGCCCGGTCCGCTGATCTCCGACAGGCCGTAGATGTCATAAGCCTTGATGCCCAGCCGCTTTTCGATCTCCTCCTTCATCCCCAGCGTCCACGGCTCGGCGCCGAACAGGCCGGCCTTGAGGTGGATGGTCGAAAGCGGGATATGGTTCTTTTCCAGCGTCTCGCCGATGTAGAGCGCATACGACGGCGTGCAGCAGAGCATCGTCGACCCGTAATCCTGCAGCATCGTAATCTGCCGCGCGGTGTTGCCGGTCGACGCGGGGATGACCGTCGCGCCGATGCGCTCGGCCCCGCCGTGCAGGCCCAGTCCGCCGGTGAACAGGCCGTAGCCGTAGCAGACCTGCACGATGTCCTCCCGCGTGCCGCCCGCGCAGGTCAGCGCGCGCGCCACGCACTCGTCCCACAGCGCCAGATCGCTCGCCGTATAGCCGACGACGGTCGCTTTTCCCGTCGTGCCCGAGGAGGCGTGGATGCGCACGACCTCGTCCATCGGGACGGCGAACAGCCCGTAGGGGTAATTGTCGCGCAGGTCGGTCTTGGAAGTAAACGGCAGCTTTTCCAGATCCTTTGCCGTACGGATGTCGCCGGGCTGCGCGCCGGCGTCGTCGAACATCTTTTTATAAAACGGCACGCGGTCGTATGTATAACGCACCTGCTCGCGCAGCCGTTCGTCTTGAAGCGCCCGCAGGCGCTCGGTATCCATCGTTTCGATCGTTTCGTTCCAGTACATTGGCAACCCACACCTTATCTTTCATACGATATGTCAGCAGTATACCAAATTCCGCGCAAAATGTCAAGAAAATCTGTGCCAATCGCTTTACAGCGCGGCAAGGATATGCTATAATGGCAAAAAGATACCGTTTCGGGAAAGGAAGCAGAAAGAATGAGCAAAATCAAAGACATCGCCCTCGCGCCGTCGGGCGAGTTGAAAATAGACTGGGTCAAGCGCAACTGCCCGCTGCTGCGCACGCTGGAGGGCGAATTCGCCGTGGAGAAGCCGTTCGCCGGCCTGCGCATCGCGCTGTCGGTGCATCTGGAGGCGAAAACGGCCTACCTCTGCCGCGTGCTGGCCGCCGGCGGCGCGGAAATGTACATCACCGGCTCCAACCCCCTCTCCACGCAGGACGACGTGGCCGCCGCGCTCGTGCAGGGCGGGCTGGAGGTGTTCGCCGCTTACGGCTGCACCGAAGCCGAGTACGAAGCCAACATCCGCGCCGTGCTCGCGCACGACTGCAACATCATCATCGACGACGGCGGCGATCTGGTGGGCATGCTGCACGAGGAGCTGCCCGAAAAGCTGCAATACGTCCTCGGCGGCTGCGAGGAGACGACGACCGGCATCATCCGCCTGAAAGCGATGGCGGCGAAGGGCGCGCTGCGCTTCCCGATGATTCTGGTCAACGACGCCGACTGCAAGCACCTGTTCGACAACCGCTACGGCACCGGGCAGTCGGTCTGGGACGGCATCAACCGCACAACCAATCTCATCGTGGCGGGCAAGACCGTCGTCGTCGCCGGCTACGGCTGGTGCGGCAAGGGCGTGGCGATGCGCGCGAAGGGGCTGGGCGCGAAGGTCATTGTCACCGAGGTCGACCCCGTCAAGGCCATCGAGGCGGTGATGGACGGCTTCGAGGTGATGAAGATGAACGACGCTTCCCGGCTGGGCGATTTCTTTGTCACCGTCACCGGCTGCTCGGAGGTCATCACCGAGCGCGATTTCGCCGTGATGAAGGACGGCGCGCTGCTGTCCAACGCAGGCCACTTCAACGTGGAGGTGGACGTGGAGGCGCTCGAGCGCGTCGCGGTGGAAAAGAAGGAGATGCGCAAAAACATCTGCGGCTACAAAATGCCCAACGGCAACTGGCTCTATCTGCTGGCCGAGGGACGGCTGGTCAACCTTGCCGCCGGCGACGGACATCCCGCGGAGATTATGGACATGAGCTTCGCCATTCAAGCCTTGAGCGCGCGCTATCTCGCTCAGCATGCAAAGGAAGTGACGGAAAAGCTCGTGCCCGTTCCCGCCGAGGTCGACCGCCGCGTGGCGTCGATGGAACTGGCCTTCATGGGCAAGGAGATCGACACGCTCACCGACCGCCAAAAGGCCTATCTGGCCCGCTGAGGCGGCTATGGAGCTTGCCGCACAGATCGTCGGCTTCTGCGGCACGGCGGGGCTGTTCATCTCCTACCAGCAGAACACGAAAAACCGCATCCTGCTGTTTCAGATTTTAGGCATCACGATGTTCACGCTGCACTTTTTCCTGCTGTCGGCGTGGTCGGGCTGCATGATGAACCTGCTCGGCATCGGCCGCGCCCTGCTTTACGCGTATACCGAGCAAAAGGGGCTGCACATCCGCTGGCTGTGCCCGCTGCTCTGCGCCGTGTTCACGGCGGCCGCCGTCCTCACCTGGGAGAGCGCGTTTTCGCTGCTGCCGACGGCGGCGATGCTGCTGTCCACGCTCGCCTACGAGCAGAAGCAGCCCCGCCGGTTCCGCCGCCTGATGTTCCCCTGCTCGCCGCTGTGGATGGTCTACAACATCCACTTCGGCTCGGTTTCCGGCGTGGTGACCGAGGCGTTCGCCATGCTGTCGCTCGGCGTTGCGATGTGGCGCTACGACCGCGCGCCGAAATCCGAATAGACAAGGAGGCTGCCCGCGTTTCATGGAGCTGCATTTTCAAAACCCCGGGTTCGACTACATGCTCGAGCAAATCCTCGCGTTTCAAGACGAGGACGCCTCCCCCTTCTGGTCCGCGCCGCTCTATCGCTTCTATCCGCAGCTCGAACCCGCCCGAACGCTTCCCCGCCCCGCGCGGCTGGAGGCCATCGCGCGGGAGCTGCGCAGCGTCTACGCCGCGCAGGAGCAGACGATCCACGAAAAAACGCGCGCCTACGCCGCCCACTGGCAACGCTGCAAGCCGCAGGTCACCGCCGCGCTCTCCGACGCATTTTCGCTCGACGCCGCGGGGCTGTTCAACGATCTGCAGGTCTGCCTTTCCCTTAACCCCATCGAACCGCGCTGCCTGCGCGAACACCGCTTCGACCTGTTTTATCTCAACAGCCCGCAGGGCGCCGTCGGCGCAGCCCTCCATGAAATCATCCACTTTTTCTACTTTTACGTCTGGAACGGTCTGTTCGACGACCCGCCCGACGCCTGTGAGGCGCCCGCGCTGCCCTGGCTGCTGAGCGAGATGGTCGTCGAGCCGATTATGCGCGACGAGCGCCTGCGCTCAATCAACCCGTATTTTGAGCGCGAAAACGGCGGCTGCGTCTACCCGTATTTCTACGATATGACGCTCGACGGCCGCCCGCTGCTCGATACCTTATACGAAATGTACCGTGCGCAGCCCATCGACGCCTTTATGCGGGAAAGCTACGCCTTTCTCCAAGCGCACGAAGACGCCGTCCGCGCCCATATCCGCCGCGCGGAGCAGGCGGCGACGTGACATGACCCTGACGGGAACAAGCATTACGAAAGGATGACTCTCTATGACCTACACCTCGGCGCAGGCCGCAAAGCTGCTGCGCAGACTGAACGACGAATATGCCGCTATGCTGGAAAGGGAGGCGCTCAGCCGCGAATTCAACGCGGCGGTCGGCGAAAACGTCGACGCGGTGCGGCCCGCGTACAGCTATGCTGACGCGCAGGCGGCGCAAAGGGAGCTGGAGGAAAAAATCCGAAAGCTCAAGCACGCCCTCAATCTCTTCAACGCCACCCATGTCATCCCCGAGTTCGGCATCACCATCGACGAGATGCTCGTCTACATCCCGCAGTTGACCAAACGCAAAAGCAAGCTCGCCGAAATGAAGTCCAAGCTGCCGAAATACCGCGTGGCGGAGCTTGGCCGGATCTCCAACATCATCGACTATACCTACCTCAATTACGACTTGTCCGAGGTGGAGGCCGATTATGCGCGCGTCTCCGACGAGCTTGCCAACGCGCAGCTCGCGCTGGACGCCATCAACAACCGCGACACCCTCGAGCTTCCCTTCTGAGCGCTTTCCGTCGCGCAGAACGCAGTGCTATGAGAGCTTTTTAAGAGCTTCCTTTGTTCTTGTTTCGGTTCAGTGTTATTAACAGCGTTTTTTATTGTTATCCGTTATCCCGCGTTGTTCTATGTTGTGGGGATGCATTTGAAAATCTGCCTTTTCTGCGCGAAAAAACTTTTCCGTGCGGCCGAAGTTCGGTTACAGGCCGCACAAAACGGAAATACGTCCCGACGGCAATGAAGCGGTAAAGGAGAGGCGCCGCATGCGAATCGCCAAGCACATCCTGTACTATCTTTCGGTCCCCGCCGCCATCGTTCTGTGGCTGGGCGGCTATGTGCTGCTCGATGCCCTTATTTTTCCCTTAGAGAACTTAGAGTACTTGTTCGCCGCGATTCTTTTCATATACGGCTATTTTTACGCCGTTCTGCCGTGCGTCATCTTTATTCTGATGCGCTTTTCGATGCTGCGGTGGTATCTCGACCCGTTCGCCGCGGCGGAAATCCCCCTCACCCTCCTGCTGATGCTGTTGGCCGGCTATCTGCGCAAATTCGGCTTTCAGGGTGAAGCCCTGCGCCGGCTTGGCTCCTTTCTCGGCCGAAATTGGGGATGGCTGCCGGCCGTATTCCTGTACGCCCTGTGCTGCTCGTTCAGCCTCCGGCGCGTGCGCGGCCGTTCGCTCCCGAACAGAATCGCGCTGCGCTGCCGCGCATTCCGCCGCGCGCGGCGCATCCGGCGCGCAAAGCGTCGCGCCCAACAGGCGCAAAAAAGCACCGTAAGCAAGCGGTGAAATGCGGTGAAATAAGGAAAGCGAAGGGACGGCGCAGAGCCGTCCCTCTTCGTTTCATATCGCTGCGCGCGGAAAGCGGCAGAAAAATTTTTGAGGGACGGCGTTACGCCGTCCCTCCCTGTTTGCGAAATTTACTTAAAGCAGCGCGCTGATACGATACCATTTTTGCATCCCCCGCAGCGGGGCCGCCGTTACGAATCCAGCGGCTTGGCAAAGAAGCGCTCGGAGATTTCCGCCGCGTCCGCCTTGCAGAGCGCGCGGAAGTCCAACGCGCCGGAATGCGTCCGCAGCGCCTCGAACAGCAAACGCTGCTCGGGCAGGTAGACGTCCGCCACCAGCTCGGCGATGTACGAGCGGCAGTACATATTGTTCGCGTTTTCCTTGAGCGTGCGCTCGAACAGCGGGTTGACCGGCGCGACCGTTTTCAGCCTTTCCAGCGACGCGCGCAGCGAATAGTCGCTGTGTGCCGCCAGCAGCCCTTGCAGCGCCTCGGTCTGCTCCAGACAGGACTCGCAGAGCGCATCGAACGCCTCCCCCGCCAGATACGCACGCCGGATTTGCAGAATCGTCAGCGAAATGCGGCGGCCGAGCAGCGTGCGCCGGATGTCCCAGACGTCGCGCCGGACGCGTTCGTCGGTCAGGTCGATTTTTTCCAGCGCGCGTTCCAGCCCGGGCGCGCAGGCCAGCGTCTTTTCCAGCAGCTCGATTAGGCCGTCGTAGCGGCCGGCGGACTCGCCCTCGGTGAACGCGAAGTGGTCGAATATGTTGAAAAACAGGTCGGTCTTGAGCCTGGCGCCGTCGTCCGCGCTCCAGACAGAGGCGGCGGAGACGTCCAGCATCGCCAGCCGCACGGGCAGCATCGCCTCGCTCTGCGCGCCGTAGCGGCGGCGGCAGAAGTCCTCCGCGAAGCGGCGCGCGTCGATCACCTCGCCCGCCCACGCGTTGGCGGCGGCGTATTCGAGCATGAACGTGTCGGCGTGCGACAGCTCAGGCCAGAGGACGAACCCGACGCAGAGCGGGTCGCGCTTGGCCTTCTCCATCACGCGCTCGATGAAAGCGTAGTCGTTGCGGATCTCCGAATTCGGCTCATACGCCTGAAAGATGCCGAAAATCCACGGGAAGCGCCCCATCACGTCCCAGTTGAGAACCGAATTCTCGGTCTGCGAATCGGAGGTGTAATCGAACAGGATGACCTGCTCCCTGTCCAGCTCGGCCAGCAGACGGCGGACCTCGTCGTTCGTGTAGGTGAAATACAAATCCCACGAAGCCAGCAGCAGCCGGCTGCCAGGGTAATTCTCCTGGATGTAGCGGCAGATGCGGCGGTAAACGTACTTTTTCAGCCGCAGGTTGGCCTCGCGGTCGTCGGAATAGGTGCGTTCGGCCAGCCCGATGGTGTGGAACAGTCCGGCCTGCCCGTATTCGCGGATATGCGCGGCGGTGAGCGCGAAATAGTTGTCCAGATTCGCGTCGTCGGCGATGTCCCAGACCAGCCCGGTCTGCTCGCTGTAAATCCCGCTGTTCTGCGAGAGCAGCTTAGGGGTTTTGGCGCGCAGAAAATCCAGCGGCGTGCGGGAATACCAGTGCGTCATCGTGCCGCAGTCCTCGGGATGCATCAGATCGCGCTCGAACGCGTAGGCCAGCAGCCGCTTGCGCAGCACGCCGCGGTATTCCAGCGGCCAGAAGAGCGTGCGGTCGTCGAACCCCTTCCCCGCCTCGGGGAGCTTCTCCACCGCGGACGGGTAGGCGACGCAGTCGGGAAACGCCTTCTGGAACACATCGTCCAGCCCCAGTCGGAGCATGAACAGGTTCATCCGCTTTTTCAGCAGCCAGTCGATCTCGCGCTCCCAATCCTCCGGCCCCCACATCTCGGCCTGAAAGCGGTGCAGCGAGCGGTGCGCAAAGTAGCGCGTGCCGCGGTAGTCGAAGCGCGGCGTTTCGGACAGCGCGACATTCTCCCAGACGATGTCCGCGCGCGGCGGGAGCGTGTCGCCGTCCCAGAAATACGAGCAGCCGCAATAATACTCGAAGTAGCGGTAGACGGCGTAGATGGCCGATCTTCCGCGGCCGGACGCAAGGTAAAGCACCCGTCGGCCGTCCTCGGCGCCGCTTTTTATCGTATAGCCGTCGCCGCCGTAGACCAGCGGCGCAAGGTCTGTCCGTCCGTCCAGCACACGCTCGGCCGCGAAACGGTTGACGCTGTCCGAGCCGATGACGACGAGGTCTCCCGCTTCGGGAACGCCGTCGTCGTCGGCAAAAGCGGCCGTCCGGCCGGTCAGCGCCCGGTACAGCCGCGCAAATTCGCGCGCGGCAACGGCATAAGCGCGGTGCGCGCGGCGCGGCTTGACAATGGTCAGCATAAAATCCGAATCCTGCTCCTTCCCCGCTTCACAGGCGCGTCGCGCGGAACACGCGCGCCGAATGCGGCTCGACGAGCGCGTACATCCCGTGCACATACTCGCCCATATCCGTATGGTTGACCACGTCGCGCAGGCGCACGCGGTCGGTCATCTCCCAGCCGCAGTACTGCCACGAAAGAATCATTTTCTTGGGGGAATCGCCCTCGTTGAGCAGGCAGAAGGCGATGTCGCCGTTCTTGAGCGGCTTGGCGAGGATGGTGTCGCCGTTGCTCATCGGCGGCAGCGTATAGCCCTGAATGCCCAGCTCGTCCTGATTGATGGCGATCAATTCGGCATTCTGCAGAATCGTCGCCAGCTCGGGACGGGTTTTGCGGACGTCGTGCCCCATCAGCAGGGGCGCCGCCAGCATACACCAGAGCGAGAAGTGCGCGCTGTACTCGTTGTCGGTGCAGCCCTTGCAGACGTCCTCCTCCTTCATCCAGCCCACGCCCGAGGCCCAGCCCTCTCCGTCAAGGCCGATGACCATCATGTCCGGGTCGTTCCAGCCGCCGGGGCCGGAAAAGGGCGCCACCGTCATCGCGTTCTTCGCCACGTTGACAATCGAGCTCCACTGGTCGGTGATATCTCCCGAAAGCCGCCACATGCTCGCGCCGGTGCTGCGCATCCATTCGGTCACGCTCGTGCGCCCGAGGCAGCCCGAGAAAAGGATCTCCCTGCCGCTCTCGCGCAGCGCCTGCCCCATCCGGCGGAACAGCTCGGGCGCGTTGGTGCCCGGCGCGACGTAGCCGAAATCATATTTCAGCAGATCCACGCCCCACTCGGCGAATTTGCGCGCGTCCTGCCGCTCGTAGCCGTAGCTGCCCGCACGGCCGGCATAGGTCAGCACGCCCGCGCCGGCGTACAGCCCGAATTTCAGCCCGCGCTCGTGGATGTAGTCGCCGAGCGCCTTCATCCCGGACGGGAATTTCACGGGGTCGGCCTGTAAGTCGCCGTTCGCGTCGCGCTCGACCGACATCCAGCAGTCGTCCACGGACACATACACATACCCCGCGTCGCGGAAGCCCTGCTCCACCATCGCGTCGGCCGTTTCCCGCACGACGGTCTCGTTGATCTTCCCCGGCCCGAAATAGTTCCACGCGTTCCAGCCCATCGGGGGCTTTGCTGCCAAAAGTGCCATTGTCGTTTCCCTCTCTTTCTGATCGCTCCGCCGGATTTTCCGAACGGAATGCCTTCAGGCCGATTGTAGCATATTAAAGCGCGATTTACAAGTAGAATGATGCGAAAAGCGAAAAAAAGTCGGACAAGCCGCCGCGCCGTTTCCCGCAGCGGACGAAAAAAGCGGACGCGCCGCAGAAAACGGCGCGTCCGCGCGGTATGCCGAACAGGCATCTATTTCTGTTCCCGCACCATAGCGCGCGGACAGGCAGGCGCGCATCGAAACGTCCGCAGCCGGCATATGCCGCGGCGTCCCGCTTTCCCGCGCGCCCGAAAAGCCGCCTATGCGGGAAGCGCCGTCACTCCTCGACGGTGAAGGTCCAGGTGGACTTGTTGCTGGTGCGCTGCCCGGCCTGCATCAGCGTGGGCGCACCGGTGTCGAACTTGGAGAAATAGAGCTTGTTGTGCGTCGAGTTCATATCCCAGACGAAGGTCTTATCGCCGTTGGAGAAGAAATCGCTTGCGTCCGCCAGCGAATACACGCGCACGTCAAATTTGTAGCTCGGGTTTTTCGGCCCGTACATGACCACGCGCATCGCATCCGTCCGCCCGATGTAGGGGCCGGAGTAATCGGGCTTGACGCCCTCGAGCGTGGTCTGCGCCTTCTCGACGCTGCCGTCCAGCTTATAGAATTCCGCAAACTGTCCGTACTGCTTGGAAACGGGGAACATACAGGTGTAGGAGCGGCCCATATACACGTCGCGGATGAATTCGCAGTCGGCCTCGAAGGTAATGGTGTTGCCCGCCACGCGGTAGGTGCGCGTCACGTTGGCGTAGGGGTTCTTCGCGTCGCTCGTATACAGCTCAGTACGCTCGACGATGGTCAGGTTGCGGATTTCAGCCGACTGCCCGTTGGAAAGCAGCAACTCTTCGCCCGTCGCGCCGTCATAGAAGCGGATGTCGACCAGTGTCTCCTTGCCGTGGTTGCCGCCCGACCAGTCGAGCGAGCCGCCGACGTCGCCGACCATATTCACATACTCCCAGTCGGTGCCGCCGCCGGCGAGCGCCTCGCCGTTATAGCGCCAGGTGCCGATGTTCCAGGTGCCCCAGGACTTCTTGTCGAAGGTCAGGGTGAGGGGCTTGCCCTCGTAGGTGCAGGAAAGCGTGTACAGCGCGTCGCTGTTGCGTTTGAATTCCATATCATATTCTCCGATCGGGTCACGGTATTGGTCTACAATCGCGCCGAGCTTGAGCACGTCGCGCTTGATGCGCAGATAGTCGGACGCCGTCAGCTTCTCGCCGTTGCTCAGGCAGAGCGAGAGCTTCTGCACGTCGGTCAGCTCGGCTTTTTCGAGCACGGCGCGCTTGGCCATCAGATAATCGGTGGCGCTCACCCTGCCGTCCCCGTCGTAGTCGCCCTCAATGACGATCGTCAGGCTTTCCAGCAGCGTGTCGTAGAAGTACGCCTCCAGACGGTCGCCGGTGACGAGCCTGTCGTCCGCATCGCAAACCGTCCCGTCTGCGTGACGGACGACGATGCTGTCGTTCAGATTGATGTAGGCGGCCAGCCCCGCAGTCGTCGTGCCATGCTTGACGCCGCGAAGGTATTCCCCGTCCACCGTCGCAGTGGAATTATAGAGGAAGTGGAGCCCGTCGCGCTCGGTCGGGGTCAGTTCGACCGTCTCCGTGGTCATAATCTCGAATTCCGACACGAAAACGAACATACCGCTCGACGGCTTGATCTTGGCGCGCGCCACCGTCACCTCGGACGGCGCGTCCAGATCGAGCACATAATCGACGTAGGTGCCGCTGCCCGTTTTCACGGCTTCGCCCACCGACACCAAGCTGTCCTCGTCCGCGCCGATGAAATATTCCACCGAGGCGGGCAGGTTGATGCTGGAAGACGGCTCAGAGCAGCACTGAATCGAGAGACGTTCGATGTCCTTCGCCGTTTCCTTAAGCGTCACGGTGATGTAATAATACCCGTCCTCGGTGGCGGCGTTGTAGAAGCCATGCCACTCGGTGCCGTAGAGCGACGAACCCTTGACGCCGTCGGTCAGTTCCTTGCCGTCGATTTGTACATAGGCGTTCGGATTCGACTCGGTATACGGCTTGCTCGCCGTATACGGACTCCCGACCGCCACGTTGACGTAGACCTCCGCCTCGACCGCCGTCGCCGCCGCAGACAGCGCGGGCAGAAGGAGCAGGAGCGCCAGCAGCGCCGATAGCATTCTTTTTCTGTTCATATGCGTTTGCTTTCCTTTCTTTCGCGCCCGAATCCGGGCGCAAATTATGATTCCATCGGTATTATAGCACAACGCGCGCCGAAAAGCAACGGTGTATTTGTGCAAACCTGCGGTATCCTTTGGGCGGAGCGGCATTCCACCTGCGGCATCCTTCGGCTGTACGGCATTTTTGGGCTGCGAACCGGCGCCGGCGCAAAAAAAGTTCTCGTTATCTCTTGACAAAAAGAAAAAGTTGTGTATAATAGTAATGTAAGTTCGGCGGGCGCCGCCGGACGGCCGATATGCGATTGTGGCGGAACTGGCAGACGCGCACGTTTGAGGGGCGTGTGGGTAACCGTATGGGTTCAAGTCCCATCAGTCGCACCAAACGATGATGGACACTGCTTTACCGAGCAGTGTCCATTATTCAAATTTGCTTAGGAGGGGTCTGTATGCCGGATTACAAGGCTATGTATTATCATCTGGCGGGGCGTATGGCAACTGCCGTCGATGCGCTGGAAGCGACCACCAAGGCGTTGGTCGAAATTACGGAAAAGCTGAAGCTGGCGCAGCAGACCACGGAGGAAATGTTTGTTTCCGCGTCTGATGATGACGCAGATTCTTCGGATGACGTTTCAGAGTAAAAGCTGCAATCCGCAAATTCCATAAACGGCGTACACAATGACGGGATATTCCGCATTAGAATGCGCTGCACTCGCTTGTAAACGCGTTTCGCCGCCGCTTATTTTGCGGGCTGCAAAGAGTTCGGCTTCCGCTTTTGAAAAAGCAAAAAATCATTTTCATTCGGCTTAGCCAG
>OLWB01003065.1_pt1 | contig 12515 bp, 8 predicted proteins | sample 1673331 | NCBI WGS metagenome assembly OLWB01 (sample SAMEA3178943, study PRJEB25190) | human gut metagenome | biome: human gut; feature: human-associated habitat; material: faeces | place: Austria | collected 2013
CAAAGGCGGTGGCAAGGTAGAAGCAAGCTCGATAGAAGAAGCGGCGATTTGGGCTGACGGCAACATCGACATCTCGGGCGGCAGCCAGGTCGAGGCAAGCTCCCAGGGAGATCTTGCCGTCGACGCTGAGGGCAGTCTCGCGGTCACCAACGCATCCCTTAACGCAAGCGGTGTTGAGTATGGCGTCTATGGCCGCAAGGGCATCACGCTCGACCACGCGACCGTGACGGTCCGTGCAAGCACGGGCGGCGGTTGGCAAACTATCGCTCTCATCACTGACGAGGACGACATCGTCATCAAGAATGGTTCCATCGTGGACGCGCTCGCGGAAGGCGGGTTCTCGGCTGCTATCGCCAGCAGAAACTACAACCCTGGCGAGTCAGGCGGCCACATCTACATCAGCGACTCCGCTGTCAAGGCTATAGCCCGCTATATCGAGACCGGTGGCGGCGGCCCCGATCACTACAGCGGAGACCAGAACGACGAAATCATCCCTGAGTCCGAGGGCCTGAACATCGGCATCTTCGCGCAGACCAGCGAGGGCATCACGCCCGCGACCATCTCGATTATCCGCAGCAAGGTCACGGCCGAGGGAGACACGGCAGCAATCTTCGCCCTTGCCATGAGCGAGGACGGCAAGGCGATCGGCACCATCGAGATCGAGGGCGCTCCCATTCAGAGGCCCGCAGGCGGCAAGGTCATTGACTATCGCTACGAGCAAGAGTACAGCCGCAGCATTATCTATGAGGCAGGGCAAACCATCGGCACGGGCGACGCCACGATCGACTCCCCCTATGACGCCGCTGTCGCCAAGAGCACGGTCATCATGCCTCCCGAGGAGATCAAACCCGAGGAGAAGCCAGGCGAGACCAAGCCCGAGGGCTCCAAGTCCGAGGGCACGAAGACGACCAAGACCGTTGCAGTTGCAGCCACGGGAGCCAAGATCGCCGGCAAACTCGCAGCAACCGGCGACGCCTCGAGCGCAGCCATCGTGGCAGCCGCCCTTGCGGGAACAGCTGCCATCGCCGCGGGCGCCGTGGTGAGCCGCAAGCGCTCGTAAACACTTTTTCGCACGGGACGAGTGGATCGCGGCCCTTGCCTTCCTCGTCTACTTCTTCGTAGCGTAAGGGCAAGGCTGCAAAAGCTGAACAATAAAGCGCGGAGTCGCCATGCGGCCCCGCGCTTTTCTTTTAGCGCCGGTCCCTGCGCCGGCGTGCGGCCTATTTCTCCCCCATTTTGGCCATTTTGCCCTCCAAACGGCACTACCGCCGGCAACATCCAGCAGATACGCTGAATCTAGTCGTATAGGCCCTATGAGAACGGGAGCAACCATGGCAGCCTTGTTCACGACCCCCAAACGCAATGACACTACCGCCGGAACCCATGTTGCCGAACCCGACGTTCGCCGTCGCATAGGACTCGCGCACGGCAGCTGGCGCCGCGTGACGCGCCGCATCGTCGCGGGCGCCGTGTGCGCGCTCACGGTGAGCTCGCTGCTCATGCCGAGCGTCTCGCTCGCAGCGGAATGGGTCAAGGTCGGCGGCAACAAGTACAACACCGCGGCGAGCGACGAGGCCGGTACCTGGTCGTGGGACGGCGCCGACGACTTGAAGCTCAACAACTATAACGGCGGCGAGATCCAGGCCGCAGGCAAGCTCAACGTGAATTACTCGGGAACCAACATCGTCACTGCCGAATGGATCGAAAGCATCAACGTTTCTCATGGCACTAACGAGAATGCCGAGCTCAATATCCAAGGCGACGAGGGCGGCACGCTCAGCGTGACATCTACTGAGGACGCTATCCTCTCCACGGGTAATATCAACATCGACGGAGCCGGATCCGTCAACGCCACGAGCACTGGGTTTGATGCCATCAATGCCGGAGGTAATCTCGCTATCAAAGGTTCGGGCAACGTCAACGCCACGGGTGCATCGGATGGCATCAGGGCAAACGGCAATATCACGATTGACGACAGCGGAGCCGTCACCGCCAGGGCTACCAAGGACAAGGGTATTGGAGCCGACAAGAACCTCACCATCAAGGGTGGCGGGACGGTCGAGGCAAGCTCAGCCGATGGTGAGGCCCTTTGGAGCGGCGGCAATATCAACATCTCGGACGGCGGCCAGGTCAAGGCAAGCTCCGAGAAAGACGCTGCCGTCGAGGCCAAGGGCAGCCTCGCAGCCACAAACGCCTCCCTCAACGTAAACGGTGTTGAATATGGCGTCTATGCCCACAAGGGCATCACCCTCGATCATGCAAACGTGACGGTCCGTGCAAGTAAAGGCAGATACGGTGGCGCCAACGCCCTCTTCACCTACCAGGACGACATCGTCGTCAAGAACGGCTCCACCGTGGACGCGTTTGCGGAAGGCGAGGTTTCGGCTGCATTCTCCACCAGAAACGATCGACCCAACGAGAAGGGCGGCCACATCTACATCAGCGACTCCGTTGTCAAGGCCATAGCCCGCTATGTCGAGAACGGCGACGGCCCCATCCCCTACAGCGAAAACCAAGATGGCGAGACGAGGCGCGAACCCCAAGGCGAGAACATCGGCATCATCGCCCAGACCAGCGAGGGCGTCACACCCGCAGTCATCTCGATCATCCGCAGCAAGGTAACGGCCGAAGGAGATACAGCGGCAATCTTTGCCCGTGCCATGAGCGCTGACGGCAAGACAATCGGCACCATCAAGATTGAGAACGCCGCCATCCAGACGCCCGAAGGCAGCAAGGTCATTGACTATCGCAAGCTCCGTGACGGCATCTACGAGGCAGGCCAAGCCATCGGCACGGGCGACGCCACGGTCGACTCCCTCTATATCAAAGCAGTCGCCAAAAGTACGACCATCGCACCTCCCGAGGTAGCCAAGCCGGAAGACCCCAAGCCCGACGAGACCAAGCCCGCAGAAAGCAAGCCCGCGGAGTCCAAGCAGAACCCCAAGCCTGAGGGCTCAAAGCCGACCAAGGCCGTTGCGGCTTCAACCACGAAAGCCAAGACTACCGGCGTGCTCGCGGCAACCGGCGACACCTCGGGTGCGGCCATCGTGGCAACCGTCCTTGCGGGAACAGCCGCTATCGCCGCAGGCACCATGGCGAGCCGTAAGCGTTCTTAGACGCCTCTGCGCACATGGCAGCTCCCGCGAAGGCTCCGAGCCCCAGCACCGTTTAACAACGCCACCGCCGAGCTCCACTCCAGCGGTGGCGTTTTCCATATGCGTCCGCAGGGGATGCACGAGATTGTCTTTGGTCTAGCCCAACCGGCATACGCTGGCGTGCGACAATTGGGGCTGCCGATATCACAACACTGAGAGAAGCCCGTCATGGAAGCGCATCAAAAGCAGATAACCGTTTATTCGAATCATACGGAAAGCGCGCCTGTCATCTACCTTCCTGTGGTCGTGGGCGACGGCAGCGAGGTTTATAAGTGTTGCCGAGAGCTCGACTGTCCACCATTCACCCTTGTCGCCATTGGCGGGCTCGATTGGAATCGCGAGCTGAGCCCTTGGGCATGCGACGGGACCGTACGCGATGCCGAGCCTTTCGGAGGCCAAGCTGCCGGTTTTCTTGATGAGCTGCTGAATCAGATAATCCCCCAGGTGGAGTCGTCGCTTCCTCAGCCGCCCACCTGGCGCGGCATTGCCGGTTATTCGCTAGCGGGCCTCTTTTCGCTTTGGGCCCCCTGGCAGACCGATGCCTTTGACCGCGTCGCAAGCGCATCGGGATCCCTGTGGTTTCCTGGCTTTATCGACTATGCGCACGAGTACGCGATGGCAGTTACGCCCGACGCCGTCTACCTGTCACTCGGCAAAAAGGAAGCCAAGACGCCCAACCGCATGATGCGGCATGTACTCGACGACACACGCGCGATGGAAGCGTTGCTCGTCGAGCGCGGCATTCCAACAACGCTGGAACTCAACCCCGGCAATCACTTTGCCCAGACCGACCTGCGCATGGCACATGGCATCCACTGGATATTGACGCATTAAAAATGGCGCCCGCGCGTACGCTTGGGCGCCATTCTTTTGATTCAGCTGAACGCGATTGTTACTCAGCAGCCTCCTCAAGCTCAGAAACGTCGAACTCAAAGTCGTTACCGGGCAGAATCGCGTTGAGCACGATGCCAACCAGCGAGCCCACGGCAAGGCCGGAAAGCGAAATCGTCACGCCGCCCAGCTCCAGCACGATGGCGCCGGCGGTGCTGTACGCGATGCCGAGCGAGAGCACGAGCACCAGCGCGGCCACCAGCACGTTGCGGTTGTTCTGGAAATCGACTTGGTTTTCGATAAGGTTGCGAACGCCCACGGCACTGATCATGCCATAGAGCACGAGCGACACGCCGCCGATTACACACGCCGGCATGGCCGCAATGACAGCCGCAAACTTGGGGCAGAACGAAAGCACGATGGCACAGCACGCGGCAATGCGAATCACGCGCGGATCGAACACGCGCGTCAGAGCGAGCACGCCGGTGTTCTCGCCATACGTGGTGTTGGCCGGAGCGCCAAAGAGCGAAGCCAGGATCGTGGCGAGACCATCGCCGAGCAGCGTGCGATGCAGGCCGGGATCGGCAATGTAGTTACGCTCGCAGGTGGAGCCAATAGCGGAGATATCACCGATATGCTCGATCATGGTCGCGAAGGCCAGCGGCATGATGGTGATGATGGCCGTCGTGGCAAGGCCGTTATCGAACTGCGGCCCAAAGAGCGCAAACACGGTGTTGTCCCACACGATGGGAAGACCGACCCACGGCGCAGCGGCAACGCCCGAAAAATCGACCTCACCCAACGCGGCGGCAACGGCATAGCTCACCACGACGCCCAGCAGGATCGGCACGATCTTAACCATGCCGCGACCCCAAATGTTGCAGATCACGATAACGGCAACGGCAATAACAGCCACAAGCCAGTTGGTCTGGCAGTTGGCAATAGCGGAGCTCGCCAGAATCAAGCCGATGGAAATGACGATGGGGCCCGTCACTACCGGCGGGAAGAAGCGCATGACGCGCTTGGCGCCAAATGCGCGGAACAGCGCTGCCAGCGCCGGATAGAGCAGGCCGGCGCAGGCAACGCCCAGACAAGCGTAGGGCAAAAGCTCGGCCTCGCCGTTGGGTGCGATGGCGGTATAACCCGCGATAAAGGCAAACGACGAGCCCAGGAACGCGGGCACCTTACCGCGCGATAGAAAATGAAACAGCAGCGTGCCGATGCCGGCGAACAGAAGCGTCGTCGAAACGGAGAGGCCGGTGAGCACGGGCACCAGCACGGTGGCGCCAAACATGGCAAACAGGTGCTGTAGGCCGAGCAGGAACATGCGCGGGCGGCCGAGCGACGATGCGTCGTAGATGGCATCGCTGACGGCGGGCGTCGAGGACTGGGACATGGATGTCCTTTCGAATGGAAGGGCGATCAGGCATATCGGATAACCTGCCCGAACGATACGATCCGAACCATTGTACGCGATACGCCATGTCTCGCACGCGCCGTCACCTGCGAACGTTACCGCTATTTCCAAACGCGCTCCGCAATGCGCTTGACCAGTGCAATCTTTGCCCATTGCTCGTCCTCGGTCAGCTTGTTGCCAATCTCGCAGCTGGCAAAGCCACACTGCGGAGACAAATACAGGTTCTCGAGCGGCACGTACTTTGCCGCCTCGCGGATGCGCTCGACGATAACATCCTCGTTCTCGAGCTCTGCCGCCTTGGTGGTCACCAAGCCCAGCACGACCTTCTTGCCGGGAGCAACGTACTTGAGCGGCTCAAAACCACCGGCGCGCGGCGTATCGAACTCCAGATAGAATGCGTCAACGTCCTCATGCGCAAACAGGTACGGCGCGATGGGGTCGTAGCCGCCCTCAAAAGCGTAGGTGGAGTGGTAGTTGCCGCGGCATACATGCGTGTTGATGACCAGATCGTCGGGCTTGTCCGCGATGGCGGCATTGTTGAGTGCCACGCCCAGCTCGCTCACCTTTTGCAGGTCGACCGGGCTCATGCCGGTTTTGGCGACAAAATCGGTATCGCAGTAGATGCCCCAGGTGCAGTCATCAAATTGGATGTTGCGGCAGCCCGCGGCATACAGGTCAGCAATCACGGTGCGATAAGCGGCTGCAATGGCGTCGACGAGTTCTTCGTCGGTCTTATAGACAGCGCGCAGGCTATCCTGCTGGCCGTCGCAGCGATCGAGCGTGACCTCAGAGAACGTCTGGATCGGCGCCGGGATGGTCTGACGTGCAACATGGCCCTCCCCCTCAAGCGCCTTGACAAACTTAAAGTGCTCGACGAACGGATGGTTCTCGCCGCTAATGGGACCGGTTACCACGGCGGTGTCGGCGGTCGTCTCCTCATCGTGGAACATATAGCCTGTACGCGAGGTGCGGCGCTCAATGCCGTCAAGGCCCCACATAAAATCGAGGTGCCAGTAGCTGCGGCGGAACTCGCCATCGGTGATGACCTGCAGGCCGGCGGCCTTTTGCTTTGTCACCAAATCGCGGATGGCATCGTCCTCGACGGCCTTAAGCCCCTCGGCATCAAGCGTGCCTGCCGCATAGGCAGCACGGGCGTCCTTTACAGCCTGCGGACGAAGAAAGCTGCCGACGATATCGGCGCGAAACGGCGCGTTCGGTTGAATCGAAGTGCTCATAGATATCTCCCTTTGCATTGGTTGCTTTACTGGGACAGAGTATGAGCGCTCATATGACCATCGTAAAATATACGTTTATAACAGTTTGATATAGATGTTTCCTATATCAGTCTGGACTGTCATAAAGAGACTTGAACCGTGCGGAGCACAGCAGCCTAGATATGCTGACGAATCGCGTCGATATAGGCCCGACCGTAGCGTGTAAGCGTCGTGTTCTTGCGCGTGATGATGCCAATCTCCATGTACTCGTCCACGTCGAGCGGAATCGAGATAATGCCGGGGCCGTTGAGCTCGTGGCTGATCACGCCCGAGCATACCGTGTAGCCGTTGAGGCCCATGGCCAAATTGAACAACGTCGCACGGTCGCGCACGCGGATATTTTTGCGACGCTCGAACGTCGAGGTCAGCTCCTCGGAATAGTAAAACGAGTTGTAGCTGCCCTGCTCGTAGGACAGGAACGGGTAGTCTTCCAGATCCTCGAGCGTCACGCTGGAGCGGTCCGCCAGCGGATGGTCGGCGCAGACGAAGACATGCGGCGTGGCGCAGAAGAGTCCTTCGAACACGAGCTCGTTGGCCACCAGCATGCGCTCGATGACCTCGCGGTTATGCTCGGATAAGTACAGGATGCCCAGTTCGCTTTTCATATGCGCGACATCCTCGATAATCTCGTGAGTCTGCTCCTCGCGCAGGGTGAAGTCGTAACGCGCGGCATCGAACTCGCGGATCACGTCGACAAACGCGTTGACGGCAAAGGAATAATGCTGGCAGCTCACACTAAAGTGCGGCACCTGCTCGGATGCGCCCTTGTACTTGCCCTCGAGCAGGTCGGCCTGGTCGAGTACCTGGCGCGCATAGCCCAAGAAGGTCTCGCCTTCCTCGGACACAATGACGCCCTTGTTGGTGCGCTCAAAGATGTGCACACCCATCTCGTTTTCGAGATCGCGAATCGACGCGGTAATCGAAGGCTGCGACACAAAGAGACGGCGCGAGGCCTCGGTAATGCTGCCGCATTCGGCAACTTTGACGACATATCTGAGCTGCTGGAGCTTCATGGCTGTCTCCTTAGCTGTTCGCGAAATTCGCGTCGGCTGCACCCTCCTGACGCATAAACGGCGGCATCTCCCCCGTCGCGGCGCAGGCGGCAATCTGATGCAGAGCCCCGGCGACCGCATCATCTGCCGCGGCGCCGATATGCCAGCGCGCGGCAGCCGTGACGGCCTCATTGGCATTGGCAACTGCAACGGAGTTGGGAACGGCATCGATCATGGGCAGATCGTTATCGGAATCGCCAAATACGGCCACCTCGTCGGGCGTCAGGCCCAAGGCGCGCGCCAGCTCCAGCGCAGCGCAGCCCTTGTCCCAACCATCCGGAAGGATGTCGAACAGGCGCACTCGGTTGTTGGGAAACACAAGCGAGAGTTCCGGCACCTCAACGGCAACGCGCTCGCGTAGCTCCGCGAGCTCCTCACGCGAACGGGCACTCCAGATATTCGCCTTAAACACCGGCGCGTCGTCGACGACAGGACGGCACGGGGCTTCTTCGCCTTTGAGCCACGCATTTCCGCCCGACTCCATAGCGCGACGAACGCGCTCAGGATCGCTCGTCACGCAGTGGGCATCGTTACCCCAAAAGTCATTACCCAGGCTGTAGACCTTCAGATACGTATCGTCGGTCTCCTGCTCCAAGTAGTCAGCCAAGCGCATAAGGGCGGCGTTGTCGGTCGCATGCGAGGCTACCGCCTCGCCGTCCACAAACATGACCTGGCCGTTACAGAACGCGCCAGTCGAGAAGCACTCGGAACAATTTTTGAACATCCAGCCCATCGCGGACGGCTGACGGCCCGAAACCGGGCCAAAGTGCAGACCCGCCGCCTGCATGGCATGAATGCCCTCAATGGCGTAGTCACTGGCGCCGTCATGCCCGGCTGGAATCAGCGTATCGTCTATATCGGTTAGCACAAGTTTGATCATAGAGTCCCCCAGTCATTTTCACCGTATCCATTGTAACGATGCGCTAGTATAGGGAACAACAGATTCGATGCGGGAGTGCCGGCGGTGCAAACCACAAGGCTGAGAGGGCATAGGGCCCAATCCTTTGAACCTGTCAGTTAATGCTGGCGTAGGGAGCATGCCGCCTTTACAGGGGCGCTGTCTATGCACAGCGCCCCTTTTCTATGCCAAGGAGGCATGTGCAGTGATTGATTCGGAACAGCTTAAGCAACATATGGTCAAAGCCGTGGAGGAGATTCGAGCCACCAATCCGATGGCGGGCTCCATCACCAACACGGTGACGATCGACTTTGTCGCCAACGCGCAGCTCGCCGTGGGCGGTTCGGCCGCCATGGTCTATCTGCCAGACGAGGGCGAGGCGCTCGTTGCCGGCGGCGGCGCCATCTATCTCAATATGGGCACGCTCTTCCCCATCTACGAGCAGACGATTCCCCGCGCGGCCAAGGCGGCACACGACGCCGGCAAGCCCTGGGTGCTCGATCCGGTGGGTCTGGGCATCGGTAGTCTGCGCACCCAGCTGGTAAACGAGCTCAAGCAGTACAAGCCCGCCATCGTGCGCGGCAACGCCTCCGAGATCATCGCACTCGCCGGCCTGTGGGGTCTTGAGGGCGAGGCAGCCGATCTGAGCCGCGTGCGCGGTGTCGATACCACCGACACGGTCGACGCCGCCCGCGCCGCCGCCGTGGCGCTCGCCCGCTACACCGGCGGCGCCGTAGTGGTTTCGGGCGAGGTCGACCTGATCACCGACGGCACGACCGTGGCCAAGTCCCACGGCGGCAGCCCGCTCATGTCAAAGATCACCGGCTGCGGTTGCTCGCAGGGCGGCGTGCTGGCCGTGTACGCCTGCGCTGCCGACCCGTTTACGGCAGCCATCTGCGGCACCGCCGTCTACAACGTTGCCGGCACGCGTGCCGCCGCTGTCGCCGATGCCCCGGCAAGCTTTAAGGTCGCCTTTATCGACGAGCTCTACCGCGCGACCGCCCAGGACATCGCCGATAACCGACTCGAGCTCGAGGAGGCATAGGCCATGTCCGAGCCCGTAACCAATGCCGGCATGAACACGCTTGTCGCCGTGGCCATCGCCCCGTGCGGCACCGGCGATGAGCTGTCCGCCGAGGTCGCCGAGGTCGTGCGCGTCATTCGCGAGAGCGGCCTTCCCAACCGCACCACCTCGATGTTCACCGAAATCGAGGGCGACTGGGACGAGGTCATGCAGGTCGTGCGCGACGCAACCTTTGTGTTGGCGAGCAAGGGCATCCGCACCGAAGTCGTGCTCAAAGCCGATATTCGACCCGGATTTACCGACACCATGACCGGCAAGCTCGAGCGCATGGAAGCTCAGATCAAAAAGCAGGAGGAAACACGATGAGTATCCGCGACAACCTTGATATCTCGGCCTATCTGGTGCTCGGCCCCGAAAACACGCTCGGGCGCCCCGTGGGCGATGTGGTGGCCCAGGCACTCGACGCCGGCTTTACCTGCATCCAGGTGCGCTCCAAGGTGGCAAGCGCCCGCGAGATCATCGCGCTGGCCGGCGACGCCGCGCAGGCAATCGCACAGGCCGGCAAGACCGGTCAGGTCGCCTTGCTGATCGACGACCGCCTGGACTGCGTACTCGCCGCGCGCGAGCAGGGCATTGCTGTCGACGGCGTGCACGTGGGCCAGAGCGATATTCCCGTCGAGGTCTGCCGCAAACTTTTGGGCCCCGATGCCATCGTGGGCCTTTCGGCCCGTTGCGAGGAGATGCTCGAGTACGTCAAGACCGCCGACATGAGTCTGGTCGACTACCTGGGCATCGGCCCGCTCCACGAGACCGAGACCAAGCGCGACTGTGGACGCGCGGCCGACGGCTCTATCATCACCAAAAGCTTTGAGGACCTGGCCGCACTCCACGCGGCAAGCCCCGTGCCCATCGTGGTGGGCGGCGGCGTCAAGACGGCCGACCTGCCGCAGCTCAAGGCCACCGGCGTCGATGGCTTCTTTGTGGTGAGCGCCGTCTGCAGTGCCGACGACCCCCACGCCGCGGCCAAGGAACTCGTCGACACCTGGCAGCAGGCATAGGCCTAGGCCGAACAGCCGATTCGCAGCCCCATATCTTCAAGAGCGGAAAGCGCATCCCGGTTCGAACGTCCATTCCGGGATGCGCTTTCCATATGCGACCCCTACTCTGCCAGATACGCTTCCAACGCCGGCAAAGTCGCCGCCGCATCGTGGCGGCCAATCTGGTAGATGCGCTCGAGCTCATCCGGCTCGCGGCACAGCGACGGCACCTTCACCGATTCGCTCGGACGCACCACAAAGACCTCACCAGCCGCCTCGCGACGCGCCAGGTCATCGAGCGTGGCATTGTAGACCTCATGCCGATGCTCAAGCGCTGCGACAAACTCCGGATAGTGACGGAACACGCGCCGCAGCATGGGCATCACGCTGTTGGGCTGCTTCACAAAGCCCGCCGGCTGCGTGAGTACCACGATGTTTCGGTCATACCCCTGCGCAAACAGCCATGCGCTGGGAATAGAATCAGCCACGCCACCATCCAGATACTTATGCCCTTCAATAGCAACGGGACGCGTCGCCACGGGAATCGCCGACGACGCCCGGATCCACTCGATATCCCTCTCGTCGCCATAGGGCAGGTCGTGGTAGACGGCCTTGCCCGTCTCGATATCGGTACACACGCACGTAAATCGCATGGGGCAGGCGCGATACGCCTCCAAGTCGATGGGATCGCGCTCGATAGGCACCTCGTGATAGGCAAAATCGGCATTGAACATATCGCCGGTCCGCAGCCAGCTTGCTACACCCGCATAGCGCTTGTCGGCACAATAGGCCTTGTTATAGCGAATGGCGCGGCCGATCTGGCGCGATTTAAAGTTGTAGCCAAACGCTGCGCCCGCCGAGACACCCACCATATGGTCGCAAGTTAAGCCGTGCTCCATCCATACGTCGAGCACGCCCGCCGTATACATACCGCGGTAGCCGCCTCCCTCGAGCGCGAGCCCTACCGTGTGTGATGTCTCCGGCTGTGTCATGCAACCATCTCCGTTCCCATGCTTTTGAACTCAACAAGTATATCTGTCAACGTATGCCGTCAAAAACGTGTTTATAAGCATTTATCGAACGTTTCCCGATGCATCCCCCATGCCGTACCGCAATGCCCCTAGATGGCCTTAGGCATGAACGCCCTTAAGAACGTTGCGGGATAATCATCGCCCGCACCATGCCAACGTCATCGCACGCAACGTGAGATAATTCTCAGCAGAATTCACCGATAGCAGAGGGAGTTTGTGATGAAGGTTCTTTTGGTCAATGGCAGCCCTAAGGCAAACGGCAACACCGCCACGGCGCTTGCCGAGATCGCCGAGCAACTTAATGCAGAAGGCATTGATACCGAGGTGTTTCAGCTGGGCGCCAAGCCCATTCGCGACTGCATCGGCTGCGGTCAGTGCGGCAAGCTTGGCGGACGCTGTACCTTTGACGACGACGTGGTGAACGAGCTGATCGCTGCCGCCGAACAGGCCGACGGTTTTGTCTTTGGCTCGCCCGTCTACTATGCGCATCCCAGCGGACGCATCCTCTCGGCACTCGATCGCGCATTCTATGCCGGCAGCAAGGCCTTTGCACACAAGCCGGGCGCTGCCGTTGCCGTTGCCCGTCGCGGCGGCACGTCGACCACTTTCGACGTGCTCAACAAGTACTTCACCATCAACCAGATGCCCGTGGTCGCCTCCACGTACTGGAACAACGTGTTTGGCGCCATGCCGGGTGAAGCTGCCCAGGACGCTGAGGGCCTGGCCACCATGCGCAACATTGGCAAGAACATGGCCTGGCTCCTGCATTGTATCGAAGCAGGACAGGCCGCCGGCA
>OLWB01003073.1_pt1 | contig 12507 bp, 10 predicted proteins | sample 1673331 | NCBI WGS metagenome assembly OLWB01 (sample SAMEA3178943, study PRJEB25190) | human gut metagenome | biome: human gut; feature: human-associated habitat; material: faeces | place: Austria | collected 2013
CCTTGCCGAACATGAGGAAGAAAGCGCTTTGCGGAGTGTCGAGAAGCTCACAACGAAAGACGTGTTCGATGCCGCTAAAAACGGAGACAGCGCTGCAAACGCAATCTTAGAGAATGTGTACGATGCGTTCGGCTACGCCATCTCTGCCGTGTGCACGGTGGCAGACCCCGAGGTCGTCGTCATCGGCGGCGGTGTCTCGAAAGCGGGCGAGATGCTCGTAGAAGGCGCGAAGAAAGGCTTCTTGAAATACGTATTTTACCCGAGCACCGACGTTCGGTTCAACTTGGCCGTGCTCGGCAACGACGCCGGCATTTACGGCTGCTGCAAGCTGCTTTTGGACAGCCTTGCGTGATAAGAACGGAAAGGATAGGGAGAAATGGATAATTCCAAAACAGAGCTATTTGAATCGATGCCGATCCCAAAGGCGGTCGTAACGCTTTCGGTGCCGTCGGTCATCAGCTCGCTTGTGATGGTCATTTACAGCCTTGCCGATACGTTCTTTGTCGGCATGATGAACGACCCGGTGCAGAACGCCGCTGTTACGCTGGCGGCGCCGCTTCTGCTGGCGTTTAATGCCGTCAACAACCTGTTCGGCATCGGCAGCTCCAGCATGATGAGCCGCGCACTCGGACGTAAAGACTACGATACCGTGTACCGCAGCTCGGCGTTCGGATTTTACGCGTCTTTGATTTGCAGCCTGCTGTTTTCTTTGCTGTACGGCGTATTGCAGTCGCCGATCTTGGTGATGCTCGGCGCGAATGCCGAAACGATGCAGGCAACGGCGGATTATTTGTTCTGGACTGTGCTGCTCGGCTCCGCGCCGTCCATTTTGAATGTCGTGCTGGCGTACCTTGTGCGCGCGGAGGGCTCTTCGCTGCACGCGAGCATCGGCACCATGTGCGGCTGCCTGCTGAACATTGTGCTGGACCCGATTTTCATTCTGCCGTGGGGTCTGAACCTCGGCGCAGCGGGCGCGGGCTGCGCGACCTGCCTTTCCAACACGGTTGCGTGTCTCTACTTCTTCGTGCTGCTGTTCGTGAAGCGCGGCAAGACGTACGTGTGCATCAAGCCCTCCATGTTCCGCCCATCGAAACAGATTGTCAAGGGCGTGTGCGGCGTGGGCATCCCGGCTTCCATCCAGAACCTTTTGAATGTGACCGGCATGACCATTCTCAACAACTTTACGTCCGCGTATGGCTCTGACCCGGTGGCGGCTATGGGCATCGCGCAGCGCGTCAACATAGTGCCGTTCCAGATTGCGATGGGCTTTTCGCAGGGCATTATGCCGCTGATCAGTTATAACTACACGAGCGGCAATATCAAACGCATGAAAAAGACGTTTATGTTCACGGCGAAAATTTCGCTTGGCTTTATTTTGGCCGTGATGCTGACGTTCGTGTTTGCGGCGGAGCCGATCATCTCCATGTTCATGAAGAACGAGAGCATCGTCGCGTACGGCGCGGCGTTCCAGCGCGGATTCTGCTTTGCGCTGCCGTTCTTGTGCATCGATTTCCTCGCGCTGGGCGTGTTCCAGTCGTGCGGTATGGGTATGAAATCGTTCATATTTGCTGTTGTGCGCAAGATCGTGCTGGAGATCCCCGCGTTGTTTGTGCTGAATTGGCTGTTCCCGCTGTACGGCCTCGCGTATGCGCAGTTCGTCGCAGAGCTGATCCTCGGTACCATCGCCGTTGTCGTGCTTGTGAGAATGTTCCGCAGGCTCGAAAGAGAACATGCCGCACCGTATGTGAGCGATTTGGAAAGCGTGAAGTAACGCCGTTCTGCCGGGAAGCGTGGCTAAAAGTTTTCGCCAGCCTTTAGAAATAGAATATAAAGCTAAAAAAGGAACGGTTTGTACACCGTTCCTTTTTGCATACACCGAAAATAACGCTTGACTTTTTGCTTTCTATCCATTATTATAAAAATGATAATTATTATTATTTTGATAGGAGGAGCAAAATGAATAACAAAGCGTTTTATAATTTGACATACGGCGTGTTTTTGTTGGCGGCAAAAGCGGAGGAAAAGGCGAACGCCTGCATTGTGAATACCGGCGTGCAGGTTGCGGGGAGCCCTGTGCGCGTGGCGGTTTCCGTGCTGAATACGAATTACACCTGCGCGCTTATTAAGGAAAGCGGGCGGTTTACGTTAAGCGCGTTGGATGACAGCTGCTCGTTTGAGACCATTAAGCACTTCGGTATGCAGAGCGGTCGCGACGTCGATAAGCTGGACAGCCTGCCGATGCCGACAGACGAAAGTGGCGTACCGTATCTGAACTGGAGCACCTGCGCGCGGTTCAGCGGCAAGGTGACGCACAGTGTTGACCTCGGCACGCATACGCTGTTCATTGCAGAGGTGACGGAAGCCGAGGTGTGCAGCGACCGCGCTCCGCTGACATATGCGGATTACCAGAATAAGCTGAAGCCGAAGTCGGAGAAGGTCGAGCGAGAGCAGAAGATCGTCGGCTGGCGGTGCAAAATTTGCGGGTATGTGTATGAGGGCAGCGCACTGCCGGAGGACTACGCATGTCCGTTGTGCGGGCACGGAACGGATGATTTTGAGCCGGTTTATGAAGAGTAAAGGAAAAAGGAACGGTTTGTACACCGTTCCTTTTTGCATGTCCTATTAAGATTTACAGCGATATTTCACGGGCGTGAAGAGCGAACGGTGTACAGCCCGGTGCTTCCTTACCGAATGGCTTTTTGCTTATCTGCAATGCGCAGGAAGAGGAAGCCGAGCGCAAAGAACACTGCGAGACATGCCACCGCCACGTTGATGGTGCCGCCTGCAAGCTTTACGGCTGCGATGACCGCAGAGCCGAGGAAGGACGCGCCTTTTGAGAAAATATCGTAGATACCGAAGTATTCGCCGGAGTTTTCCGCCGGGATGATCTTGGAGTAATACGAGCGCGAGAGCGACTGGATAGAGCCCTGGAAGCAGCCGATGAAGAACGCCAGAATCGCGAAGTGCAGGAGACTGCTGAGCATGAGCGCGTACAGCGCGATGCCGAAATAGCCCGCAATACAAACGAGAATGAGCGTGACGGTGTTGTATTTTTTCGAGAGCTTTGCGAAGACGAGCGAGCCGCCGAACGCAACGACCTGCGTTGCGAGCAGGAAGACGACCTGACCGACCGTGTTGAGGTTCAGGTCTGTGCCGATATTGATGGCGTTATCGATGATGGTGCCCACGCCGTCTATGTACAGGAAGAACGCGATGAGGAAGAACAGCACCTTTTTGTCGTGCGTCGCGATGTTTTTGAGGGTGTGGAAGATTTCCGCGAACGCCTTGCGGATATCATGCCCCTCGGTTTCCACATAGTTGCGCTGCTTAAAGCCGCGAATGAGCGGAATGGTGACGAGCAGCCACCACACGGCAGTCACCGTGAAGCCGATGCCTTTAGAGAGCATATCCGGCAGCACGCCGACCATATCGGGCCCAAGCACATAGGCGATGAGCGCGATGAGAAACGGGATGCACGAGCCGATGTATCCCCATGCAAAGCCGTAGGACGAAACCTCGTCCATGCGTTCTTCGCTGGTGATGTCGTTCAGCATGGAATCATAGATGGTCAGCGACGCGCTGTAACAAATCTTCGTGAACACAAAAATGATGAGGAACAGCAGCCAGCCGGTGATGAAGCCGTTTAAAATGCAGCCGAAAATGCCGAGCGCTGCCGCGGTGGTGAACAGCACCTTTTTCTTATCTTTGTGGTCGGCGAGCACGCCGAAGATCGGCCCTAAAAGCGCCACGACAACGGTGACGACCGCCACGGCGATGGAATAATACGCCGTTGCCTGATGCGAGTTGATCTGTCCCGGCGCAGTGCCGATGGCGAGGCTCTTGAACCAGATAGGGATGAGCGAGCAGGAGAGCATGGTGAACGCGGAGTTGCCCACGTCGTAGAGCACCCATGCGAATTCCTGTTCCGTCAGCCCGCGGAAGACCTTGAGCCGGTTGAGTGCGTGAAAAATTGATTTCATGTGAAGACCTTACTTTCTTTTTAAAATCAGGTGCGTGCTTTCGGTCTTACATTGTAGCGCCGCCCTGTTAAATCCGTGATGTCGGTTTGTAAAGGGGAGGAAAATTATGCACTCCTCTTTGTCCATTGTGCCTCTTTAAGCTTTACAAAAATTATCACTGTGTCTATTTTATCATAGATACGAACAAAATGCTATAAAATTATTTTTGCATCGATAGAAATTCGGGCAGAATATAATACAATATATACAAAAAGAGCGGGGGGAACCTCGCTCTTTTCGAATTTATATGTATGGTTTATGTATCGAGGCGCTCTAAATCGGCGCAGATGCGGTCGATGATCTCGTCCTGCGTCATGTCGGGCGTGAGGGCCTGCTCGTTTAATGCGGGGGCGTAGTCCTTTTCGTTCCACCATCTGCGCATTTCCTTTTCGCCGAACTCCGTGCGCTTGTCCTTCGTTTGGTGGCGGCGGAGCGTCTCCTCAAACGGGAGGTCAAAATAGTACGCGCAGATGTTTTTGCCGTAGAGCGCTTTTGCGGCATCGAAAAGCGGGGTGTACCATCGGCTGTTCAAAATGCCTTCTAAAATGACGAGCTCGTTGTGCGCGTGACCGTACTCAAGCAGCATGATGAGCACGTCGTTTGCGCGGGTGCCCGCGCCGTCGTTCGTCTTTAAGATGTCGCGGCGGATGACATCTTGGGACAGCAGCATGGTGTTTTTGCCGAACTTTTCCTGTAAAGCTCTTGCGATGGTCGTTTTGCCGCTTCCGCTGTTGCCGCGCAGGGTGATGAGTTTTTTCATGGGGTGTGCTCCTTTACGCTTTTTTTGATGGGATGGCGAATGACCGTTTTCCACTTTTCCGGCGCGACCTTACGGGCATCGCTGAGGTAGATCTCGTGGTGCAGGCGCGCGGCGGTAAAGTCGTTTATATAGCCGTTTTCGGCGAGAAACGTGTCCATCAGCGCCACAGATGCGGGCTCATCGTCAAACGCGCCGTGGTGCATGATCTGCACGCAAAGGCCCTCGTCGATCGTCAAAAACTCCGCTTTGCTGCAATCAAGCTTTTTCTTCTTTTCGGCGGTCTGCACGGCCCAGGCGAAATCATCCGGCGTGATGAAATCCGGCAGGCGGATGACGGAGACCCAGTGGAAAGCAGATTTATCGGCATAATCGATGCTGTCCGTATTCTCCTGCCACCAAAAGCCCTCAAGCGGCGGCACGACATACTCGAAAAAGCCTTCGATGCGGTGGTCGGTCTTGTAGCTCATTTTAAGCGTGTAGGCGATCGCGTACAAAACGCTGATGGCCTGCTGATACGCGCCGTCCGGCTCGTTTGGGTCGCCGGTGCCGCGCACTGCAATGTAGTTTGCAGGCGGCACAGTGACGATCTCCGGCTTGTTTTTCGGCATGTAGAATTCTTTGTATTCTTTCTTAAAATCAAAGGGCATGGGAAAACCTCATTTCATAATATTGTTACGACCCGGTGGAGCGGTAATGGCGCACGCCGAATTTCCAAAAGAGATAGCACGGGATAATAAATACGCAGGCGATGACGGGCAGAAGCATCGCGCGGGCGTCGTTGTGGCGGCCGATGAGGTACATCAGCGGGTAATACTGCACGAGCGCGTAGGGCACGATGTAGGTGCAGAACGTCAGTACGCCTTTGCCGTAGATGGAAAGCGGGTAGCGCCCGTGCTCGCGCATACCGTCTGTTAAAATATTGATGAACTCGAGCCCCTCTAATGTGAAAAAGCATAGCCCGGCGAAGATCAAATACACGCCTGCAAAAAGCACGATGCCGCCTAAAATCATGAAAATGAGCGTCATAACGCGCGCGGCGCACCAATCAATTGGGCAGTTTTGAAGCGCCCAGATCAGCAGGAAAATCGCCATAATGCCCTTGCCGAAGCGCTCTAAATCCATGCGGCTGCACAGGACGAGGAAAACCTCGTTGCGCGGGCGCACCAGAACGCGGTCGAACTCGCCGTTCCCGATCATGCGGTCAAACGTATCAAACCCACGGAAGAACAGCTCCGCGAGCGAGAAGGATAACAGTACGATGGCGTAGCAGAGCGAAACCTCGGTGTACGTGAAGCCGTCCACCTGGTTAAACCGCATGAACATGAACTGCACGCCCCAAAAGCATGTGAGCGGTATAAATAGCTGCGCCAGTGCGGAAAGCAAGAACGAAGCCTTGTACTGCATTGCTTTCTTGATGTGGATAGACAGAAATTCAAAGTATAGTTTCATAGATGACCCCTTTCTTTGTATACTGCAAAACACGAACGATTTGCCGGGCAGCGGAACGACTTGTCGTTCCGTTTATCCTCCCTGAATCACTACCCGCTTCAGCGCATTTTTCATGAGGGTGTGACCGCCGAGCACCAGGACGAGCAGCCAGAAGATTTGTAAGCCTACGGCGAAAGCGGCGTTCGTGCCGGCAATATCGCCGCTGTACACGCGGTACGGCACGTTGCTTGTGGCAGCGAAGGGGGTCAGCTCGCAGATTCTGCGCAGCGTAGGCGGGAAGAACGGCAGCGGTACTACGCCGCCGCAGAGAAAATCTGCCAGTGTGAGCAGCAGGGAGCGCAACCCGGTGGAAGAAAGGGTATACATGGTGAGGACATAGATGAGCAGCGTGAACGCCGTGCTGTTCAATGCGCCCAGCACCATGGTGAGCAAAAATAGAAAGAATGTGGGTAAATCTGTCGGCGCGGTCAAGTTATAGCCTGCGGGCAGAAGCGCCGCAACGGCTAAGACTGGTACGGCACGCAATGCAACCTTGGAAATACGACCGGAGAGAGATTTCGTGTACCACATGGCGTAGAGGTCGACGGGGCGGCACAGCGAATACGAGATGCTGCCGGAGGTGATTTCCTCCAAAATGTCGCCGTCTAAGACCCACGAGGCGAACATAGCTAAAAACGCCTGCTGTATCCATGTGTAGTTGACGGCCGCCTGCAAGGTCATCGGAAAAGCGGTGGGGTCACTGCGGTAAAACGCGTGGTAGGCGAAGATGATCAAAAAGCCCCACGCAAATTGCGTGGAGATGCCTGCCAATGCCGCTGCGCGGTACTGCAAGCCCGTCACACAGCGCAGGCGGAAAAACGAAATGTATTTTTTAAGTTTCACGGCGCACCTCAAATATCAAACTGTTTGTAGAGCGCTGCGAGCGTTTCATCAATCTGCCCGCTGCCGCCGCGCCGAATATCGTCGAGTGTGCCGTCTAATAAAATACGCCCTTTGCCGATGAGCAGGACACGCTGCGCCAAGGCTTCCACGTCCTGCATGTCGTGCGTCGTTAAAATGACCGTGGTGCCGCGGCGCTTGTTCATATCAAGCACGAATTCGCGCACGGCGATCTTCGATACTGCGTCGAGCCCGATGGTGGGTTCATCCAAAAACAAGATGCGCGGGTCGTGCAGCAGGGAGGCGGCGATCTCGCACCGCATACGCTGCCCGAGCGACAGGCTGCGCGCCGGGGTCTTTAAGATCTCCGATAAATTCAGAAGGTCGGTTAAATCCCGTAAATTTCGCTTGTAAACATCTTCGGTCACGGCGTAAATGTCGCGGATAAGCTCGAATGAATCAATGACGGGCACGTCCCACCATAATTGACTGCGCTGCCCGAACACAACGCCGATCTGCGAAACATGCGCGCGGCGGTCTTTCCACGGCACGCGCCCGTCGATGACGCAGGTGCCGCTGTCCGGCGTTAAAATGCCGGAGAGAATTTTGATGGTGCTGCTTTTTCCGGCGCCGTTCGGGCCAATATAGCCCACGGCCTCGCCGTCTTCAATACGGAACGAAACATCGTTTAGGGCGTGAATTTCTTCATACTCGCGGCTGAAAAATGCTTTTGCGGCGTTTTTAAAGCCTGCGTTTCGTTTTCGCACGCGGAAGATCTTTTGTAAATGCTCTGCCTGAATCATAGTTTACTCCTCTTTTCCGTTAACGGTACGGACTTTCGGGCTAAAGCGAACACAGAAACTGAAACACGGGCTATCAGTTTAATACAATTTTCATAAAATGTCAATAATTTGCACAAAAAATCCTGAAATTCTATTACAAAAAGTGAAGTTATGGCGAAGACGCTTTTTTTCGGTATCTTTATTTCGGTATCTTTATATATAAACAGGAATTTGGCACTGTGGAGCCGGAAATGCTAAAAGAAGCTTCAAAACGGATGCCGACCGGGAAAATTCGCACATTCACAAAGTATTTACAAATTTTGGTGTTGACATTTCCTGACCTTTGCAGTATAGTATAGACAAGGGTTAGCACTCGGGAACATAGAGTGCTAAAACCTGAGAGGTGCAAGTATGGAACTGACAAAACGCAAACAAAATATACTTGCCTCGATCGTAGACGGATACATTCGCACGGGCGAGCCGGTGGGCTCCAAGTCCATTGCGGAAAAAGCAGGTGTTTCTTCCGCAACGGTGCGCAACGAGATGGCAGAGCTTACGGAGCTGGGGCTTTTGGAACAGCCGCACACCTCCGCGGGGCGTGTGCCTTCACAGGAGGGCTACCGCGAGTTCGTAGATGCGCTGATGCAGCCGAAAACGTTAACGGAAGCCGAAAAGCTTACGATAGACGCGATGCTTGCAAAGAGCGCGTTTGACCCGGAACGATTATTGCGTGGCGCGGCGAAAACGCTGGCGGCTTCTACACGGTACCTTGCGTTGAGCACCACGCCGAGCGGCGCGGATGCAAAGATCAAGGCGGTGCAGTTCGTGCAGACGAGCCGCCGCACCGCAATGCTCATTATGATGAGCAGCGCAGGTACCATGAAAAACAAGGTGTTTCACTGCGACTTTGATCTTTCAAACGAGATTATGCGCATTTTCTTCCGCGTGCTCAACGAGCGCGTGACAGGGCGCGACGTGGCGGAGATCAACCGGGCATTTGTGCAAAACCTTGCGATCTCGCTGGGGGATATGGCAATTTTGATGTCGCCGGCGCTGGCGGCGCTCTTGGAAGTGGCGCTTGAAACGATGCAGACGGAAATTTCCGTAAGCGGTCAGATGAACCTGCTGTTCTACCCGGAATACAAGCTTGGCGGTGCACGCCGGGTGATGGATATTCTGGAAAGACGGGAGCTTTTGACAGAAATTCTCGCAGGCAAGCAGAACCGCACGCAGATCAAGATCGGCACAGAGACCGGGCAGAACGCCTTGGCGGAATCGTCGGTCATTTGCTCACGGTACAGCGTGAACGGCAGAGATGCCGGCGCGGTCGCCGTGATCGGCCCGATGCGGATGCAGTACGCACACGTCGCGGCACAAACAGCATATGTCGCAGATCGTGTAGGCGAAATGCTTACGCGCATCATGCGGGAAGAATAGAGAAAGGAGCGTTGCCAGATGGCAGAGGAAAAGAAGCCTGTTCAGGAACCCGAGCAGGAAGCGAATACCGAGCCGGCAGAGGAATCTGCAAAGGCTGCGGAAAAGGAGAAAAAGAAAAAGAAGAGCGAGAAGATTCCGAAAGAGGATTACGACCGCTTGCAGGCGGAGTTCGACAGCCACAAGCAGCAGCACCTGCGCGTGCTTGCCGAGTACGATAACTTCCGCAAGCGTTCCGCAAACGAAAAGAACGCCGTTTATAATAACGCCGTTTCCGATACAATCAACGCGATTTTGCCGGTGGCCGATAATATCGACCGTGCACTGGCACAGGAAAATGTCTCCGCAGAGGATATGAAAAAAGGCGTTGAGATGATTGCAAGCCAATTTAAGGCGAGCTTTGAAAAGCTTGGCATCCGAGAAATCGGTCAGGTTGGCGAGCCGTTTGACCCGGCGCTGCACAACGCGGTGGCGCACATTGAAAGCGACGAGCTTGGCGAAAACGTCATTTCGGCGGTGTTCCAGAAGGGCTACATGCTGGGCGATAAGGTCGTAAGACACGCCATGGTACAGGTAGCAAACTAAATCAGCAAATATCCATTTATATAGTAATTCAGAATTCACACACTCATTTGAGTTAAAGGAAGGTAATTGATATGGCAAAGACAATTGGTATTGACCTTGGTACAACAAACTCTTGCGTAGCGGTTATTGAAGGCGGCGAGCCGGTCGTTATCGCAAACGCAGAAGGCGCAAGAACCACCCCGTCCGTCGTGGCATTCTCCAAGACAGGCGAGCGCATGGTCGGTCAGGTCGCAAAGCGTCAGGCGATTACGAACCCGGACCGCACGATCTCCTCTATTAAGAGAGAGATGGGCACAGATCACAAGGTGACGATCGACGGTAAGAGCTACACCCCGCAGGAAATCTCCGCAATGATCCTCCAGAAACTGAAGGGCGACGCGGAAGCTTACCTCGGCGAGAGCGTTACGAGCGCAGTTATCACCGTTCCGGCGTACTTCACGGACGCACAGCGTCAGGCAACGAAGGACGCGGGCAAGATCGCGGGCCTCGATGTAAAGCGTATCATCAACGAGCCGACGGCAGCAGCACTGTCCTACGGTATCGATAAGGAAGACGACCAGAAGATCATGGTTTATGACCTCGGCGGCGGTACGTTCGATGTTTCCATCATTGAGATGGGCGACGGCGTGCAGGAGGTTCTGGCTACGGCCGGCAATAACCGCCTTGGCGGCGACGACTTTGATAAGCGCGTCATGGATTGGATCATCAACAGCTTCAAGGTTTCCGATGGCATCGACCTTTCCGGCGATAAGATGGCTATGCAGCGTATTAAGGAAGCGGCAGAGAAGGCAAAAATCGAGCTTTCCGGCATGACGAGCGCTTCCATCAACCTGCCGTTCATCACGGCGGATGCGACCGGCCCGAAGCACCTTGACCTCACGCTCTCCAGAGCAAAGTTCAATGAGCTCACCGCAGACCTCGTTGAGAAGACCATGGGCCCGGTTCGTCAGGCACTGAGCGACTCCGGTCTCTCTATCGGTGAGATCAACAAGGTTCTCATGGTCGGCGGTTCCTCCAGAATTCCGGCTGTTCAGGAAGCGGTTAAGAAGCTCATCGGCAAAGAGCCGTTCAAGGGCATCAACCCGGACGAATGCGTTGCAATCGGCGCCGCACTTCAGGCAGGCGTTCTCGGCGGCGAAGTTCAGGGCTTGCTGTTGCTTGACGTTACTCCGCTTTCTCTCGGTGTTGAGACCATGGGCGGCGTGATGACGAAGATCATCGACAGAAACACCACGATCCCGACCAAGAAGAGCCAGATTTTCTCCACGGCGGCTGATGGTCAGACGCAGGTTGAGGTCAACGTTCTGCAGGGCGAGCGTGAATTTGCACGCGATAACAAGCAGCTGGGTCTCTTTAAGCTCGACGGCATCGCTCCGGCTCCGCGCGGCATCCCCCAGATTGAAGTTACATTTGACATCGACGCAAACGGCATCGTAAATGTTTCCGCTAAGGATCTCGGCACCGGTAAGGAACAGCACATCACGATTTCTTCTTCCTCCAACATGAGCAAGGAAGACATCGATAAGGCTGTTAAGGCGGCTGAACAGTTCGCAGAGGAAGACAAGAAGCGCCGTGAAGAGGTTGAGACGAAGAACAACGCAGAGAACCTCTGCTACCAGGCGGAGAAGCTCGTAAACGAGAGCGGCGACAAGCTGGAAGAGGCGGACAAGACCGAAGTGAACAACAAGGTTGCAGCCCTGAAGACCACCATGCAGAACGGCACGGTCGAGGAGATCAAGTCCGGCATGGATGAGCTGCAGAAGGCGATTTACGCGGTCAGCGAGAAGCTGTATAAGGCAAGTGCACCGCAGCAGGGCGAGCAGGCAGCCCCGGGCGCAAACCCGCAGCAGGGCGGCCAGAACCCGAACGGTGACGTCTACGACGCAGACTACAAGGACGTCGATTAAGTTTTATAAATGACACGTTCAAAAGTGCAAGGGGAGCCGAAAGGCGTCCCTTGCCTTTTGGAGTTTGCGAGGAGATGACAGCGGATGGCGGACAACAAAAGAGATTATTATGAAGTGCTTGGGATCGATAAGAGCGCATCAGACGATGTGATTAAAAAGGCGTACCGCAAGCTTGCAAAGCAATACCACCCGGACTTGAATCCCGGAGATAAAAATGCGGAAGCGAAGTTTAAGGAAGTCAACGAAGCGTATGAGGTACTTTCGGATAAAGACAAGAAGGCGCGCTACGACCAGTTCGGCTTTGCGGGCGTAGACCCGAACTTCGGCGGCGGCGCGGGCGGCGGAAATCCGTATGCCGGCGGCGCAGGCGGTTTTGATTTTACCGATATTTTCGACAGCTTCTTCGGCGGCGGTTTCGGGGGCGGCGGACGCCGTGCGAACCCGAACACACCGCGCCGCGGCAGTGACGTAGAGGCAAGCGTCACCCTTTCGTTTGAGGAAGCGGCAAAGGGCTGCAAGAAAAATGTGACCTACCACCAGATCGAAAATTGCCCGGACTGCAACGGCTCCGGCGCGGCCAAGGGCACAAGCCCCAAGACCTGCCCGAACTGCGGCGGTTCCGGCCAGGTGCGCATCAACCAGCGCACACCGTTCGGCGTGGCCACCGAAATTATTCTTTATTATTATTTGTT
>OLWB01003088.1_pt1 | contig 12438 bp, 14 predicted proteins | sample 1673331 | NCBI WGS metagenome assembly OLWB01 (sample SAMEA3178943, study PRJEB25190) | human gut metagenome | biome: human gut; feature: human-associated habitat; material: faeces | place: Austria | collected 2013
AGCGTACAATTGTTTTGTACGCTGGCATCTCAAATTCTTCATATTCCTCCTTAGCTCAGTCGGTAGAGCATGCGGCTGTTAACCGCAGGGTCGTCCGTTCAAGCCGGACAGGGGGAGCCATAAAAATAAACCTCATCACAATATTTGTGATGAGGTTTATTTGCTTTTATATGTAAAAATGAAGAATAATATGCAGTTGTTGAAAATCGAAATATTTTATGGTATAATGTACTTAATCTTTAATACAGGATATGGTGATATGCGATGAATCAGGTGCGAAAACTGGTGGTCAAGGTGGGCACCTCCACCCTGACCCACGAGAACGGGCGGCTGAATCTGCTGCACATCGACAAGCTTGTGCGGGCCATCGCCGACGTGTCCGGGACCGGCGTGCATACGCTGCTTGTCTCCTCCGGCGCCATTGCGGTGGGCGTGTCGAGCCTCGGGCTTGAAAAGCGGCCGACCGATATACCCGGCAGGCAGGCCACCGCCGCCGTCGGCCAGCAGCGCCAGATACAGCATCGCGCGGACGGCGAGCGAGGAGCCTTCGCAGGCGTACAGCGTCCGGCCGCTTCCGAACAGCCCCGCCGCGATGCCCTCGCTCTCCGCGATCACGCCCCGCGCGTCGTACAGCACGTCCGCGCCCGGCACCTCGGTGATGTCCAGCGGCTCGGCGCCGAGGACGGGGACGCCCTTGTGGCCGGGCATGTGCAGGCGCAGCGGGTCGGCGGCGGCGTAGGCGCTGACAAAATCGCAGATCGGCGTTTTCATCTCATTCCTCATCCAGCGCTCTGGCCGCTTCGAGCATAATCGCGCATTCCATCCGCTTGCGGAACAGCTCGCAGCCGTATTTGTAGACGCCGTTGACCGAGCCGGTCGCGTGGTAGGCGTTCGCCGCGCAGCCGCCCGCGCAGTAGAGCTTAGCCCAGCAGTCCGCGCAGTCGGGACGGGTGTAGACGTTGGAGGCGGCGAAGGCGTCCCGCAGCGCGGTGTTGGTCACGCCCTCGCGGACGCTGCCGAGCCGGAAGCGCGCGTCGCCGACGAACTGGTGGCAGGGATAGAAATCCCCCCAAGGCGTGACGGCCATATATTCCGTGCCCGACCCGCAGCCCGAGATGCGCTTATAGATGCAGGGGCCGCCCTTGAGGTCGAGCATATAGTGGTAAAAGGTGAACGGCCGTCCCTCGCGGCGGCGGGCCAGCATCAGCTCGGCCAGCTTTTCGTACTGCTCGAGCACGACGGGAAGGTCGGCCTCGGTCAGCGAGGACGGGTCGTCCGGCGGGCCGACGACCGGCTCCATGCTCAGCTCGGTGAAGCCGAGGTCGAGCATCGCCTCGACGTCCTTCAGGAAATCGGGATTGGCGTGCGTGAAGGTGCCGCGCATATAGTAATTCCTGCCGCCGCGCGATTCGACCAGCCTTTGAAACTTGGGGACGATCCGCTCCCAGCTTCCGTTGCCCGCGTAGTCGACGCGGTAGCGGTCGTGCACCTCCCGACGGCCGTCCAGACTCAGCACCACGTTGCTGCACTCGCGGTTGGCGAAATCGATGACGTCGTCGTCGATGAGCAGGCCGTTGGTCGTGAGCGTGAAGCGGAAGTTTTTGCCCGCCTCCATTTCGATGCCGCGCGCGTAGGCGACGAGGTCCTTGACGACCTGAAAATTCATCAGCGGCTCGCCGCCGAAGAAATCCACCTCCAGATTGCGCCGTCCGCCGGAATGGGCGACGAGGTAATCCAGCGCGAGGCGGCCGACCTCGAAGGACATCAGCGCGCGCTCGCCCTGATACTTCCCCTGACTGGCGAAGCAATAGGCGCAGTTGAGGTTGCAGGTGTGCGCGACATGCAGGCAGAGCGCCTTGACCACGCCCGCGCTGCGGTTCTTCAGCTCGCCGGCCATGTCCGCGAACGTGTCGGGCGCGAACAGCCGGCCCGCCGCCTTGAGCGCTTCGATCTGCGCGAAGCAGTCCTCAAGCTCGTCGGCGGTGACGCCGTCGGCGGCGTATGTATGCAGGATGTAGTCGGTGATCTCCCCGCGGGAATGGGTCTCATACATGCCGATGACGTCGAACGTCGGCTCGTCCACCACATGGACCGAGCCGGAGCAGACGTCCAGCACGATGTTCATCCCGCCGAGCTTATAGCCGTGTATCATAACGAAATCCCCCGAAATCTTGAAATATGGACAATGTAAAAATGCCGCCCGATGACGGCGGCACTTTCGGCTGTTATTTGCTGTTCTTCTTGTTCTCGCACTGCTGGTTTGCGATGCCGCAGCTCGTTTTGCAGGCGGACTGGCAGGACGTCTGGCATTCGCCGCAGCCGCCCTTCTTGGCGCTTTCGCAGAGATTTTTCGTCTCGAGAGTCTTAATGGGCTTCATAACTCTATCCTCCGGTTTTCCGTACTTTCGTTCTGATGCCTGCGCCGCGCGGTACAAGCACAGCAAGGCACAACTGTATTGTATCACAATCCAAAGCGCCTGTCAATACTCTTTTTGCGGAAGCCGCGGCTTTCTTCGCGCGTCTATCCCCTCCGCGCCACGCGCCGAACGCCGCAGGGCGCGCAGCCGCCGCTCACCCGCCGCGGATTGTCGGGCGCATTCCCCAAAGGCCGCGCGGCATACGAGGGGAAGCCAAGCCAACGCGTTATTATCCCCCCCGATTTCCCTAAATTTTCGCAGCCCAAGGAGGATGCCGCCGGACGGAAAATCGCCCCCAAAAAGGCAAGGATAAATGTCAAAATCGCCTTTCCCCATACCGGCGACCCGCGCCTCAGATGCAGACGCGCGCAATCTGCGGACGCCATACACCCTGCCGCCTCACAGCCAAAACGCCCGCTCATATGAATCGCAAAACCCGCGGCTTCCGCCCTCATTCGCCGAACAGATACACGATATTCAGCACGACAACCAGAACGATGATCAGCGCATAAAGCGCCAGCGCGGCGTAAATGCCCCGCCGTGCGGACCGCGCCCGAAGCGGGCGTATGGTTTCAAGCGAAAACAACACAGCCAGCCCGGCCAGCGGGAAAAAGAAGGCGAGCAGCGCGACGGCCGCGTTGGGCGCGTCCGACGCCCCGCCCTCCCCGTCAAGCCGGACGCCGCAATGGATACAGGCCCGCGCCTCATCGACAAGCGCGCCGCCGCATTTCCGACAATGCTTCATTGCAAATACCTCCCGCAAGTTTTTGTCCGATCGGCCCGCAAGCGCCGCATGCCGCCGCACAAACGCCCGCCCGTAAAACCGCGCGTTCCGGCCGGAAAACCCCAGTCGGGGGGAGCGCCGCGCCTGTTTCGGACCGTATGGTCACAGCTTCTTCGTAAAGCAAATTCTCCTGTTTGCTTTTGCAATTTTCTTTGGCTATATCACACAACTTGTGGTTGATCATCGCCGTCTTTGCAGGGGAGCATTTCCGCACCCCGATTTCCGCTTCGATAAATTGAATTTATGCAGCCGGCGGAAGTGATGGCCGATTTGATAAGTTTCTGCAATGAACAGTTATCAGAACCGGCAGAACAAAAGAAAATAAGATGTTCCGTTTTTCTTCCGTTTCTTTGACGCAGTTCACAAGGTTGTTCCAAGCAAGGTAATTGTTCGGATACTTTGTTGAAACGACGTTAAATCCATTTGACTTTGAATTTAAAACAAAAGACTTTTTGCAATCTCTGCAAACAAAACGCTGTACCCCCATCAGACCGTTTGCCATTGCGAACAACATGAATAGAACCACAACGAGAGCAAACTCTGCCCTCTGCAAAACGCTGGGCTTCAATTATATCATAATGGCCCGCGAAAGAGCTGAATAAAGCTGTTTTTCACTTCATTTTGGTCGGCAGCACAAGTGTGCCCGATAATCAGCAAGAATGGAAGTAACAGTTGACGTGCAAAGCCTTCAAATATTGTTCCTTATGTATATATAGCGGATTTTGTACCAAGAACATAGGACAACATAACAATTTCCAAAAAAACCACAAGTGATATAGCCTTTTCTTTTATAATTTGGATGCGCAGCCATATGAAACCGGAAGCTGTTTTATGCGCAAGCCCGCAATGGATGGCAAATTCCCGACAGCCGTTCTCCTTCACACGGACCTCGCACGCGGCCGGCCGTTCTTTCGCCTATCCTTTGCGGCGATGCGCCTCTTTGACGAAAATCTCTTTCAAATTAACCGGCCGGCGTTGTTTTTGTCCTCCCTCGACGCAGTCAGCCGACAGGCGGGCCGTTTCCATAAGCAAGGAAAAGCGGGCTTCCCCTTGTCCGGCATTTCGGAAACCGCCCGAACCGGCTCGCCGGCAGAACGCCGCTCCCGCAAAAGCGCCACCAAGTCCGCCGGCGTATCCGATTCGTTCGCTCCCGCTATTTGCATTCTCCCTTTTCACCCCGCATATCCCGACCTTCGCCGCCCGAAAAAGCAAACCGCACATCATAGACTGCGGCCGGACGGTTCCGAAAATCGGAGTGCGGCAGAGTGGCTCGCGCCTCACTCGGGATCGTTCGTATCCAGCAAGCAGCCGCAATACCGGCATTTAGCCGGATAGCCCGAAAGGACCTCGGCGCCGGCGCCGCAATTCGGGCACTGCACGGTGATCAGCCTGCCGTTTGCGGAATCGTTGGGAAAGAGCAGAAGCTCGTTCTTCTCGTCGATATAAGCCTCCGAAAACCAACCGTGGCTCATCGCCTGACGGATGTTGCGGACGGCCTCCTCCTTGCTGCACTTCATCCCGTCGGCCAGCCAGCCGAGCGGGATGCGCTTCTGCTTCCCGATGAGCGCCTGATAGCGCTTGAAGCGCCGGTCGCGCCGGTTGACCGTATACAGCTTTATCAGGCAGAAAGCGCTTACCGCCAAAAAGAACAGGCCCATAAGAACCCCGCCCCAACGGCTCGCGCCCTCGACCATATCGCCGGTCAGGGATAACGGCAGCATCAGCCCGCCGAAAAACAACGACACGCCGCCGAAAAAGCCGAGCATCAGCTTAAACATCTGGTGCCTGTTGCCGAATATGGACGTAATGCCTTGGAGCAATGGATTCTTTTCGTGCAAGGAAATCTCCCTCTCTACTCTTGCCGGTCTTAGCTGCGCCTGCGTTTTTTTTGACAATCTCCTATGTATTATGTGCATAGGGCGGATGCCGGATTCCAAAGCGCGGAACCGGCGTACATTCCAAAGAACAGACCGACGCGCTTTCACATTTCGAGCACGGCCCCTCATTGGACAGGGCCGCGCTTTTGATAGACGGACCGCATAAAAACGCTTCGGTCTGCCGGACGCCGCGCCCGTATACGCGGCTGCTTTTTTGACCAAGACGGTATATAATACGCATCGCAGACTATGGCAGCAATCAAACGACAGGGCCGGCGCGCTGAAAGCCGATCCGGCCGCAATCCCCGCCGCCTGCATTGCCGTTCCGAAAAACCGACGGCTCAATCCGAAAAGCCCTCGCAGCCCAACGCGCAAGGACAGCCGGTCATATATCCTTCCGATTCTTGTGCTCGAACGTCCGTCACGGTTCCCATTCCGTTGGATTGCGCCGCGCCGCTATGCAATGCGGCGACCGTCCCGATTCGGGATACCCTCCCGAACCGCCTCGGCGGACGCCCGTTTCGGGCAACAGAATGCTCTGAGACCGCGCCGCCGTCTCCGCAAAGCGGCCCCGCGCCGCCGGACGCAGGGACGGTTTGCGGCCACAGGCCGCGTCCGCCGCCCGAAGCCGTCCCGCGCCGCCGTGTCCGCTATGACACAGCGGGCGCGGTCAAAAGCCGCCTCCTCGCCGCCTGTCATACAAAACAAACACCATTCTGTCCATATTCCATAGGGGTAAAAACCTTTCGCCAAGCCCGAAGCAAAAGGCAAGCGCGGCGCCGGATCTGCCGCAAAAGGCAGATGCGGTTCTGCCTCGTTTGAATAAAGCCGATTTTCGCCAACCATATCCGAGTTGACGCGACGTCTAACCTGCGGCAAGTCCGGCAGGCAGAGAGTGGCCGCCAACCGCGAACAAAGGGTGTTCAAACGCCGTCGGGACGCCATCGAATGCAAATCTTATAGGCTGAATTTCGCCGTGCTTCCGCTGCGATTACGGCTTGTTCGCGACGGCCGGCATTTCTTGTCGGCCATCGTGGGCCATACGGCTGATTCGTGGGAATACGATTCGGGAATGGCGATGATGCGAGAGCAGAATTCGACGCTGTAATTTGCAATTGAAACGGCAAACGACATCCGGCTCACCATTGTCCAAAATCTGCGCGAATTACTGTAAGTAAACACATAGCACTCCGTTGTCGTTTACAAAAAATCGATAAACATTTTTCCGAAGCACGTCCTTGTTAATAATATACTTCGGGCGCGGTTTATCTATTTCTATATCAACCTCATAGTATTTTCCTCCGTTATACTCCAATACAAAAGTTGGGGCTTGGACCTGTTGAATTGGATACCCTTCATTGAGATTATAGCGTTCAAAGAAATCCATAGCCATTTGAAGGGCTGCTTTCTCGTCGATTGTGACTGGAGGCAGAAAGGACAACGTTTTATCCCCGTTCTCACCAAACAAATCACCATATATGTCACGCTTTACAAAAAATGGCGTTGACCACTTATCCCTGACAAAAATCATATCCTCATTTTGTTTTACCCGCGCTGCGGCGTCATCCATAGCCGTTCTGCCCTGTATATGCCAGCAGATGAACAACGTCATAGCGACTGCGGCCAGCACGAAGGAAACAGAAAGCGTGATTTTCATTGCCTTTGTCAAAAAACATAGCTCCTTTCGGCTACTCCCAAACATTGACCGGCTTCACCAAACCTGCGGAATCATACACCCATTCCGCATAACGATCCGAATTTGCTGAAGTCCCGTTCGGATAGGGTTTGTATTTCGTCTTGAAAATCAAAATAATCTATCATAATTTGAAATCCATTCGCAGTGATTACGCGCGATGTTGTCTGATAAACCGGCATCCTATTCAAATCGCTTCCGATAGAATAGTTCTCGGCCTTTGTCGTCCCGACAAGGGTTGTTTGTACTCTCTGCTTGGATTCCCCCGGCATTTCACCGTTTACATAGATTCGTTTGTATGGAGCGTTTGCAGAACAAGCCGACAGCAGCAATACCGCTATAACGGTTGAATAGACATATATTTTTTCATTACGATATTTTTGCTTTAAGAAAAACAACACGCAGCGTAAGCCCCATTTTGCGCCTGTTTGCCTAATGATCGGCCTTTGTATACCGCCGCACGCCGGTCAGCAAACCGGCCAGCCGTTCGGCGTCTCCTCGGTCCGCAGCCCGCGCAAACGCCCGTTGGGTCGACGTCCCTCGCGGTCAAGCTCCGGCGGCGCTGCGCAAACCGCTACGCTTTCAACAGTATAGGCGATCACCCACAAGCCGCTCGTGATATTCTGGATACTGAAGCACGAAAAGCTCCGCAACAGGGCCGCCACGCGCCATCGCCACGCGTCGTGTACGGACGCCGACGAATTCCGCCTTGTCAGCGTCCTTGATTTCCCGAGACAGGACGCTGTGCCACGCTGCGTCCGCTTCGCCGCCCGTTTCGCAATATCCGCGACTTGTATCCGTTTGCAACCGCTTCCGGCTCTGCTCGTCCGTATGCCGGTAAATTTCATTTATAATTTCCTTGATTTGAAAACAATTGACTGAGGAAACTTTTTGGCTTTATAAGGCGAATAAAATTGTGAACGAAACGCATAATCGTTATCTGATACTTTTAAGTCGGTTTCTTCAACAATCCTTTCAACTGCAAATCCGGCTTTGCGAGCGCGTTGATATAATCGGATAATCGTCTGTTATAAAGTGTTAGAGGAAATCCGCTTTCTTTATTGAAATCCGAATTGCTGCGATTGGCAGGGATATTTATATTCTTCTTAAATGTAAACGGTTCTTCTTCAAAATAACTGCCTGAAAAAATCAATGTATTCTCAAAGGCCTCAATACAGTGCATAAATGGATGATCCCAACTAAATATGAAAACGCCGTCTTGCTTTAAATAAGACGAAATAAGATTAAATGTTTTTTGCAAATCCATCGTCCAGCCTATGGCATATATTGAGTAAACGATATCAAAATAATTTTCCGGAATACCAGGATTTTGCTCCATAGGGGCATTAAAAAGATATGCTTTATAATGATTATCGGACAAAAACTTCGCTGCATTTTCAATTTGCTTGGTAGACAAGTCAAGCCCCCATAATTCTTCGGCACCTTTATCGCCACACCATTTGAGAGAATGCCCGCTGCCACAGCCGATATCCAACACTTTCTTATCTTCAAGCTCAGGAAACAAACCAAGTTCATCTTCTGTGGGTATAAAACAACCATAAACAGGTAGGGCTGTCACTCCAAAGAAGGAATCAGCAATTGCATCCCAGCTTTCTTTATTTTGCCTTAAAATATTCTTTTTCATTTTACACCTTCTGGATAATATAAATAATTCCATTTGCATTTTATCATAACGTGTAAAAGAAGTCAACTGTTTTATAACAATCGACTTCTTTCGATATCATTTTGTGTTTGGTGAACGAAATAGACATAACTGATTATCGTGTTACATAGATAAAAGTAACGCCAACCCCAAACGGATGGAGTTCAGCGTCACGCTATGTTTGGTGAATGAAATAGATACACCTTAAATCGTGTTGAAAATAAAAATAACGATGAACCCAAAATGCATTGCGTCCAGTGTCACGCTGTCTACCGGGGATAAAAAGATGCCAGCTAAAACGCGGGAGGTGCATCCGGTAAAAGACAAGACCCGGAGCGCGTATCGGCTCCAGGCCCTGCCTGGTGGTACGGGCGGCGGGACTTGAACCCGCACGCGTAAAGCACCGGTTTCTAAGACCGGCTTGTCTGCCATTCCAACACGCCCGCATATACAATTTGTATTTTATCATTTGAAGCGCCGTTTGTCAATACGGCTTTTTGTTTGCGGTCTTTTTCTTGCTTTTCGCTTGCATTTTGCGGCAATTTGTGCTATACTGTAAATATAAGCTACGTTATTTCTTTACATGGTACCCGAAAGGACGGTTGTTCTTATGAAGTGTCCCGCCTGCGCGCATCCCGAAAGCAGAGTGATCGATTCGCGCCCGTCCTCGGACGGTTCTTCCATCCGGCGCCGCCGCGAATGTCTGCACTGTCAGAAGCGGTTCACCACCTACGAGACCATCGAGACGGTTCCGATCACAGTGGTGAAGAAGGACAAATCCCGCGAGAGCTTCGACCGCAACAAGGTGCTCAACAGCATCATCCGCGCCTGCGACAAGCGGCTTGTGACCCGCGGCGAGATGGATTCGGTGGTGTCCTCCATCGAGATGCAGCTTCAAAATTCGCTGCAGACCGAGATTCCCTCCTCCCGCATCGGCGAGATGGTGATGGAGCGGCTCAAGGACGTCGACGAGGTGGCCTACGTCCGTTTCGCGTCGGTCTACCGGCAGTTCAAGGACATCGACGCGTTTTTGGACGAGCTGAACAAGCTGCTGGCCGAAAAGAAATAATCTGCCGCGCGTTTGCGGCGAGGCGGTAAGAAAGTGAGGACGACGGTGATGTTTAGGAAAGGCGATACGATCGTATACGCCACGACGGGCGTCTGCGTGATCGACGACATTCGCGAGCAGGCCTGCACCGGAGAGGTGCATACCTATTATGTGCTGCAGCCGGTATTCGACAGCAGCTCCAAGGTTTTTGCGCCGGTCGGCGCGTCCGAGCAAAAGATGCGCGCCGTTCTCACCGCCGGCGAGGCGGACGAGCTTGTCCGCGCGCTGCCCGACGCGCCCGCCGACTGGATCGACAACGACACCCGCCGCAAGGAGACCTTCTCCGCTATGCTGCGCTCGGGCGACCGCAGCGAGCTGGTGCGGCTGGTCAAAACGCTGCACCTGCACCGGCTGGAGTTGCAGCAGTGCGGGCGCAAATTCCATTTGGCCGACGAACGTATGCTGCGCGACGCGGAACGCGTTCTGTTCGAGGAGCTGGCTTACGCGCTGTCCATCCCGCCGGAGAGCGTGGGCGACTACCTGCGCACGCACGCGCAAACGACCGCAGTCGGCTGACGAACGCGGCCCCGACGGGAAAACGTGCAAAAAAATCTCAAAAAAGACTTGATTTTATCGCGTATCTGGTGTATAATAACACCAGTCGTCCGATCATACGGCCGAAATCGCCCGGAGGCATAGCTCAGTTGGTCAGAGCGCACGGTTCACATCCGTGAGGTCGCAGGTTCGAGCCCTGCTGTCTCCACCAGTGTAGAAACCTGTCGAAACAGTCACTATTGTTTTTCGGCAGGTTTTTTTATCGGAGTTCGGGAACCACCGACTCTGCCGGTTGAGGTGTCCCGTAAATAGCTTTAGCTTCAAGCATCGATCGAAGCGGGCTGCTAACATGAAACTTTCAATATATAGAAAGCTGTGATTAGAACGGTAATCGCCCGTTTACGAGCGGTAGGGCAAGTGATGCAAGCGAAATAAAGTTCAGCGCTCTTGAGACGATTGCCGGTGATGAGCCTTTATAGGGCCTACTCATGCCTTCGGCTTTGCCGGTGGTTATGGCTTTATATGTTATGATTTAGATCTTAATATTTGAATTTACTATACAGTTGGTTGGTAAAACAATGAATTTTCCTATAAAGTTTTGCGTTTTCACTGATTTGCATTATGACGTTATTCCGGACGGCGATAGACGTATTTACGAATTGATACAAGATTGCAAACAAAAAAATGTTGATTTTATAGTCGAATTGGGGGATTTATGTAATCCCACTGAAGAAAATCATAAAATACTGCGATGCTTTGAAGACGCAAAGATTCCCTGTTATTTCAGCATCGGTAATCATAATACGGATTTTTATTCACCTGAAACAGTTTTAAACTTCTTTGGGTTAAAACGAGGCTATTATTCTATAACTCAAGGAAATGTAAAGTTTGTTTTTTTAGACGCAAATTATATAAAAACAAAATCCGGATATTTGCCTGCGTGCAAATTGAATTACAAAAAAACAACCGACCAAAATCCTTATATTCCTCCTGAACAAATAGAGTGGCTTAAAAATGAAATTTCTGATGATCAATATTATTATATTATTTGTTCTCACCAAAGTCTGTCAAATGACTTTAGGATTGGCAATCATTCGAGAGGCGTTGTTAACAGAAAAGAAATTCGAGAGATTTTGGAAAGAAGGAACCTAAATGGCAGAAAAATTCTTTTCTGTATGAACGGCAATGACCACGGAGATGCAGTGAAATTAATCAATGGCATTTATTATTATTCGTTAAATTCAGCATCATGTATTTGGCATGGAGTTAAAGAAACGTATAGTTACAGTCAAGATATTCATGACAAATATCCTCATCTAAAAAATATGATACTGTATGATGAACCTCTACATATTATTGTTACTATTGATGAGAAGAACAATGTTATAATCGAAGGCATCAAAGGGCATTATCAAAACATTACTCCAAATGACATTGGGATTGGTAATATGTGGAACGGTGTTTCCATTAAGCCACAAACATCTTCCCTATACATTGCAAATGAGCATAAAGAAAAATTTTGTTTATTGTGAGAGTTCAATCCTATACATTTTATACTAACCTTCCACGAAAATCTCTTTTGTCTACCAAGGCAAGAGTGGTTTCTTGTTAACAGTTAAACTGTAAAGTTGTCTTGCTGTAACACCTCAAATGCAAGGAGAAAATTATGCAAACGATAAAAGCAGCTTGTTTTAATAGAGTCAATTATTGCAAATATCCGGACGGCATACATAATATAAAAGAATTTGTGGAGTATTTGAATCTAAACTATCACTCTTTTGTCGCATTAGAAATGCTTGAAGAAGAGAATTGTGTCGCCCCGTTTTTCATTACAGATCAGACTCCAATAAAGTTAGAATACTGGAATCCGATGCATATGCGGTGTGTTAATGAGGCTGAAATTTATATGTTAAGTAAGGCTGAATATGACGAGCGACTTTTGAAGGTGATTTCAGAAAAGTGTGTGCATTGTGCTCATTATTCAGAAGATGCTTGTGAGCAGGACTATCAATCACATAGAGAGCATATTTCGCTGAACGGCGAATGTTTTGGCTTTGAAAAGCAAAAAAAGATTCGATAAATTTGCCCTTCAGAACTTGTACCTTTATGCGGTTCTATCTTGTTTCTACTCTGTTTATGCAGTGTTTCGCACATAACAAACCGCTCTTGTCATAGCAGACAAAGGGGGTTTTTATGTTTTGTATAATAAAAATAAAAAGCGAAACAAATTCGCATCATTCAGAGGAAAGCATGTCTGCGCAAAACCGAAAGAGCTGCAATACGGCGATACGGTCAGTCTGCCACACGCCAGAGCCACTGCGCCGCCGTAACGGGCTGCGATGCGCCGCCTTGTTCCTCCGTCTCCGCACAGTCCGCGCTCCGGCCTGCGGCCGCGCGCGGG